>Ga0116228_10004267_pt1 | contig 12663 bp, 6 predicted proteins | sample S1TSphfallax_2_FD_89694 | JGI IMG/M metagenome (GOLD analysis project Ga0116228, IMG submission 89694) | Host-associated microbial communities from peat moss isolated from Minnesota, USA - S1T2_Fc - Sphagnum fallax MG | ecosystem: Host-associated > Plants > Peat moss > Unclassified | place: USA... | reverse complement strand
TCACCTCACCTTTTTTTTTGGCTTGTGTTGTGTTCACTTGGAATCACAATAGTCATCCCTTGTTTTGCCCAAATTTGTTGTGTAGGTAATAGATTTTGAAAACTTTGCAAATATTTTTAATTAAAAAATATATTATATCAACAAAAAGCTTGATAATAGTCACCTAAAGTAACTATAATATATTGACAACATCAAGTGATTTTTCATGGTTTCATCAATTCACAATTTGTGCCCCTTTTATTACCCAAGCTAAAAATGATGACAAACAAATTTGAAAATAAAAATTTCATGTAGCTAATGAAAAGGCTCAACACTCATGAAGAATTTTTTCTTTGGGGGTGGGTGTGGGGGTGTGTACAATTTTTTTGTTTTTCTTTCTTGTTCCCAATGTGTTCAAAACATTGGGCATCCCATTGGAACAAAAATGCCCACATCACTTTTTTTTTAAAATTACCATGATCCCAGCAAGTACCCTTATGGAACCTACCAAGCATCAAGGTAAAAGAAATTTGAAAATAAAATCTGTATCACATTTTACACCATTCAACCCCCTTGAGTTGAAGTATTACCAAAATGCAGGGCCTTCAACCTCCAACCTTGAGGGCCCTTTATTTCCAGAACGCCCAAGCCCTTGGGTGTTACCCTATATATAAGGCACTTTGTGAAGAAATTTCTTAGCATATTTGGAAAGCACCTTAAATGTATGAATATCCCTCATAGAAGAGAAACGAGGAGGAATACCCCAACTACTTGAGAGTGGGCGGGATTCACACCTACTTAGGTACCTTATGCCCATAAGTAGTTGTGAGATCGCTTCCATTCTTAAGGAGCAGACATGATATCCACTAACCCCCTACAATTCCTGATCTACATATGTTTAGGTTCGTGATAACCTAAACCTTGGGCTTATCAATGGGTAAAGCCCTGAATGTGAAACCTGAAGGCGGTTCACATCCCTAAAGCACAGGGCCACCGGACTCAGCTACTGGCCCTATGCCCTTATTTTGAGAATGCCCCCACCCTAGGGCTTCATGACACAAATTCAATTGTAAATTCATATTAGCATCATATTGGCACAACCGCATGGTAGAAGTCCATTATAGGATAATCAGTTCAACATTTTCAATCCTTACTGATTTAAAATGCTTGTGAAAGAGCACCTGAATTCTGTATTGCACTTTCACAAGGCCTTTTCTGTGATTGCAAATGCTCAAAGATGATGTGAAGCCTAGCATATTGCACAATGATCCAAATGACCTGGAATACCATTTTAAAAATTTCCACATCAGAGAGAGATAGGCATAAGATGGTCATTCCTATCCTGCCCCGTTATTACTTACCTTCCTGGAGTATGTCATATTATGATAAGCTAAGACCATCTATGTGAATGCTCCAAAGATGCAAATACTAGTGCCTCGCAACAGACCTCACATTTGCAGAAGGTGAAATTTTTTGAAGAAATGTGCTTACACCAGGAGCTTTCTGCTTTGCCAGTTTGTACAAACATAGCAATTTCCCATAAAAGTTCCCCATGCAGATTGAAAACCAACAGAGCAAGGATAACTCTTTCAAATTTGCCTTGAAGGTGTCTAATGAGTAAAGACCGAAGTGTGATGTTCAGCATAGGGTGTCATACCAGAATGACCACAGAAGAATTGATACCAGGCACTAACAAGAACCAGAATTCCCATTACTTGCACATTTGATGACACAAATTTTTGAAGTTGGATAAAGAATGTCTCTAAGCTTACCAAAACTCCAACGAACACTGCATGCATCTTGAAGAGAACATCCACCACATGGCTTTACAGAAGTGTATCCCATTAAAGGATGCTTGGACATGAGCTGAAGAGTTACTCTTTTAGTCAGCAAAACTCTAACATGTTGTCATAACCGCACTTCAGTCAACTGGATGGCAGAAGTACCATCAATGCAACTTGCTAGTATCCCACCTCCAGATCATTAAGGAACAGCTCTGTAGTACCAGGATTCAAAAATGAAAATATGATGAGCACGCAAGAAAAAATAGTAGGGGCCACATAAGAAAGCACACTAATGAGCTGTAAGGAAAGGACAGAAGCAGGGGTAGAAGCAACTACAAAGAGAAAGGCATGATGGGAAAACAAAAGACATGGACGCAGAGAAATACTCAGAATAGCACAGGATGATGAATATATGTCAGTGTCCACCACTCACAAGATATGATCTTAAAAAGGATCATTATGCCAAGCTTACTGGTGTAACAGGCACAGGCTGCTTGGGTCATTCTATCTCAAGCATCAAGTAAATCCCATCGTGCATGTGTTCTCATGCTTGAAAAAATAGATTGATAGGAAAGACATTGATTTGCTAGTCTGAAACTCAAAGATGTGGATTCAACCTCTAACAAGCATCACTACATATCTCACACCAAATTTTAGGTGCAGTGAGTAAGAGACATACCATTGACTTATGCATGATCGTAATGGTGAAGCCTGTAAAGAAGAACTCTACCAGCAGCATTTCCAACAGCAAAGAACCCTCCACCAGGACTGAAAGCCATCGAATGCACATACTGTAGTGGAGTTTTAGGAGAGGGCCAATTTGAAAAAACAGTCTTTGATGGCAAATGCACTAGTCGAAGAGCATCCTTTTTCATCCGTGAGCTTATAGCCAAGATTTGCGAGTCAGGAGAAAATCTTAAGTTATCAACATTGGTTGTCAGATTCATAAAAGCTTTCAAAGGCTTTGTGACACCCCCAAGAAAACTCTCTCTCTCATAGAGGTTGACAACCCCACTCCCTGAGCCTGTTGCAAAGAGTCTACTGTCAGAAGAAACTTCCAATGCTGTACTTTTTATGCAACCTTCATCCTGCCCTTTATGGAAGCACCGACGGGACCTCAAATCCCAGTGATAAACCTCCCCATCTCCTCCAATACTCAGCAGCTCCTGTCCATCAGAGGCAAATGACACTGACCGAACACTGCCATTCATCTTTAGTGTGCCAATGCACTGTCGTGTGCGAAGAGAAGTCAGTATTATGTAGCCCTCATTCCCTAAGAATGCCACCACCTTACTATCTGGGGAAACCTCAAAGCTCTCAAGACTCTTCTCTTCCCGGCCAATCAGACACTTGACCATCTCCACTCTGCCTGCCTCCAATTCATACACAAAAAAGTGATTCCGTCTCCCAGCAGCCACTACACTGCTACCATCAGGCACAAATGCAGCTTTGTGAACTGGAAAGTCTTGCAACATTATGCTTTGAACTTTAGGGTTCCTCTTCCCATCAATCTGGAAAAACCGTAATTTTTTGTCCCGTCCTGCTGTCATTAGCAGCTGTGCATTCCGATGAAATTCAACTGACTGAATAACTGCCTCTGATGGCTCCACAATATTAGCATCACTCATTCTAGTGATTTCTATTAGACCTTGTGGTAACCTGGATTTGCTTTTGATAACATGTTTGTTGTGCTCAAGCAAGGTGCTTGGCCCCACATTGTCATCCACAGCTGCCTCAAACTCATCTGCACAATGCTCCACATGGCTTCAAGGTTATGATTATCCCACCAAGTAATCTGAGGATTGAGCATGCACACTCAGATATGAGATAATAGGACAATGTAGATGATCAGGGCACTGTAGTAATAAGATAAAGCAACAACTGAAAGAACACCAACAAAGTGAAATTTCCTAACACAATCGATGCCTCAGAATGAGAGAGAAACCCTGGAAAACGAGACAAGAAACAGACCATCTTCTCATAAATTGCAGGAAGAAGGAAAGAGAGCAGAGATCCTTCATAGAGCAGCTCATTGCATTAACCACATATATAACTTTAACTATAGTATAACCTGAGCGTGTGTGCCCTTTGAGAGACAAACCGAATGCTCTGGTTCTTCCATGCCAGCAACCTCTTCTTCTTCCTTGCCCGCCAGAAGATATATATATTGTTCAAATGCGGCGGATGTTGGAAAATGCTACTTAAATATGAAAAATTGCAGCATACCTGAATCTTCTTCGCTATCATATTCATCCCCTTCGCCCTTCCTTCTCGCTCTCCGCTCCCATGGAAGTTCTGCCCATTTCGTTCCTGGATTCAGCTTTTCATGCTGCGCCCGCAATCTTGCTGCATATGTTGAACCCGACAACACAGTCTCTTCCTCAACTGCTCGGAGCTTCCGAAGCCGACTCACTGCGTTAATGTTCACTAAAGCAGTGGCTTCCTCTTCATCCTCCCAGACAGGCCTTTTCTTACCGCCTGCGCGTCGTCGTTCTTCTTCACCGTTTTTCTTGCTCTCTTGTCCAAGAGAGAGGTCTAAGTCCTCCTCCATGACCTCAGCCAACAAGGCCCTGGCGTCCATCTCACCTTCAGAAATGATAATACACAAAACAAGAAGATTCTACAAATCCCGGATCTGAGAATGGCATTTGCAACTCCAAGCTCAGAAACATTCCCGGATTTCGCTTACGTGAATCCTGCTGAAAGAAGCTTTGCGAGCGAGTTCTCCCTAGCCTTCCGGAGCGGCCTGATCTCCGTTCGCACTACAACCCCTGAAGCACCAAACCCTAAACAAATCAACCTTCCACCAAACCCTAAACCCTAAACAAATCAACTTCCACCAAACCCTAAGCAAATCAACTTCCAGTGCAGGAACCCTAATATATTTAAATGTGCTCTCCCAACGCTAATAACACGACACTGCTGTGGCTCAGTTCTACAAGAGATGAATTCACATGAAGTTTTTGGAGCCTAGAGGGGTTTGTTGGGGATTCTTACCTTGCAAAGGTCTAGGGTTTTGAACCATTGAGGTTCTCAGTTCACAGTCAGTTCTCAGTCTGGTTTTCCATTCGAATCTTAGTTGTTCTCATTTTGAGTGAGACCTCGAGTATAGGACAGATTGAAACTTGATACCTGTGAAGATTATCAAACAAACCTTCAAGACTGGTTCTCATGCTTATATAAGTTTTAAACAATAGGTAGATTCACCTACTCATTACCCTTACATGATTTGAACCTGAGACTTTTTGGATATCTTAAAAATTGTTAATCCCTATGTGGTTACAAGTTTTCATATGTGTATGAAAAAGTTGAACTTTAGATTAACTGATTGGCCATGATGTAGGTCGATGTCAAAAACATTTTTAATAACGTTTTTCAAGCTATTATGTTTATAGAGTTATGTGAAGTTGAGGGGCCTTTGTCAAACATTGTTCTCTTTTTTAGGTTGTTTTATAATGTTTATTCTTCTTTTTACTTCTAACATGGGTAGCATGTGGAGGGTGTCACAATTATTGAATTATCTTCATGCACAAAGCAGGGTGACTTTTTAGGAGGTCCTTTATTTGTTTTAGCCCATTTTCAAATTCTCTTAAAGACCATTGTGTGAACCCCCAACTATATCTTTCCATCCCTAGCAAATTATACCCACATCATGAAGCCTATGAATGAAATCAACTATTTTTTTACCACCTTTTGACCCAATTAGCTCTAATGGGGTTTAAGGTGAAAGTGTCAAAATGCAAGTTTTAGAGTCCATCAAGGTTCTCTCTAGGTATAAAGATTTTTCAGGGATGCACTATCATCACAAATGGCCTTCACATTTTGGGTGTGCCAATGGGTTCTCAAGACTATGCCACACATTTTTTGGACGAAGCATTATTTCAAGACGTGATGCATATTGATGATATTCTTCTCCTAGGAGACACCCAAGTTGTTATGGGCATTTTGTTCTCATATGTAGCTCACCGACCTTCTAATTTCACACAAATAATATTTTCTTCTTCTTCCTTTTTGTCTCTTTTGGCAAGTTTTGATAAAAAAATTATGCAAAAATGTGGAGACATTATGGGTCTAAAATTGTGGGAGTCTTTTTAGGGCCTCTTAGTGAGGCATCGGGCTTGACTATCGATATCCTTTGGTGATATAGGCTTCCTTTCTATGGAATTTTGTGCCCCATCTGTTTTTTTAAGGTGTTGGGCTTTAATAGCTCCATATTTATGCTCTAGGTTTTATATTTTCGATAGACCCATTTTGGAAGAGTATGTTTCTCAAGGTTGAAGTGGTCCACACTTGCTTCAGTCATGTTTACAAGCAATGTGAAATAATTTTTCTCTTACAACTAAAGAAATGCACCCTTCTTTTGAAGGTCTGGTAGTTACCAATGCTCCAAGTTTACATGCATCTTTGATGGACATCCACCATGACACATCCCTTAGGTCTATCTTAAAAGATGACTTTATTTCCTCAACATCTAGAACTTGTATTTGTTTTTATTTAGGCAAAGGGGTAAGGCTATGGTTGGTTGCTAAGCCATCTATTCATTTGTTTCGCATCACACATTCTACTTTCACCTCAACATTGCGTTTTCATCTTAATTTGATTTAGCCCTTGGCATCTAAGTTTTTTCACATGTGAATGTGAACATGGATTGGATGCATCTAACACACATTTAATTCATTGTTTGTTTAAAAGTCAACAAATAGCCACACATGATGCCATCTAAGACATCATGTATGCCCTCGCTTAAGAAAGTGGGCACACTAGATGGAGAGAACAACGGTACACCTTTACATCAAAAGTTTCATTACATGTCGATCTTTACATGACCTAAGAGGACCATGTTTTCGTTGCTAATGTGGTGGTTACTAACCCAACACAAGAAATGGTGGCTTCGAGTGTCATCAATCAACCAACTTGTGTAGTTGTGGAACTTTAACACCATTACTAAGATTCACAAGTTTCATGAACGACACCATTTTATTTCGATGGCCACAGAGGTGCATGGCACACTTGAGCATGATATGGATTGTTTCATTAGGGAATGTGCCCATCTTTTCCATGATAGATGATCGAAAGGTCATTTATCCTTCTTTTTTTTCATTCAATTTTTCAAATAACGTGTCAATATTTTTTTCAATGTGCTTTAACATTTACTATAGAGAAGAAGATTGTGTTAGCCAATGATGTTTGTTCTAGACCTCACATTACTATTAGATCTCACAATTTGCATGCAAGTGACATTAGAAGGGTTGTGGGTGAAATAATTTCCTACCATGAGAGGGACTAGTTGTCTCCTTTTTTTGGTTCCTATGGATTATGCGTCCTTTGGACTTCCCTTTTTGTCTCCCCTATGATGGTTCCGGCCATCAATCTCTTATTGGATTTTTGTGGTCCTGTTGGGATTTAAAGTTTACACATGTTAGTGGTTTTAATTTTAAAACTATTGCAATGAATGAGCATTAAATAAAAATAGTCATAAACAATATTTCATGTGATTAAGTGTGAATTTATGGTTAAAACTTAAGTCTACTTTGAAATATTTTGGATTCAAATCTTGTTTAAGTGAAAATTAGGCTTATTTGAATATTGATAATTTTCATTTTGATGATAATCTGAAAATTGACTAGGGTATAAAATTTTGGATTTTTTTTTAAATAACAAGATTGGTTTTCTTTTCATTTTTATGAAAATCAAAATTGATTATTTTCTCAAAAATATGAAAAACACCCAACACTAACCTAAACATTAGAGTTTGTGCACCCATAGTTGAAATAAAAGTTTGTTTACACTTAGAATCAAGTTGGTTAAAGTTAAAATGTGACTTACCACTTAATTTCCTAAACCTTAACAACTACCCCAATTTAACCTAATTTAATGGCATCATCACATTGATTTTAGAACACATTTGCCATCACAAAATGGACATGTGTCTTCACTTGTTACTAATGTTTCCTATTGTCGTAATATTTGGGTGACTTTGATAGTTCTCTATCAAATAATTAATTTAATCTAAATTTTATAATTTAACAACTGCCTTTTTAATTTTGAAATTTTTGACATATGTGTAATATATGTAAGAAATTTTGTTAATATTTTAAAAATATTTCACCACATTAGTGGTTAGATGGATGTAAAGTAACTGATTTGGTCATGTACGTCCCTGGTTCAAAATTGGCTAGCATCTTGAACGTGTTTTTGAAATTTTCAATAAAGTTGAAAATAATTTAATTTATGTTGAAGCCACTGAGGTATTATGGTAGACAACATTGTCAACTAAAACAATTTCTCCCATCCACACCAATGCATTATCATTGTTACAATAAATCAATGGTGAATCATCTTTTTTTGCTTTCATATAACTTTTTTTCTCATAATTTTTTTCAAACTTCTTTTCTTAATTTGAATATTTCTTCTTTTCTCATAATTTTTTTCCATTTCTTGTTTTTCACTTCATAGTAGCTTCACTATCTATTCCTCCTTTCATTTCAAAGATTCTATTTACATTTCATTGATCATTTTTTCTATTATCCCATTTGTATTTAAGTTTCATTTTTTCTTCATTTTTTCATTCCTTTATATATAAATTATCTTTTCATGTTTTCAACAAGGAGGTTGTGACAAAGAACAAATGGAGCTTTTTTCAACAAAAACTATGAAAAATCATCAGATGTAGTTTTTTTTCAACATGTGCAAAGAGAAATTGAAGATGTGAATTTTGTTTTTTGTGTTTTTGACAAGGAGGTTGTGGTAATGAAGTAAGGAGTTATGTGTGTTTATGTGAACCTTTTTTTTGTGTTTTCCGCAAAGAAATTGCAACAAGGAAGCAAAGATGTGTGCATGTGTGTATGTTGTTGGATTGGGAATCTTTTGTTATGGGTTTCATGCTAAGTTTTGATGTTGATCCCTTGTATTCTTAACTTTAAAGATAGCTCAAAATTCAACATGAAATACCAAAGGCAAGCCCAATGACATATAAAATACAAGGCAAATTTAAGGATAATTTTAATATTCATTACAAGTTGGTAAAGAACCTTGGTTCAAAGTCCCATGGAACCCATCATTGGTAGATTTGGATATCACTAAAAAGGTTATATTATTATTTCAAATACCTTATTCAATTTAAATTCTTTTGTATTCCAATTTTGAAAGTTCTTCACAAGATTGATTTTTTCATAATTTAAAAAAATTGATTATATGTATTGATTTTTTTAATTTGTAAGAATGAAAATGTTATTAACAAATTGAAAATGCCATTAATTGGGGGTTTTGACATGCCAATAAAATGGGCACATGTAATAATCACCAAAACCCCTTACAACAATCTAATGCATAGCATCATCTACAAACTTACTTCAAGGGACTATAGATTTCATGTGAAATTTTAGTTTAATATTTTTGGATGATCATTAGATAACATCAAATGTAAAGATTGGAATTTATATTCACAATTACAAGAAAGATGTTCTTAAGCCACTCCATCGTTTTCTTTTTTTTAATTCAAAAGATGAGCATTCCATATTCTTTCAAAATTCACAATTCATTTAACCCAAATACCTTATTTGTTGTTAGGTTGATTTGAATGGCCAACATGTAACATGTTCATATTGGGATTACTACCCATGATTATTGTAATACCTTTTCAGGTTTGGCATCTTGTTGCCAAATTATTTTTAAATTTTTAAATTTTGATTTTAGTGATTTTTTTTTTTTGAAAAAAAATCATTTAAATTTTAAAATATTTGCATGTTATTCATCACCAATGTTTTGTGCAAACATTTTGCTTCACAACACAAGCTTTGATACCATATCTTCCCCTGCAAGAAATATGGCACTAACCACTAACATACCATCAAGCATTAAAAAAAAGGTTTATGTTTATATTTATTGCATATGCAAAGTCAAAAAGGGGAAAATTTAATAAAAAACCCTACATGAAAATACACAGTTTTCCATAGGGTTGCATTGTCAAGCCCATAAAAGGCATTGGACAAAGCTTGTTAAGGAATGTTTAGTGGCAAAAGAGATTTTTTTTTAATAGCTCAAGAATCTTATGAAATTTTGACTTAAATAAACAATAATTTCTTTTTAAATAGCAAGAAAGGACCTTAAATTTCTAAAATTTTGGCATTTTTAAATAATATTATTTTTGTTGAACCTTAAAAGGTACTACAGTACTAGCAAGGCAAATCAACACTTGTCACATACTCATTGAATGTTCACCTAAAACACGCATGCTTGGAAACTATTTGCCAATTTAACATATTTACACAAATGGGACCACTAAATATCTTCTATTCAAAAACATTGGTATGACCCATGTGGTTGGCAACAACATATCCTAATGCCTTTGGATGTAAGATGATAGAACTAAGACATGATCCAAAATTGTTTGACATCATCCAATTGATATGACTTACCAAAAAAATTCATGTTGAAGAGTCAATGTTAGTGCAAGACATGCAATTGGGTGGAGTAGAAACAAATGGAGCTCAATTTTTTCCCACAAACATTGTTACATATATGGAGTTGGAAGGATGTGCAACCTATTACCACCATATTGGAAGACAAAATAAGGAAATGGTAGAAATAAGTTGGAAACACCATAGCTAGATTGCACTTATGCAACTCTCCTTCACATTTCTTTCATCACAACTTGTCCATAACAATGCCTCATTGCTCAAATATTTGATAAATGCCTAGCAAATGCAAATACCAAAAAATGTGTTTTATTAACACCTATGAAATGAACATACCATTAACCCAAAAAAATCATAAAAACCATCAACTCCTCTTTAAACAACCATAGGAACAACCATATACTCCATGCAATGTCTATAAGGAAAAACTTGAAGAGGTACACATTTGAGAATTTTTTAAAAGACAAAAAGGTGAAGCACACTTGTAAGCTCCATCTAATTAACAAATCATATTTTTAAACTTCATGGATAAGCATTGTGTTTCAATCATAATACACACATGATTTATGACAAAGGTGGTTAGAAGATGATGATGTAATTCTATTATTGATAATTAAATTCATTTAAACAATTTAACACAAAATTTGACAACCATAAGCAAAGGTCAAGTAAATCAACAATTTTTTTGCATCAAGGTTCTTTCATGAGGTTATTTGTGATGTTCACCACCAAAGGTTTTTTTACCACCTTAGTTTTTTTTTCCCACCTTCATCAAGTAATTAGGTATATGCCCATGTTATAATGAACAAGGCTTTGTAATGATTTTTAATAATTGTCCAACACTAGTATAATCATTAGCGGGCAAATAGTTTACATAAGATAATATTAATTGTTCATTATTTACAAGAAAACAAACGGGTCATGGATTTTAACTAGTGTTGATTAATTATAATTTCTTTTTGATTGAACCTTTGGTTATAATTTCAATATTTAAATTATTTTGGTAGATTCTTCAAAGAACTAAGGCATAATGTATAGACTACACATTCTTCAAGATTGGAGATTGTAAGGGTATAAAGTTTTATGCAAAAATCAACCTTGAAATTGTATATTATACAAAGTTATATACCTAATCACTTTACCTATCAAGTTTAGCCTACTTATCAATTCTTCACAAAAGTTGAACTATTTTAAAAACTTGGACCTATTGTTTATTACATGCCCAAAATGTGCATAACAAAACACAAGTTTATAATGGGCAACACCAAAGTGTGTCTTAATATCATGCATTTTTTTTGAAAAAAAAATGGATTGGGCCATGAGTAGATGATGGGAAAAAAAAAACATCCAATATTTTTTTATTGCTTAAACAAGGGCCTTTTGCTTAATCAGTGCCTTCCACAAAGCCCTAAGGTGGGAGCATTCCCAAAATAAGGGGCCTAGGACAAAACATTCTCCAATAAATTTCAACCTAATATCTTTTTGTGTTCAAATAGAACAATGCATTTCCATTTACACAATCAAAACCAAAAAGACATTGGTTGAACTCCAATTTACTGTATCAACACATTAAATTCCAAACTTTGTAAAAAAAATGGCATAATTTTCTTGTGGAAATGGGAGATTATTATTTTTGGGTTCCACATAATCTTTCGTTAATTAATTTATGATGCCACAACTTGATTTTTACATTTAAAAAAAACAATGAATGAAAAATCAAAATATATAATCCATGGGAATCACTCCACCAACAACTTTGCCACACATCAAAGATATAATTTCATATATTTTTCACAAAAGGTCTTCCCACAAAGAGTCCAAACAATTAAAATATTCTCGCAACCCTAAAAATGATTAAAATTATAACTATCTAAAAGTTAGGAAAAAACAACACCAATACCTTGAGTTTCATCATAAATAGGGCAAGATTAAAAAAAACTATACAAAAGAGTACATTAGAAAGAAATACAAAGTGAAACTCAAAAAACCATCAAAATTGATGGTTTTTTGAGTTTCAACTTGTTTTATTTTTTCATGAGTGCCTCCACTAGTGGTACATAAGGAATTGTAGTTGGGAATGCATTTTCATAGAATGCGCCCCCAATAGTAGCTTAGAGTAGGCTAATACCACAAATGAAATATATCATATATTGGATGACATTCATGAACTTCAAAGTGAATATTATACATAATTTGTACCATAATACACACATATCATATAAACAAATACAATTGAAGAATGGATGAATGATATCCATCATTTGGATGTCATTCAAATGTTCATCAATATCTTGCATCCATGGATGAATTCATCTTGGATAGAATACATCCAACCACAATATTAAAAAAATAATGATTGTAGAAACATGCAATATATTTGAAAATCAAACATAAAATCAAATGAACAAATAAAAGAAGCCATTGTTTTGTTTTCCAATAATTGTTATCCGTTAGTTGATGTGTACAATCTTTGAACTATTGTC
>Ga0116228_10004266_pt1 | contig 12666 bp, 11 predicted proteins | sample S1TSphfallax_2_FD_89694 | JGI IMG/M metagenome (GOLD analysis project Ga0116228, IMG submission 89694) | Host-associated microbial communities from peat moss isolated from Minnesota, USA - S1T2_Fc - Sphagnum fallax MG | ecosystem: Host-associated > Plants > Peat moss > Unclassified | place... | reverse complement strand
ATAGTAGGGAAAGAAATAGTGACTTATGGAACAAGGGCTGTGTCACAGCATGGCCTTGCCATTTACATTAAAAAGTATGTTAAGGCAAAAGAAGAATTATGGAAACTCAAATTTTTCACCATGCAAAAAAATACCTTATCTTCAAAAAAATCCTCCAAAAGAAACCAAAATCCTTCAAGATACTATAACTCTATAACTAATCCCAAGTTTCAACACAAGCCAAAATATCATCTTTGAAAAATCCTTGTATAAAAATAGACCTATTACCAAGGGACCAAAATCCCTTAAGCTACTATACTCCATATTGAATCTCAAAACAGTATCCTTGCCTTGGTAGGCAAGGCCAATAAAATAGGGTTACCTAGCTATGCAAAGATCTTATAAAGCCACTTCCAAAAGTCGGTAAGTATAGAAATTATTCAAAATCTTTTTTTTATGGCATAAAGGACACACCTTGTGTCACTCTATGCTACTAGTTAAATAATTACTTCTTAGGCCATAATTTCAAAATATTCATCAGTAGCGTATCTCCCCTCTCCCTCCTACCGATGCGTGCCAGTCCGCTAAAAAACAAGCACTAAAATACAAATTCACACCTCCCAATCCCCTCTTCCCCCGCCAAACGTACCAACCCAATAAGCAAAAAAAAACCACCGAAATAAATTTAATTTAAAAAAAAACAAACACAGCAACAAGCGTCCTAGCGTGGTCCTCTATCATTAGGACTTTCCGTACTGCACGTGTCATCATTTGGTTCGCCTAACCACGAAAAATTACCACACACATATGGGCACAAGCGGTGCCAAAGATAGTAAACCGGCGGAATCCGGTCAACCCTAAGAAATAGCCGGGAAACTAGCGAGTGGAGAAAGCGTGAGCTCCGGGTATAGGGGGGGTGGGAATCCGTAACTAGTAGGTCGTAGGGTCGTGTTTTAGGGTCTCTTTGTCTCTTCGTTCATTGAGAAATGCGTTGTGGAATGGAATCCGTTGAACATTTTCTAGAATTGGTTAGTAGGTACCTAGTAGGTGCCTATTTTAGGCTGTAATTGAGCAATTAGGGTACCGGAAAAAGCCTGTCAGAAACGGATGGACGGACAAACCGGGAGCGATGAGTACGACCAGAGGGTCGTGGTTTTAGGGATCTCTTCCTCCATTTGACAAAGCGTTGTGGAATCCGTTGGGAATTTTCTAGAATTGCTACGTAGGTACCTAGTAAGCGCCTTATTCGGGCTTTAATTCAGCAATTAGGGCAGCGGAAAAAGCATGTCGGAATGGAGGCACAAACTGGGAGCGATGAGCGTTGGGGAGAGGGTGGTGGTTATAGGGGTCCATTGTCTCTTCGTCCATTGACATTGAAGCGTTCTGGAATAGGTCGGAATTTTCTAGAATTGGTATGTAGATACCTAGTAAGTAGCTAATTTAGGCTTTAATTGAGCAATTAGGGCAGCGGAAAAGCATGTCGGAACGGAGGCACAAGCTGTGAGTGATGAGCACTGAAGAGTGTGAGTGGGAGAGACAGAAAGAGAAAAGACGCTCCGGCTCTGTCTGCTGCACTGCGTTTGGCTATGGCGGACGCGCTGGTTATATAAACAGAGTTTGTTTCCCTTATCCTTATTGATTTCATTATTCTTCGTCGTGTCCCTTTGCATTGCTATCTTTCTCCCTACTTGTGTTCTCATTTTGTGTCGCTGTTTGATTTTGCTCACATATTTTAGTAGTCCTTATAGATTTTGCAGCTTTCTGAGATGTGTACGTTATTCTGTTGTGGTTTTTCATCTTTCTTAGGCGTCGGTGTTTTGTTTTTGGTTGTCTTTTTCTTGGTTTCTGCGATATTGTTGCTGGTGAGAATCAGTGGCGTACTGGTGATATTTGCTGGTTTCTTTTCCTCTTTTCTTTGTGGCCTTTGTTTGACGAATATTCAATGTTCTTTAGGCGGTTGGCGAAAAGAGGATGCGGCGACTGTGGCGACGTTTTCGTGATTTGTTTATGCTGATTGTTGTCCGTCTTCTTTTTTTGTTCCCATTTGTGAGAAATGAGATCAGTGTTGCTCTGTGGGTGGTTGTGATATGGGGCCGTCGATTAAGCTTTTTGTCTGGTCTTTTCCAATCTTCTTTTGGTTCGTCTTTTTGCAGTCAGGTCATGTGTTTATTTCAAGTGGACTGACTGTTGTGCCACTGTTTTGCGATACCATCATGACCTCGTCGTTCTGCACTGGATCTGTTGTCACTATATCTAGGCTGTGGAAACACCTGAAGCTATTGATAGTCTGCAATGTCAATGGCTCTCTAGGGCGTACTAACGCTGCTGGCACCATCTGGTTTTGTGGTTTGTACTAAGCGAAGCAAACGCTAGTGATGATGACTTTCACGGCTGGGTATCAAGCGCTTGAGGTGTTTCTACAGGCTATATATGGTAGATAATATTACAGTAAATGTGAACTCCCAGTCCATGTTTCTGAAAGGAAGCAACCGTTGTAAGGTACCTATTATTGCAGCATATGATGATTGTAACTGCAATATACGTTTCACATTTGAAGATAGTGCTCACATTTCACAGAGAATATTATCGCTTTATTTCTGTCATTATGTATATAGTTTTGCGGTCAGACTCGATGTGTCGTAACTGCAATGTTATGCAGCACCTTTCTCAAATGAAGGCCGCTACTTCCTTTCGACATATAGGTATTGTGATACTGTTATACACACGACTGTGGGTTTGGTTGTGCAGTTTAGTTTCAGCCGAAAAGTTCCCAATGCTAGCAGCTGTCAACTGGTTGTTTACTCTTCTGTTTTTTGAAAAGTCCGCTTGGTTAAACTTGTCCAGGGGTTTCAGGTTAAGCCTACAACATGCTGATAAGGATATATCTTTTGCTCTGAAGATTTGATAAAAATCAGTGCGCTTCAATTAAATGAATTCTTGTACAGGTAATCATGCTGAGTTCATTTGTCATCTTTTAATGTATCTCAAAAGACCGTTCGTGGGTCTTTTAATGTGGTCTACAAACGATTATTATATGAAATTGTAAGTAAAAAATTAAGTGTTCTTGGGGAGATGAGACGCTTTCATTTTACATTCCTACATGAGTTGTAGGAAGATGTGGTTTACTGATCTCGTAAGCTTCTACATTGCCTGGGAAGTCAACTGTGATAGTACCACAAATGCAAGTGTCATTTATTGATAAGATTCCGTAATGAACGGAAACGAAATAAACGAAATTTAACTACCCTTGAAATTTTCTTAGAGCATCTCTGCCAATGCAGAGTACTGGGTGTATGTGTCTGCATTTGCAATCTTGGATGAGGTGCAGCAATCATCTGGTCCACTGGAGATGTTGAAACTTCTAGGACAATGTAAAGAGGCAATTCGATTGTATATTTAAATATAATTCCCCAAAGTATATTTATTCCCAAGTTATTGTTTTTGCGCAAATTAATGTGCTCGTGAAATATAAGTTTGTGAATACAGTTTCCCAATATATTATTAACAAATTTTCAATATATTGCTTGGAAAGTTTGTGCAACTGCGGTTTGTGAAATTATATTCACATACCTATAATTCTAGAATTCGTAAATATACTTCATTTTAAGTTGAAGTAGAATGTGCAAAAAACAAAAAATTACGAAATGTGGTTACAAAATACTTGTCATCATGTTAGCGCTTGGATATTTGAATCCACAACGATGAAAATTAATCCACAACAATGTAACAAGATAATATGTTGTATGACAAGACTTGATGATGCACTAATATATAATTATATCAAAGTATCTTTCACATGACAAACTGCCCTGAGTAAAATACTGTCTCCTTTGATTTGGACAAAGTGGACCTGTGGGTGAAATGATTAAATAGTTAATATTGCTGTTGCAATTTGACTTGCAATTCTCGCTACAATGCAAATTTGTAAAAATAATCTTGGTCTTGATGTCTTTACAGAGCACAAGATAAAAATTAGTGTCAATTTTTATGTAATTTACTTATTAGTACCCACCTAACCACCAGAAGTACCCTTACAATTGTATGTTCAAGAACTTTCATTAGTTGCAAGAAACAAATTAGAAAGGGAAAGGCAAAAGAAACTTTAAAAAGTAATAAACCTAAGAAAATCTTCACATGTGATGATGGTATGATTCAAAATCAAAGCAACTTGCATTCCTTATAACGCTATCAACATTTTCTACCTATAGAATGCACATAAAATCACCATAAGAAGGCTAGTGATGCCCTTTGATGACCATGCCATGTTAGCACATTGATGAAAAAAATTGTCCACTTATTGATTTAAACACCCAAAAAATCTTTATGGCAAGAAGAAAAATTGTGTTCATTTAATGTTAATCATGATGAAATCCTTCCTTTGCCTCATGTGCCATTAAAAAGTATGAAAAACCAAATATACTTTAGTGGGATTAACAATGACCATGTCAACCAAAGCACAAACACCATCAATGAATAATACAATGTCAACCCATTAACAAGAATTGAATGACTATGTTACAGTGATTTAACTAATGATAAATCAAACATGCAAATGTTTTTTTGGATCTTACCCATGCTGCAAATTGGAATGAAAAAAAGGAGAAATTTTTGTTTATGGGGACTATTTGTCAATTACAAGTGGATAAACCACAAGGGGAATTACCAACCAACCTAAGGAATTGGTGAACTAGTTGGAAATTCTACCACTACTATTAGAAAACCCCACATTTCAAATACATTTTCAATTTGTTTTCAACTTCAATTTGTGATTGAAAATGACAAACCCATTTGAAAAAAAAATTATAACTAAAATATATTGTTTGTAAATAAAAACCACTAGAGTTGACAAGTACAAATGCCATTCACGTCTCAATACCATGACAATAACCATTTTAAGCCACTTTAGTTGCAAACAACACTTACCATTATAATTGAAAGTTGATTTCAATTGTAATCCTTAAGTGGATGAACTTCATTGTTGACATACATCACACCATCAACTTTTCAACTACATTACAACTAAACTAGGCATAAGGTTAAGGTTTGACTAATAATTTAATTACACATGATGCATCCACATCCATAGGTTAAGCCATGTCACACTCAAGCTCAATTAAATCACATGGCACATAAATATAAGCTACCTAGTGTTTAGTTTATGATTAATTTTTATTGATGTCGAAAATAATAATAATATGTTTATTTTTCAATAAAAATAAAAATAAATTTACCATCTACCTACATAGTTTTAAGAAATGAAAAATTAATATACTTGTAGGCACCTAAAAACAATCCATGTAAGAAAGTAGGTAGGTAGGTAGGTAGGTAGGTAGGAAAGTAAATAGTAAATAAGTGATAAGTCGGACATTGTATATAGGTTAGAAGTAGGTAATTAATAAATAGATGGGTAGGTGGGTAATGCATGTGAAATTTTGGATTTGTAAATCAAGTTGGAAGAAACAACAAAAGTTAATTATTAACATGTTTTTGTATTTGTTAAATACATTCAACTATATCTACAACTTAATTGTATATACTAAAATTTCATGTACAGTTTTGAAATAGAGGTCAAAAGTTTTTTGGTAATTACCACTATTATTATTATTTTACTAAAAATGGTTTGATGATGCAATAATTGATTGAAAAGAAGGGGAAAAAGGTTTAAAATGGGCATTTAGTTCTTTTAGTAATTTGACAATTGTGGGTATTATTTGCAAGATTCATCGCACCATTTTTATAATAAATAAAAGTTTTTCTATAATTCCATAGTCATTTAATTGTCACAATATTCATGAAAAAATTTAGATTGAGAAGAAAATTTAGATAGATTGTCAAACCATGCAAATGTACCATATGCATTTGGTAATTCTCCTCCCCCTTTAATCCCCCCCTCTCCCCTTTTTTCCTTGCACATATTACATACAAGACGAGATTTCAATTTATCACCGCAATTCAAAAAATTATTAAATTTGTTTTGTATGATGTTCTTTTACAAAGTGATGTGGTGATTTGATGGTGAAGACATTGGTTTGGAGTAAAAAAGATCAAGTTTCAATCCCCCATACCAACATACATATACCATGTGTTGTATGTATATTCATATAAATATGTTATACATATACATGTAATGGTATAATACACATGTACAATATAGTTGGGTTGTGAATAGGTAGATAGGTGGCCATAGTGGGTACATAGGTGGGTAGATTAGTAAGTCTAGGTACCTATTTACATGACAAAAATAAACTACTTATTCATTTTTTTAATTAATGTTTTTGGGCTATATAGTTTTGATTAATTTGTTTCAATTGCCCAAATATTTATTTTGATTTTACCAATAAAAAAGATCACTAATCAAGTTGAGCATGTTCAAATCAACTTGTCCTAGATGTCCAAGTGGTCAAATTGACCAAATGTTAAAATAAATGGTTTAATTTGGTTTAATTTTTTGGTCAAATAAATTGTGATTTGTTTTACTGAATCTTGCAACCTATTATCATTAATGGGTATTGTATTAACACTAGTTTTCCACTTCAATAGCTATTTCTTGAAATTGACTACTAGTTATAAAGGTTATGGTAGGATTCTAAACCTTTGTAGTAGCCTTATGCAACTCTAGCTCCATCTCCAATAAGTGAATGGGGGACTCTAGTTCCTTTTGCAAGAGTTGTCCTAATTCTCGTCCTACACCACTACATAGCTTTTGCCTTTGCCTCTAGTTATCATTGTTGTAATATTTTCACTTCTATTATATAACATCCCTCAATTGGGCTTCCAATAGCCAATTTGAATCGGGTCCTCTACATGATCTATTATAAAGTGACTATTTCTTTCAATCCTTTTCATAATTAATGTTTAGCTATGTTTATCAATAGCCCCAAGGTTTGATCGTAATGTTCAAGTAGCTAAAACTTAGCTATTGTAACCTCCATGATATTAACCTTCACCAACTTTTTGGTAAGAGCTTCCCTAGTACTAGCATGTTGTTTTATTATAATTGTGCCAAGTTTTGAGATTTCTTATTTTCAAGCTCCAAGTGAGCCTCCATTAATGTAACATGCACATAGTATATTGCTTGGCCATTTTTTATGCATGTATTGATGCCCTAGCTCCTTGATTCATCCGCCTTCTAGAACTCCATCTCTTGCATTTGAATAATAACATTAGCAAATAGTTAAACCTAAATGTTGATATGTTGATAGAACTTATGATCATTACCTAAATCATTTGGTAGTATTAAGAATGATGTTGATGAAGGAGGGGCCCACAAAGAAGTCAAAGGTGTGTCTTACCTAACCTAGATGCCAAATATGACATGGATGGTCCATACCTTGTTAAATTCTTTCTTATTGGCCTAGCCCCTACTAGACTAATTAAAGGACTTGTATTGAACATTATTAGAGCAACATTAGTTGGTGGGGTTGCTAATGGAGAAGATACCTTAGTGTTTGGTTCATTTGGTTTGATACTTGGAATTTCCAAAAAGGTTAAGATTAGGGGTTGAGATGTTTGAATTGGTGCATACAACTTTAGCAGTATAGTAATGGCAATATCTAGTACTTGCTTTCCAACCTCCATGGCCTCCTCTTATGGTGGTTCCTCTTCCTCAAAACCCAAGGTTTACAATATTGATATATTTTGCTCCTCCTTCCTTGGGAATTCCTCTATCAAGGCTTCTTTGAACATCTCCTTGCATGGAATAGTCTCCTTTTTGAGTTTTAAAAAGTTGGGTCTAATAGCTAAACCAACCTTTTCTTCTTCAATTTCCTCTTGGTAGTGCACCTCATGTGTGAATAATCCAATAGGCATAGGGACTATGTAGAACCCTATGAATTTTTGTTTTTCTTGGAACCTTCTAGTGTTGTTGTTAGTCTAGCCTTAGGTACAACAACCTTGGGTAAAGTTCGGTGCATTTGTTAAATGTAAACATATTTAGGAATTTTTAATAGTTTTGGACAAAAAACCAAAATTGGAAATCCAATTTGTATTGATTTTTGCAACCGGTTTTGCAAATTTGATTGGTACCAATTTTGTATTGAAAATGATTTACTGACTTTAAAAACATTATTTTTAAAAACCAATTCTTAAAACTGGAAATGTGTAGATACATTTTTGATTGGAAGTTAGTGCTAAATTAAATAGATGATTTAGGGAATCTTGCCCCTAATTCAAAGTTCCATTGTTTTTACTTTTTGCATTTAAGGGTTGGTTAATTTTGGAGCCCAATCATGTGCATTTTTGTCTTAAACAATATGTAGTTTCCACAATAATGGATTTTTTGATGTAAAAATACATTCTAGAAACCAATTGCACATTTATTTTTTTATGTTTTTGTGTTTCCATTTACATTTCTCTCCATAAAGTGTGTTTTTGAACTTACATTCAAGTTTTCTTTCAAGTTTTTATGTTTTCATTTTAAATTTAGTGTTTGTACTATTGCATTTGTTTGAAATTTGATAATGTATGTTTATTACTGGAAATTGTTCAAAATCGGAAATATATTTGATTTATTGGAAGTAATTTTTCTATTGTAAGTGACAATTTTCTCATTTCCAAAATACAAAAAACTGAATTTATGTTCATATTCCACTAAACTTCATGTCTACCATGTGGCCTTAACATTTAATGACCATTCCATGGATTGGTTTGGATGATTAAAACATGTCTTTAAGTGTTTTGAAGATGGTTTAGGAATTGTGTTTCACTATGCAATTTTATCAATAAAAAATCAATAGGAATAATAACATTTGTTCAAATTGTTCCATATTTAACCACTTATAGAATAAAACATGTTCTATATGATGCCATAAATTTTCAATTTGATAAATCACCAGATTTTGTGGAATTGATATTAGAATCTTGTATTTTTTTCATAAAAAGGGTAGTGATATTAAGGACAATCAAATTAATTTTGTTTAACAACAAAATTACATTCCAAAGGTTTGGGAAAAAAAAAGGAGACATGGGTGCAAAAAAGAAACATTAATTGATGTTTTTAATAGGTTTTTGGCACTTAAATGAAACCACGTCATTTAAGAATTGTCTTCCAATCTTGCATTTTTTTTGGGTTTATACTTGAACATGACATTCAAAATTTGTTCAATTGATTTGAATCATGCATTATAACACTTAGTGGTTGAAAGCCTAAACATACATATCCCCTTTTCTCTATTTAACATCTCAAAACATTCATTTTGCTTCAGACTCAGGACATAGGACAAAAGGGTGTCATGGTTTCTATTGTGGTACCCCAACAATGAATGCAATTTGAAATTAATCTTGCCAATCAATTGCAAGTTTTTTTTGAAGAATACAAGTTAATTAACAAAATTATTTACTATGTGAAAGATGAAGACACAAATTTGTCTACAAGACAAATTTTCTTAAACAAACTATTATTTGTGAAGAATTGCAGATATTAGCACCATTTGAAAGTCTTTATTTTGGCCATGCCCTTTTTAAAGTTTGTCAATATGCCACTTCTAATGAGAAGGGAAGTTCAAGTTTGCAACATGTGAACATCAAATATGCACAATTTTCAATTCAAACTTGTATAACATGGCCAAAAAAATCAAGAAAATGAAGGGTAGAATGGACAAAGGTTTGTTTGGTTACAAGTTTGTGACCATGGAAACTAAGTAGATTGGTGAGGACAAGGTTTGCTTCCAAAGTGTTAATGTTCCAGCAAGCCTTTGAATTTAAGGTTGTTATTCATGTTTTTTATAATGAACAAACATTAGCTTTATAAGGCAAAATTCCAACACCATAGATTTGGGCCATTATAAAAATCATTGTTTCAACCTTGGCCTCAATTGTATTAAGTTGTGTGTTGAATCAATGTTGTGGTTATTGGTTGCCAAATGATGCATTTCCAAATGTAAGTAACCTTTGTGTCAAATTGATCAATGAAAGATTTGAATTGGAAATCTAGATAAATTGTATTCCCCCATCCCAATTTGATGCAAATTTGTTCTTGTTAGCAAGTAGGTTGGGATTGGAAGTAACTTGTGTGCTAGTTCCATTTATGGATTGTTTGCATCAATTTGATTTTTAAAAAAGTCACATGATTTTGGTTCTAATGTTTGATCCCATGTTTAAGGATCTTTATCTTTTGAGTAATTATGTGGGAATATAAAAAACCACAATTGCAGTAATAAGGTATGATTCTAAAATTCTAATTGCCCTTTAGTGTTCAATTTATCAAAAAGTTCATCTTTGCAAAACAACCATCAAAATTTGGCCCTCGTGAACAACCATTAGCATTGTTTGGTGCAAGATTAATTCAAAATCAAATTGTCATGGAACAAGTAAGTTTTTGGTTTTTGCAATCATATGTATGTTTTTTATTTTTGCGATCATAAATTTTAATAAAACATGTTTAAGTGAAATGTGTAATGCTAATAATTTGTTTTTGATTATAGGTGCAATTGATGGGAACTTGCATATTTTCAAAAATTGCAATTGATTGCAAAGTCTTGTGAAGATCCATTAAAGTGGTGGAAATCAGGCATAATTTCCTATTGTTGGATAATCGGCTTGTCAAATTTAGGTATTGTGGGAAGCCAAATTAAAGCAATTTTATTTATTTATTTATTTATTTCTTCATTGTTGGGATTCTAATAGGACTTTGAAGATGTTGACTTCGAACTCGAAACTTAAATCAATGCATATCAATTTCCAAGAATTGGCCAAATGATCCACACTTTGGTTGTGAAGCATTTGTAGGGGCTAAGTCCCTTGATGACTTTGGGGATGTTGAAGCAAAGTTTTTAGATCAAATTGAAGAGGAGTTTGAAGACCAAGTGGATCACTATGTTAAGCTTGTTGATATGGTAGCTTTTGATTTTTAGATTTGCATTTATGTTTAGTAGGGCAAGTGACATGTTCTCCAATTTGATCTCAATGGCCTCTCATTTTATCTATGTTTAAGATTCAAAAATTGAAGTATTTTTGTGAAAATTTGTTATTGTAATTTTATATCACATGTGTGCATTGTCCCACTAGATTTAGGCTTATGAAAGTTGTCTAAATAAATTTCAAAGTGTCAAATTCCCATTTATATTAAATAAGATAAAATTATTTACCCTTTCTTTACCTTTCTTTTCACCCTAACCAAGGGTATATGATAAGAGGTACCCAGACCCTACCCATCTACCAAAAATTATAATTTTTTAAAACCCAGACCCTACCTTAATGGGAATAAATAAATCATAATACACCCTCACCCATTGGGTAAACAAATTGAAAATTTGTATATGCCCTTGCCCTAGGATATATCAAAAACAATATACCTGCACAACACTGGTAAATTCCATGGCACTACATCATCATTGATGAGGGCCATCATACAGAAGAATGCATGATTGTGTAATGTCAATGGAGAACTCGGACAGTAGGAAACCACACACAGATTGTTGGTCACAGGAACACCAACTTCAGGTAAGTTTGTGCATGTGTTTTGGTGGCTGTTGCAGAATCTGGAACTTCCAGTGGAGGAGTCCAGAAGTAGGGAGTAGGTTCTACAGATTCAGTGTGTAAAAGGTACCATTTGGGATTTACCTGGCTTAGACTCTTGTGTTTCAAAACAACTTTGAAGAGCTATTCCCATTATTGAACTTGTTACCCTACATATGCAAACTCTTCATATGACTTTTACATTTGATAGTTTTATACTTTGTCAAATATGTCTTGTATCTGGTGCTTCTTGGGCTGCTGTATAGTGCACAATTAGGGTTCAAGGTTGAGGTTCTCAAACTAACACAAGCTGTTGTATGGTAGGTGGACATAACCAAGTGCACCTGCGCAAATGAGGGCTACTGAAACCTTCTCAGGACATCATCTGCAGGCAGTTATTGGATTTATATATTTAAGGTTGTAGAACTGTGGGTGTGAACTCTGTGGAATTTCGGACTCCAATCCTGGAAAATGCTTTACAGGATGTGGGGATTCCAGATCAAATTAAAGCTCTTATCTCTGACACTCTTCAAGTGGTGTGATGATAACTATCCTAACCTTGGTGGATACAGTAACTATGTGGCTCTTGATCACGGATCATTTTGTTTATAGTGAGAAACAATAATGTTGTGGTCAGCATGAAATCAGATCATCTCTCATAGTTTGATTGCTGGAAATGCAAGAGCTTTGAGCAAATAATGATAACAGCCACAATGTCCTTTATCTGGTTTCTGGAGTCTGAATATCTGTGATGTTAGGGATAAGGTTAGACATTGCTGTATGGTGTTTGGAGGCTCTGGAGAATTGGATGCTCAGGGGTCACCTTGATGGAAAAGGCTGCAAGAAGCAATGGATATTCTCTTTTTCCTTTCAAAAGGGATGTGATGGTCACAAAGATACGGGAATGTATGGTTATAGGTGCTAATGGTGGTGCTCGCTGTGGTTGGGAACAACTCTCATACAAGTTGCTTAGTCGAAGATTCTCAGTTTTTGCAAATAGAGCTGAGAATTGACTATATTCCATTTTTCATGTTTTATACACCAGATACTTGAGTGATGGATACAGCAGAGGCATTAACTGGGCACCTGATCTAATCCACTATCCGTGTGTATGTCTGATCAAGGTTTTACCCTGGAGAGCTTAAATTGCCAACTTCATGACAGAACTCAAGATGGAGATTCTTGTTGCTTCTGGAAACATTTAAAAACTCAGGTTGGAGATATTAAAGGTAT
>Ga0116228_10004265_pt1 | contig 12667 bp, 9 predicted proteins | sample S1TSphfallax_2_FD_89694 | JGI IMG/M metagenome (GOLD analysis project Ga0116228, IMG submission 89694) | Host-associated microbial communities from peat moss isolated from Minnesota, USA - S1T2_Fc - Sphagnum fallax MG | ecosystem: Host-associated > Plants > Peat moss > Unclassified | place: USA... | reverse complement strand
AGAGAAAGTTAGGAGTCGCCATGCCCGACATCTATCCCGTCGATGAATTTCTGACCGAGGAGTGGTACCCCGGCTTCACGCCGGACTTACTCGAAGCTCCGTACCTCGCCGAACCGGTGAGCCGGTTTACCAAGAGCGACGAGAACCGCTTCTGGTTCCTGGATTTTCATTGGCCGCGCGGGATGACGCCGATGGGAATGTTGTGGCCGATGGATGGCTATACGTGGGCCACGCAACATGCGGCGCAGCTCTTACCGTTGCCGCCGAGCGATGGCCTCGCCACACGCATGGCCGGCACGCACATCTACGGCGGTGAAGTGCCGATCGATTCGGCCTGGAACATCGGGCAGCGCGCGCTTCGCATGCAACAGAATCTCGGCCCGTTCCTCACGAACTTCGATGCGATTTGGGCGAATAAGGTCGCCGAGTTGGAGGCGGGGCTTTCGTACTTCGAGACCTTCGATTTCTCCGGTAAATCGCTCGCGGAGCTCGGTCGCCACCTCGTGGACGCGCGCACCTTTCAGAAGCGCGCCTTCGAGATCCACTTCGAAATTATGTATCCGCTTCTCGCGAACTACGTCGGGTTCTACGGGCTCTGCGGGCAGCTCGGCATCGAACCGTCGGAGATATCGAAGTTTCTTCAGGGATACGATACGAAAATTCTCGAGACCGATCGCGGGCTCTGGACGCTCACGCAGCAGGCGCGCGCCGCGGGTTTGCAAGCCATCTTCGCAGCGACGGAACCCGAAGATCTCTACGACACCCTCAAGCGCGCCGGCGGAGCGGCGGGCGATTGGCTCGCGAAGTTCGATGCGTTTCTCGCGGTCTATGGTTGGCGCTGCGAAGGAATCTTCGACGTGATGCTCGCCCCGTGGGTCGAAGACAATACCTCACCGCTCGGAACGATTCGCACGTTTTTGCTCAAAGACGAGGATCACGACTTCGAATCGTCGCGGCGAGACTCGATTGCCGAACGCGAAGCGGCGATCGACGCCGCGCGTTCGAAGCTCTCACGCGAAGAGGTGACGGCCTTCGATGCCGCACTCGCGTCGTGCCAGAAGGCGAACTTCGCGTGGTGGAACGACGAGCACAATTACTACATCGACCTTCGCGTCTCGATACCGGTGCGTCGCGCGTGCCTCGCGCTCGGCGAAGCGCTCGGAGCCGATCGCAAGGACGACTCGCTCTTTCTCTTCTGGCCGGAGGCGATCCGCGTCGCGCGCGGCGATTCGAAATGGGCCGACTACCGCGGAATCGTGAAAGATCGGCGCGACTACTACGAACATTGGCTCGCGCGCCGTTCGAAGATGCCGAAAGTGCTCGGTGCGGTTCCCGACAAAGTCGTGGATCCGATCATGATCGAGATCTTCGGCATGCACCATCACTTCTTCAACGCGATGAAGTCCGACGGTTCCGATCAAACCACGCTCACGGGTGTCGGCGCGTCGACGGGCCTCGCGCGCGGCGTCGCGCGCGTCTTGCATAGTGCGGGCGAACTCCACCGCATTCAGCCGGGTGAGATCCTCGTTTGCGAAGCGACGTCGCCGAATTGGACGCCCGCCTTCGGGAAGATCGCCGCGTGCGTGTGCGATGGCGGCGGCACGCTCACGCACGCCTCGATCATCAGCCGCGAGTATCGGATTCCGTGCGTCGTCGGCGTGGGCTTGGCGACGCAGGTGATCTCGGACGGCGACATCGTCGAAGTGGATGGTTCGCGCGGCATCGTACGCGTGACCAAGACTGCGGCTAGCCCCGTTCACGCCTAGCCGCTCGACACCACCGCGCGATGGCAACATGGTCGAAGGTCTGCGACGTTGCGGATCTCGCTTCGGGGCGGCCCGTCGGCGTCGATGTCGACGGGGCGCTCGTGGGGCTCTATCTGATCGAGGGTAACGTGTACGCGCTCGGCGACGTCTGCACGCATGCATTCGCTCTGCTCTCCGACGGCTTCGTGGAAGGCGGCGAAGTGGAATGCCCGCTGCACGCGGCGCGCTTCGAGATCGCGACGGGTCGATGCACGGAAGGACCCGCCGATACCGACGTGCCGTCGATTCCCGTCCGCGTCGAGGAAGGCTCCGTGCTCCTCGACATGGATGCACTCGCCGCGCTCGACGTGCACGGCTGACGCGCGAAGAGGTTCGACCTCCGGGCGGCGGCCTTGCACCCGCAGGACCGATGCTGTACGATACCGCAGTTGTCCCGTCCTTAGACCCCCTGTGCGCGAGTGGCGGAATTGGTAGACGCACTAGCTTGAGGGGCTAGCGCCCGCAAGGGCGTGCTGGTTCGAGTCCAGTCTCGCGCATTAAATTGGCATTTTCCGACGTCGCTGGCTGCGTCGCTACGGAGCTTGCGGTCCAGAGACCGCTGCGCTCCTAGGCTCCTTGCCAGCGACGCCGGAAAATGCCAATTTTGACGTTCATCGCCCGGGTGGCGCGGCTATTGGATCTCGGTGTGCTTCTCTGGTACGGGCATCGCAATCGCCGTCGTGGCTGAAGTGGCGCCGAAGATTGGGACGAGGTTCATCTGGGCGTCGATGCGCTTGATAACTCTCGAATCGAGATCGAGGCTGCCTTTCAGGCTCGGCCAGACGTCGCGTATGCGTTCGACCATTTCGCGGGCCGACTCGAGCACGACGGTTTTTGGGACGTTGGCGCGATTTGCGAAACGTTCGAGGCGGTCGTGTGAGATCTCGTTCCATCGTTTCGTCCGATGGATGCTCAGCGCGAGGCTGTCGTCGTCGATGTATGCGACGGTCGAGACGTAGTCGTACGCCGGCGCTAAACGTGGTGTGCGTCCGTCCGGGAAGATCACGCTCCAATTCTTGAGATGCATGTCGGCGTTACCGATCCCGATGTTGAACACCAGGCGCCTTACGAATTCGCGTGCGTCTCTCTCGCCGAGCGTTCTCCAGATGCCGGAAAGCATGTTGCCGTAGCTGACGTTGTCGTATTTTTCAGCGGGATATTGGCTGAAGATTTGGTTGAAGTCTTCGACGTGAATGCGTTCGCCGTCGTGCCGATCGAAGCGCTTGATTGCGAGTGCGATGCCGAGGTCTCTTCGAACTTCCGGAGGCAGGCCGCTAATTTCGCTCGGATCGATCGTACGGATTTCAGGGACATCGATCCCAACTTCGCGTGCGAAGGTCAGCATGGCGAATTCGTTTTGCGGCACGTCGGCGTAGATCGCCGAGGGCATCTTCAGGATCCAGTCGCCGTTGGTGCCGTGGACCGGGACCGTTAGGCCTCCGGACGTCTCCAATATCGCGCTAAACTTGAGTTGCACGCCGGCGAGTGAGAATTTCAACACCGTTGGGTCGTTTTGGACGTCGCTTGCGACGAGGTCGCCGTCGTACAGCGGAATCGCGGCGCCAGCGCGATGACGCACGACGACCGCGCCTGGAAGATCTTGCCCAAGTATCCAAAGCAACGGAAAATCGCGAACGGGATTCACATGTGCGCGCGCGGCCAAATACTGCCGCAGGTGTCCCTCCGGCAGCAGATTCGAGAAGAACGGTAGGAGGCGGACCTGGGGCGTCTTGCTTGGCGCCGAGACGTTGCCCTCGGGATCGAGGAGGCCAAGGCTCAGCGTCGGACGACGTTCGTCTTCGAGGTATCGCTCGTCGAACGTAAAGACGTTGTGATCGCTCGTGAGATTCGTGATCGAACCGACGAGCGTGCCGTGTAAGAACACGTCGAGAACGGAGGCCATCTCAATCGGGCTCGGCTTCGAACAGGCGACGGGCTTCCGGGGCGGCGGATATTCCGACAAGTGCCGATACGGCCGGCAGTGCTTCGAGCGGAACGAGAACGAGCTCGGCTCGCAGCGAGCGCGCAATCTCTTGGAGCGTACCGAGGCGCGGCTCGATCTTGCCGGTCTCGATGGAGGAAAGGTAGCTCTGACGAACGCCAGCCAGCCGCGCCGCTTCGGCTTGGGTCATACCAAGCGCACGACGCCGTTGAACAATTTGGAGTAAAATAGTCGATAAATCGACTTTCATGTAATAAATATACTATATAAAGTATATCAATTGCAAATATTACTCACCCTCGCCAAGCCGATCTTCGAGGAACTGGTCGGATCGGAGCGCTGGTCCTTTGCTCCGGGGCGCTGCCTCGGTCGCGCCGAACCTTAAGGGTACCGGCGGAGCGAAACATCGGCTATCGCGCTCCGTACATCGGTTCGACAGGCTCGTTGCCGAGGAGTTCTTCCTGTGCGGTTGACACGTTTCGCTATTACCCGCCCGGTGATCACCGCGATGTTCTTCATCGGGCTCTCGGTGTACGGGCTGATGTCGTACTTCGGGCTCGGCATCAATCTGTTTCCGAACGTTGCCTTTCCGGTGGTCGCGGCGATCGCATCGTATCCCGGCGCGTCGCCCTCGGAGATGGAGAAGCTCGTCGTCAAGCCGATCGAAGATCAGCTCGACGGCATGGAGAATCTCGACCGGCTCTCGGCGACGGTTCAAGAGGGTCAAGCGGTCGTTATCGCGCGGTTCAAGCTCGATACGGACCTGAACTACGAGACGATCGACGTGCAGCGTCGTGTGGACACGGCGCGCGTGTACATGCCACAGGACCTCACGCCGCCGACCGTTCAGAAATTCAGCAACTCGTCGGATCCGATCATCGACGAAGCGGTTACGTCGGATACGCTCTCGCCGGCGGCACTCTCCGATGTCGTGACGCAGTACATCGTGCCCGAGCTCAAGACGGCGAAGGGCGTCCTCGACGTGCAGACGGCGGGCGATACGCCACGCGAGATTCACGTCTATCCCGATCAGAACCGGATGCTTTCATCGAACACGGTGCTGACCGACATCAATACGGCGCTGACGTATAACAACGCGAATCTTCCGGGCGGCCGCATCGATTCGCCGACGCAAGAGACGACCGTTTCGGTGCACGCGGATATCCAGCAGCCCGACGACATTCTCCAGATCCCGATGCAGGTGCTCAACGGTTCGCAGGCCGGCGTCGCGCAGGCGAGCCTGAAGATCGGCGACGTTGCGGCCGTCGAAGACGGGCACGTTGAGGATCGTCTCCCTTCGCGTTACAACGGTTCGCCGTCCATCTTGCTCTCATTGACGCGGCAGAACGACGCGGACACCGTCAAGACGACGGCGAGCGTACGAGCGGCCTTCGCGAAACTCGCGACGGAATATCCGAAGCTGAAGTTCACGGAAGTCGATGCGGATGCCGAATACACGCAAGCATCGGTAAACGGCGTGCTACAGAGCCTCTTCGAAGGCATCGTGCTCACCGCCATCGTGATGCTGCTGTTCCTTCACGCGTGGCGTAACGCGGCCGTCGTCATGATCGCGATTCCGGTGTCGCTGCTCGGCACGTTCATCGTGATGAAGCTCTTCGGATTCACGCTCGACGTGATTTCACTGATGGGCCTCGGGCTGACGATCGGTATTCTCGTCGACGACTCGATCGTCGTGCTCGAAAATATCACGCGACATCGAGAGATGGGCGAAGCGCCGCTCGAGGCCGCGTATAACGGTCGTACGGAAATCGGCAGCGCGGCCGTCGCGATCACGCTCGTCGACGTCGTCGTGTTCTTGCCGATCGCGTTCCTCTCGGGCATCGTCGGCAAGTTCATGAAAGAGTTCGGGCTCGTGATCGTGGTCGCGACGCTGTTCTCGCTCCTCGTATCGTTCACGCTGACGCCGCTGCTCGCGGGCCGCTGGTCGGTCAAACGCATCAGCACGGGCGTTCCGTGGTGGGCGCGCGGCTTCCAAACGATGTTCGATCGCCTCGGAGGCTGGTACGCGCAACGTGCGCTCCCGTGGGCGCTGCGCCATCGCATCCTCGTTCCCGTCGTCTGTGCGCTCTTGATCGTGGCGTCGGTCGCGCTCGTGCCGCTCGGCTTCATCGGCAGCGAATTCGTGCCGGCGTCGAGCACGGGCGTTCTCAACGGATCGTTGCAATACCACATCGGCCAGCCGCTTAATGTCACGTCGCTCGGCATGGAAAAGCTCGAGCAGGGTCTCCTCAAAATCGATGGCGTCAAATCCGTTTTGACGACGATCGGGAGCAGGTCCGCCGGCAACTCGAACGACGTGGGCGGTAACCTCGCGCAATTCACGGTCATTCTCGATAAGAACCGCCGTCTCGAAAGCGATCGCGTGCTGGGCGATGCGCGGAAGCTCGCGTATCTGGTGCCGGGTGCGGATTATCAGATCGCCGTCGAAGGCGGCGGCGGAAGCGGCGGCTCGCCGATTCAGTTTACGTTGACGGGGCCCGACTCCGGACTCGATCAGGGTGCGCGTGCGATCGCGGCGTTGATTCGCCAGCAGAAGGGCACCGTGAACGTTCAGACGGGCGAGGAAGACGAAGGTCCGCGCCTCGATATCCGCGTCGATGCGCGGCGCGCGAACGTGCTCGGCGTCGCGCCTGCCGACGCTGCAACGGTCGCGCGCATCGCAATCGGAGGCACCGTCGCAACGCGCGTTCGTCTCGACTCGGGCCTCACGGACGTGCGTCTCGAGTTACCGCCGGGGCGGCGGAGCGATCTCGCGACGATCGGGCAACTTCAAGTGCGCGCCGCGAGCGGAATGCTCATTCCGCTGAGTTCCGTCGCGTCGTTCACGTTCACGAAAGCGCCGACGAAGATCGAACGGCAAGCGCGCCAGCGCATCGAAACGGTCACGGGCGACGTCGATCCGAATTCCGGCGTCTCGCTCGGCACGATCCTCAAGCCCGTGCAAGATAAGATCGATACGCCCGGATTTCTCCCGTCGGGCGTGCACGCGCTCGCCGACGGCGACGCAGATCTCTTCGAGCAGACGTTCTCGAGCATGGGGCTCGCGCTCATCACGTCGTTCGTGCTCGTCTACATGTTGATGGTCGTGCTCTACGGCTCGTTCGTGGAACCGTTCGTCGTGATGTTCTCGGTGCCGGTGGCACTCGTGGGCGCGCTCGCCGCACTCGCGATCCGGCACCAGACGCTCAATCTGTTCTCGCTGATCGCGATCGTCATGCTCTTCGGGCTCGTTGCGAAGAACGGTATCTTGCTCGTCGACTACGCGAACCAGCAACGTCGGAAGGCGGGGCTCGACGTATATCAAGCGATGCTCGCCGCCGCGACCACGCGGTTCCGGCCCATCTTGATGACGACGGCCGCGATGATCTTCGGCATGCTGCCGCTCTCGCTCGGCATCACTGAGGGCGCGCGCGAACGCGCATCGATGGGCACGGTGCTCATCGGTGGGCTTTTGAGCTCGCTCGTCCTCACGCTCGTGCTCGTTCCCGTCATCTACACGTACGTGATGGAGTGGGCGGACCGGCGCGCGGCCAAACGCGCGGCGAAGCGCGCCCGCGACGCCGAGCCGGACGAGCAAGAGCCGCACGGCATGCCGAGCTTCCCGCTCCCGGCGGGAGCCCAGCTACAAGAACGTGCAAGCTTGCGCGAACGGGGTACGGTCTAGACGGCCGCCTTCGCGTTCGAAGGCGCCCCGTGCCCCGCTTGGGGGCCGCGCCCACGTCGTCGGAGGTTCCGTTGTCCCCTAAGATCGTTCGTTCGCTCGTCGCAGCTGGAGTCGGCACCGCCGCGGCTCTCGGCGCCGCGCTCCCCGCCTGGGCGCTCACCGTGACCGTTGACGGTCAGGCCGTCGCCTTCAATCCACCGCCGATCGAGCGGGCGGGTCGCGTGTTCGTCCCGCTCCGCGGCGTGTTCGAGCGGCTCGGCGCGAGCGTCGTGTACGCAAACGGGACGATCAACGCCACCGGAAACGGCCGCAACATCCAACTCCACATCGGCTCGACCCAGGCGACCGTGAACGGCAGCGGCCAGTTGCTCGACCAGGCGCCGTTCGTGATCGGCGCGAGCACCTACGTGCCGCTGCGCTTCGTCTCGGAGGCGCTCGGTGCGGGCGTGAATTACGACGGCGCAAACCAAATCGTGGCGCTCAATACGCCCGCCGGCGGTGGGCCGCCGCAGGGCGGACCGCCGCCCGTCGCGCGGCATTTGTTGCGCGAGCTGGAGCCCGGCCGTAACGCAACCGTCGGGTCGCGTCAGCCGACGGTCTCGGCGAATTTCGCGCAGCCCGTCGACCCCAATAGCCTCCAGCTTACGCTCGATGGCCTCGATATTTCACGGGATGCGACGCGATCGGACACCGGTTTCATCTACGCGCCGCCCTCGCCGCTGCAGTCGCGGCCGCACACCGTTTCGGTTTCCGGCAACCTCGCTAGCGGTCAGCCGTTCCAAGAGTCGTGGCACTTCTCAACGGGCGCATCGTCGTATCGGAACTCGCTCTCGATTTTGGAGCCGATCGACGGCGCCGGCGTGGGGCGCACGTTCGTCGTGCGCGGACGCAGCGTTCCCTACGCGCTCGTGCATGTCGATGCCGGTGCGTCGGCAAATTTCGTCGGCCGTTCGTTTGCGTTCGGAACCGGCAACGCCAGCGTCGATACGACGGCCGACGGGAACGGCAACTTTTCGGTTCCTATAACCGTACGATCGTTCCCCGGTGCGACGATCGGCGTGACGATCACGTCGACGGATCCGCAGTCGCGCGAGAGCGCGCAGAGGAAGCTTCAACTTTCGGCCGTCGTCTCGTAGGGATCGGATGAGCGAGCACAACCGGGCCTTCATCACGGGTGCCGCGAGCGGCCTCGCGCGCGGGATCGCAATCGATCTCGCGCGCCACGGCTATCGCGTGGCCTTCACCTATCGTCCAGGGGGAACGAATCCCGAGGAGACGCTCGCGGCGATCCGCGCGACGGGTGGCGTCGAGGCCGTGGCCATCGCCGCCGATCACGGGGTGACCGGGGAGACGGCGCGGAGTATCGAGGAGGCCGTCGCCGCGCTCGGCGGTCTCGACGTGTACGTGCACGCGGTGGGTCCGATCGTGGTGAAGCGCTTCGAGAATTCGACGGCCGAGGACGCGCGTGCGATGATCGCCGGCAACTTCGAGAGCGCGGTCGAGGGCGCGTTCGCGGCACTTCCGGGTATGCGCGAGCGAGGCTACGGACGGCTCGTGTATTTCGGGATGAACGGGAGCCATCTCACGCAGCCCGCGCGCGGGATGAGTTTGTACGGTGGAGCGAAGGCCGCCGTGGTTGCGTTCGCGCGCACGCTCTCGCTCGAGGAAGCGAAACGCGGGATCACCGTCAACGTGATCGAGCCGGGCGATATCCGCGACAAGACCGTCGACCGCGCAGGGTCGTTGAAAATCCCGGCCAACAATCCGACCGGCCATGCGGGGTCGTGGGAAGACATCGCGGGCGCCGTGCGTTTTCTCGTTTCCGAGGAGGCCGATTTCATCAACGGTATGACGATGAGCGTGAATGGAGGACTCGTGGAGTCGCACGAGTGAGCGCGCGATGACCCTCGTGGTGTGGATCGTCGTCGCGCTCGTGATCGTCGTGCGCGCGATCGTCGCGTTCACGTTGCCGCTTACGGGCGACGAGGCGTACTATTGGGAGTGGAGCCGGCACCTCGCGTGGGGCTATGTCGACCATCCACCCGCCGTCGCCGCGACGATCGCCACGTTCTCGATCTTCGGGCAGACGCCCGGGCTCGTGCGGCTCGGGTTCGTGATCTGCGGGTCGATCGCATCGATCGCGATCGCCGGTTGCGCGACCACGATCGCGAACGATGCGCGCGCCGGAGCGGTCGCGGCCCTCGCGCTCGCGCTCACGCCGCTCGCCTCGCTCGCGTTCGGTTCGGCATCGCCCGACGGGCCGTATCTGATGTTCTGGGCGCTCGCACTCTGGGCCGGCGCGCGTGCGTTCAAATTCGACAAGCCACTCGACTGGGTCGCGCTCGGCGCGGCGATCGCGGGCGTGCTGCTCTCGCGCGTGCTCGGCTTCGCGTTGCTCTTCGGCGTGTGCGCGTATGCGTTGACGCCCGGTATGCGTCACGTGTGGCGGCGCGGCATGCCGCTCGCGCTCGCCGTGACGGCGGTGCTCTTCGCGCCGTGCGTGATTTGGAATGCGACGCACGGCTGGGTGACGTTCCTCTTCGGGCTCGTGTATCGGCACGAGGAGACGCACGGGTTTTCCGTGCTGCGCGCCGCGCAGCTGCTGCTCGCGCAAGCCGCCGCGTATTCGCCCGGTATCTTCGTCGCCGTGTTGCTGCTCGCGATCCGTCCGCGTAACGCGTTCCTCGCGTGGACCGCGGTCCCGCAGCTACTCGTCGTGACGCTGCTTTCGTTTTTCGAGCGCGTCGAGATCCATTGGATCTTCGGCACGCTCGTGTCGCTTTCGGCGATGCTCGGGATCGCGTACGTGCAGCTCTCGCATCGGCTCAAGATCGTCTGGGCCACGATCTGCGTCGTGCCGGGCGCGATCCTCGTGCCGGCGATCCTCGCCGTGACCTTCGCGCCGGTGCCGATCTACAAGATCGTGAATCGCGAGACGGGCGCGCAACTGCGCCACGGCGGCCCCTTCGAGATCATGACCTATTCGATGGTCGCACGCGATGCGAAGAAGCTCGCCGCCGACCGCGATGCGATCGTGATGACCGACGGCTACGGGCTCTCGTCGGTGATGGATTTCGATGCCGGCATTCCGCCCGTCGTGATCGGCTATAACTGGCAAGGTCGCGAGTCGCGCAACTGGTATCTCGATGCGGAGCGGCCCTCGCGCGCGCTCTTCGTCGACAAGGAGCCGCTCTCGACGCGCCCGGACATCGCGTTGCACTTGCATCGCGCGTGCGCGAGCGTGAGCGACGGCGGGACGCACCTCTACAGCTTCGGTGGCACGACGCCGCGCCCGTATTACTTCACGTGGTGCGAGGGGTTCTCTCCGGACGGAATGGCGATCTTGCGCTGGGAGCGCGAGCCGGCGCACGTGGGTGCTTGATTACATCCCGTTGACGGCGGCCGCGGGTCGCCGGCTCGCGACGGCCGAGCTGCGAACGCTCGCGACCGATCGTATGCGCGAGCTCGGATATGCGTACGTTGCGAACGAGTTCGTTCCCAGCAATACGTCGCTTCGGTTCGACGTCATAGGAATTGCGAAGTACACGCGTCAAGTTCGCATCTACGAGATCAAGTCGTCGCGCGGCGACTTCCTCAGCGACGGCAAATGGGAGAAGTACCTCGATTACTGCACGCATTTTTCGTTCGTCGCGCCTGCGGGCGCGATCTTCCGTTGGGAGCTTCCACGCAACGTGGGGCTCATCGAGTACGGCGCGCCCGCGTTCGAAGCGATGCGTCGCGCGCGGCGCTTCGGTATGACGATCGTGCGTGAGGATTGTCTGCGGTCCACGCGTCCCTCGCAACGGCTCCGCGAACAGGTCGAGGACCGAGCGTGGATCGCGCTGCTCGAGACGATCGCACTCGCGTCGCGTTCCGGTCCGCCGGACGTGACGTTCGAGGGAGGCGCGGGAATCTGAAGTCGCCATTTGCGGCCCGAGTGCTCGCCGTCGCAGCGATCGCGTGTGCGAGCGCGTGCGGCCACGCGCCTCCGCCGAGCGTCGCATCGAATGGCGTGCCGCCCAGCATTCGTGCGTTGCCGACGGCGACGCCGGCTCCCGCGTGGAGTCCCGCGCAGCGTGCCGCGCTTTCGCGAACGCTATCGTCGATTTTCTCCGACGACATCACGGAGCACGAGACGGGGATCGTCGTCGCGTCGGCCGAGGGCGAGACGCTCTTCGATCGACGCGGTTCCGTGCCGGTCGCGCCGGCGTCGACGCTCAAACTCGTGGTGGGCGCGACGGCGCTCAATCGTTTAGGACCGAAGCATCGCTTCGAGACCCGCTTCGTGGCCCTCGCGCCGCCGGGCGACGACGGCGTACTACGTGGCGGGCTCTGGCTCGTGGGTGGCGGCGATCCCTCGCTGACCTCGGACGATCTGAAGCGCGGCGTGGGCGTTCTCTCGCGCAGCGGCATCCGGCAAATCGACGGGACGCTCGCGATCGACGATACCGCATTCTCGGGGCCCGAGCAGAATCCGCGCTGGGATCCGGACGACCTCGACTACGATTACGCGGCGGGCACGAGTGCGATCTCGCTCGACGAAGATACCGTCGAGTTCGACGTGACGCCCGATCCGAACGGCGGCCCCGCGCACGTGAAGCCCGTGCCCGACAACGTTTCGATCACGTTCACGGGCTCGATCGCGACGGTCGGTAGCTCCGGCGACTCGTTCGTTTCCATCGAACGCAAGACCGAATCGCCGACCTTTGGTGCGAGCGAAGCCGATGCGGCGGAGACGGAGCCGAGTAACGAGTACGTGCTCGACGGGCGGATCGTGCAAGGCATCACGCAGCAGTTCTACAAGCCCGTGCTGGGCATGCCGGGTTACGTCGGCGGCGTGGTGACCGCGATGTTGCAAGACCGTGGCATCGATCTCGCCGGCGGCTACCGCGCGGGCGCCGCACCGTCGGATGCGGTGCCGCTGTGGCAGCATCGTTCGGGTCCGCTCGAGGACATCGAACGCGAGATGCTCGTCAACTCGAACAACCACACCGCGGAGACGTTCCTACGCATCCTCGGAGAAACGTCGGGGCACCCGGGCACGGACGCCGCGGGTATCGCGGTCGAGAAGAACGAGCTCACGCGGCTCGGCGTACCGCACGATCGCATGACGCTCTACGACGGGAGCGGCCTCGCACCGAGCGATCGCATCATGCCGCTGACGCTCGCGAAGTTACTCTCGGCCGAGACGCGCTCCGCCTACGGCGAAACGTTCGTGCGCAGCCTCCCGCGCGT
>Ga0116228_10004264_pt1 | contig 12667 bp, 4 predicted proteins | sample S1TSphfallax_2_FD_89694 | JGI IMG/M metagenome (GOLD analysis project Ga0116228, IMG submission 89694) | Host-associated microbial communities from peat moss isolated from Minnesota, USA - S1T2_Fc - Sphagnum fallax MG | ecosystem: Host-associated > Plants > Peat moss > Unclassified | place: USA... | reverse complement strand
CCCACGTGTCGTTGTTGTTTTTGTTGTGTTGTTTGTGTTTGGGGGTGGGGGGGGGGGGGGGGGGGGGGGTTTACCTTGCACATAATGTTCATCTCATGCTTACAATGGGTAAGGCCCACATGCAAGGGACATTCCCAAAACGTGGGGCTGCGCTCAAATTACCACCTCATCCTTGGGCCCAACCCCAGTGGGCATTCCCAAGATGTGGGGGCTGGACTCAACTATTACCTCAGCCCAGTTGGGGGGGGTGGGGCCGGGGTACATTCCCAAAATGCGGGGCTGTACTCAAATCACCTCATCCTAGGCCCCCCATTATCCTACACAAATCAAAGCATATTGTATGATGCACCAGGGAAATTGGAATAAATCTTAAGAAGAAACCTCATTTGTTCACATTTATATCATCTACTAGTGCCTGGTGATCACTTTATAATTTGCATATTATAACAATCTATCTATTATGTGGATGTGATTATGTGATCACAAGATCATTTTCCTTTCTGATAGGGTGACATTGCTAGCCTGAGTCGTGTGTAGTGTTTGGGTGTATTATCATAGGATGAACTTATACACTATTTGCTATAATTGTAGGATGTAGTCTAATGGGCTTTGGGACTTTACAACTGATGTTACTTCCTTGTGGGCTTAGTCATCTGAGCCACTTTTATACTGTTAACTAGTTTGGTGTATAACCGTGTTTTTCATTTATGCATAGAATTTGAACTCACAAATGAGCTAAACATTGTATCCAAAGTCTATGGATTGTGAAGAACTTTTAGGGATTTGCAATAGCTTGTGGATGATGTATGTTGATTGATTCTGTTGTCCGGTTTCAAGTGCATGTTATAAAGTTTATTCAACATAGTGTTGAACTAGTGTTTGGTTGCACTGAATTGGGTCGTCAATTAAATTTGCTTTCTTGAATTAAGACATGAATGATATCATCCATCATGAATGCAAGAATTACATTACCATGGTTCATTTGTATTGACAATTTCATTGAAATGGTTAGTTTCATCAATGTGGTTACATCTGTATGGTCAATTGCATTTCTGCAAAATTAATTTCAACAAATATCTTAGCCATTTGGTACATATCATTGGTGAACTTTGCGTTCATCCAGGTCCTTTTTTCATCCATGTTGTCAAATCTCATTCATTAACAACCTTTCTTCATCCCGGGAAAGAACCAACAGTTCCTTCATGAAAACTGAAGGTTCTTTGAGGGTTTTGAAATACCCAGTATTGGCAGTTCTTTGATTTTACAGTTTTCAAAATACCCAGAACCAGCCGGTTATTTGATTCTGATTTTTTTGAAATACCCAAAACCATCAATTCTTTGATTTTAAGTTTTTGAAATATCTGAAACCCGTGGTTCTTTGAAAATGAAAGAAGCACACAACAAAGGTAAGCACCCTTTCTGGGACTGAAAGGAATCATCAAACTAATGCTTCGGTTTCTACTTACTAACTCTAGGCAAGGACATACACTTGACATAGATTATTGTGTAAATACATGTAAGATACTCTCATTAATGTTTTCCCCCTGCTGAGATTTCCATCACAAGTCATTCTTGCACTGCCTTGTTGTGGAGAAAATGTGTATACAATACATGGTGCTAATGACTTTAGTTGACCCAAAAATACTGTAGCCTTTTTCTTTGGTGCGAAATTTTGCACAAATGCTAAAAATTAAAATGAAAAGGCCATATTCTGTTACATATGCCCTTTTGTTTTTCGGAAAATCATTCATCACAATAGGGGGACATAAGCGCAATTCTATGTGCAATGAACCTGAATGATGTAAAAAGTAGAAACTATAATCAAGCACAGACACTGATTCTGAAGAAATAATGGGACCTAAATGAGAATGATTCGAACTAGTTCCAATCAAACAGTAATTTAAAGCTATATCTAAAACCACAACTCATCTAAATAATAATTAGACACATAAAAGGGACAGTAAGCTTCTGGGGTGGCAGAATTATGTCATTTTCTTGACCACATTAGAGTTTTCCGTATAGTCAGGAGAACACAGCACCAGAAAATGAGTTTCGTCCAAAACCGGTTGAGATTCAAAACAAACCTGCAAAAAAGTACATTAGCATTCCAGGGCAGGCTGAAACTTAGAAAAGCACCATTTTTTTGGTGGTAAACTGAGTTTCATCCTGTTTTGACCCCTCTTTTGCGGGTGCACTGCAGCTACATACATTTCAATGCTCCTACCTCTATAAATACTATAATTAGTTTCGAATCTTGTGCATTACCCAGATTTAATAAAATTTCTTTACTTTGCATACCTCACACAAAGAGGGGACAGGGGAGGCCCAAAGATAATGTGAAGACAAGGTGACATTAAGGAAACTTTTATTGCTTGGCATCTTTGACATGATTTTTTTTCTGTCAATTTTGTGCCATAGGTGGACTAGCAATCATCCACATGATTATTTAGCCAAATTTGGCTACATGTCAAAGAGAATAGCAGAAAACCTTTGGAAGCCCATTATATTTTGGCATGTTGTGACATGCTAAAACATGTCATCTGAATCTGATAATTTCAAAAAGATTTCCTCAAAATGTGGCAACTTTGGGCCAGTTTCTCCAGAAAAGTCCTTTTTCTGAGTCTCAACCCCTTCATTTGGTCACCAAGGAGCAAAACTTTGCTCATTTTTTATGGAGATAAACTGATAATAGTGACCAATAGTTCTGTTGAACATGTTAAATTTGTTTTAAGTGGTTGAATCTGCTATCCCAGACCTTAATGTCATGGAATGGTCTTGCCCATTATGTTAGGTCATCATCATCATTTTGTTGGGTGCATTGCCTAGCTTGCCCTAACAGGCTGCCTTGGCGCCAGTGTTTCTTTACTGGCAAGTTTTTGCCAAATTTCAACCTGAAAAATATTATTTTGACCTATACAACGGATTTTTCATGGAAAAAATGACCCAAATTTGCCGGATTTTGAATTTTTTTTTTTCAAATCTCCAGATTTTTATGATATGTTCCAATATGTAGCGAAGAATACAGAAGGATTCTGTTTTTTTTTCTTTTGGTTCATTTTGATATCTAGTAAGTAGTCAAATTTGGCTAAATTATTCTCTGGATGATCATCACTTTGGCTACATCACAAAATCCTAGAATGAAACCCTGCTTGGTGCATTACCTAACATAACACAATGGACAGGGGGTTGACCATTCCATAATTACATTTGCAGTTCAATTACATGAAATGATGCTGTGGGAGTTTGAGCTTCAGCGATAGTATTTGATCCTGAAATCTGAAACTCCAAATGACACCGCAGAATGTAACCACATCTTTTTAGGTGCCTTTTGTTGGCTTTAGTGACCCAGCACCCACCAGTGCACCATCCAAAAAACCCCGTTCTGGGATTTCATGGATGGGATGAAACTGTCCCCAGGGGTCAGTTTACTTTTTCAGTATTTTTCTTTTTTCTTTTGCTCCTTTTTTTCCCAGCTAGATTTTTTTCCCTAGCTCATTTTTCTTTTTCTGGGAACAGTTTTTTTTGCACTTTTTTTTTGGGAAGCTCCTACCTACCCCAACCCACCTACCTCCCTCATCCTACTGACCCCCTCCCCACCCACCTCCTTTTGCGTTCACTTCCATCGAAAGAGCTTCCGACCTAGAGAGAGCTTGAGTAGCTCAGAGCTTTAGGAGCACAAAATCCATAGAGCTTCAAGGGTTAGGAACTTTAGAAGTGCCCCAACAAGAGGAGCTTCAATGTGGTGGTAGCAAAAGCGCAAAAGCAAGAGGAGCTTCAAGGTGGTGGCAAAAGTGGGAGTTTGAAAGTAATCCAATGTTCTATGCTTAGATTGGCCATGTGTTGACTCATCACGCTTATTGGGTATGTCAAATCTGGCCGAGTACACAACATGGCATACATCAAGGATCCCACAGCTTGTTGATAAGGAGCCTTCACCATCTCAACATCTTTATTCTCATTTTTCTTCAACTTTGTCTTGGGATCAAGGGGCACTCCGATGGCTTTGCAATCCTCCATACAAAAGCGTTTGAGAATCTCCTTGAGATATCCAATTTGGTTGATGTAAAGCAAACGTTGTGCACGATCCCTTTCCACTTCCATGCCAAGGAAGAAATGCAAGTCACCAAGATCTTTCATTTTGAACTTTTGAGAAAGTTCTTCCTTTACTTGCAAAAGCTTGTCCTTATTATCGCACACCAAGATGAGGTCATCGACATAGACGACAATGAAAAATTTGACATCTCCCACTTGCGCAATGTACACGCTAAAATCCGCATCACTCCTCACAAACTCAATGCTTTTTAAAAAAACATCTAATTTTTTGTTCCAAGCCCTTGGAGATTGTTTCAACCCCGTACAATTACTTGTGAATCTCCATATCTTCGATGGCCACTAATGCAAAGATACACCGAATTGACACAAACTTTGCAACGGGTGCAAAAGTTTCATTGTAATCAACTCCAAATGTTTGGGTGAAACCTCTTGCCACAAGTCTACCCTTGTAACATTCAACTTCACCATGGACCCCATGTTTGATTTTGAACACCCATTTGCAAGAAATGGGCTTCTTACCTTTGGGGAGTGGCACCAAGGACCAAGTGTGGTTGACAACAAGAGAGTCGTATTCCTCTTGCATGGCCATCTCCCATTTCTTGGCATTTTTGCCATTCAACACCTCTTCCACGGTTTGAGGTTCTTTCGAAAAGGCTATGGTGGCCCGTTCCACCTCTTTGGTGGCCACCCACCAATCACAAGGCCACTCTTTACATTGTCTTTGGGGCCTTTCTCTTCGTCCATCTTGTTGTGGTTCATTCAAACTTCGTCTTATGGTGTAAAACATTTTTTTTCCGAAGAAGAGTTTGATGTAGATTCATCACCTTCCACGCCTTCTACTGGTCCTTCGTTTAAAGATATAGGATTGGCATCCTTGACAAGTTCATCATCATTCACGACTTCATCTACAACAACATGTTCTACTTGTTTTGAAGGGGGTCTATTATGATGAACACCTTCTACTTTTTTTTGTCCCTTCTAAGAACACAACATCTTGACTTTTGATGATCCTTTTGGTTTCTACACACATCAAGTGATATGTTTTGGTCCCTTCACAATACCCTAAAAACACACAAGGCATGGATTTGGACTCTAATTTGCTTTTCTTTTCATCAGGAATGTGAGCAAATGCTTTGCAACCGAAAACTCTCAAATGAGATACATCGGGCTTTCTACCGGTCCATGCCTCTTGTGGGGTCTTTGACTCAAGAGCTGTAGTTGGGCATCGATTCTTGATGTAAACCGCTATGTTCACCGCTTCGGCCCAAAACTCCAAGTCAAGACCTTGTGCACGAATCATGCTTCTAGCACACTCCATGATGGTCCACGAACATTGAAAAGGCAAATGCCATGTTTTAAATGTAATGACAAAATGGGTCCTTGATTTCAATCCTATCAATGGAAAACCCATATCTTTTTCATTATGTTATATTGTTGCAATCCCAACATTCAAAAGAGTGGAACAACCAATATTTTCATTATGAACCTTGATTAGGAGAACTTAGATAGTTTTTTTTATTTTCTTTTGCATTTTGCAATAACCAATATCTTCTATCAAGTAGTGTTGTAGTTATCTTGATCAATAATTCCAAAATGTTGAATGTGGATTACATAGTTGATTTTTCTTTGACATGTGGTTTGGGGCTTTCATGGTTGTTGTTTAGACTTCATATTGTTTTCTTGTTGGGATTTTAATGTGGCTAGGATGCGGCTGAATTTCCTTGATCAATAGCTAGAATGGTTAATCTACAAAGACAAGATTTGGCCATGGTGAACTTGATACGAACAATGCCATCCGCATCCACTAGACTTGCCATATTTATAATGATATAAATGGAATTGCATTTTGTGTTTGGTTATGAGATTTGGGTCAATATTTTATTCTTCCACAATCACATTTCATAGTCTTGACTAAGATATTATATAAAGGAGAACATTGGGATAATTGGCTAAATACATCTTTTGAAGCAAGTTTTTGTTTACGACCTTTTCATTTGAAATAAATTTTTTATAAAGTCCTCAAAAAATTGTTTTCATGGCACCCTAAACCCCATACCATTCCATTTCCATATCAAGCAATGACCATATATTGAACCTTAGTTGAACCTTAGCATTGTAAATTTTAACTTAATGTTGTCATGGCACCTTTGTTTAACAAGACAAGGAACTGAAGTTGAATTTGAACAAATTGAACAAGCTAAGTTAAGTTTAAAGCTTGGTATGCACAAAAAGAAAGGATGATACTTGAAACATGTAAGGAGGTGTAATGTTAAAAAATCAACAACTATTATGAACGCTTAAGTAGAAGGGGTTGCTGCTCTTGAAGGAATGTTGAAGGCATCCCTTAAAAATGTGCAATAGTATGAAAGACAATTTCAAAAAACAACAACAAGAATTTCAAGGAAATTGGCATTGTTCTCCATAGAACATATGAAAGGTCTGGATTATGATTTACAACAAGAAACATTTGAGAAATTCATCACCCATCCCCTTGTTAGTAATACAATTCATGATTATTTTAAATAATTGGATTTAGTCAAATGTAGCCCAAAGATTTTGACCAACTTTCATTGTGAAAAATCATGTTCACATCAACTAAAATGCCATGTAACTAAAGCCCCAAAATAATTAATACACAATTTTGCTACAACTATCCCAATAAGAGGAATTAATAATTAAAATGTCACATTAAAAAATTAGGGAGTTGTAGTTATATATTAATTGCAAGATGGGCATCTATATAATAAAATGTACACATAGTAAATATGATTGTAGTCAACCATGTTTGATTTTGTTGGCAAGTTGCATTTTAGTAGAATGAAACAATTACATTATGACTAGGGTAAATGTAACACCCAATCAACAACTATTTTGCAATTAATGTATGACATTGACACATATGATCATGCCATGGGTATGCATTTTCACTGCCCATATATTAAATATAATACTTTCAACTTGTTTGTAATTAATTGCCAACTATGATTCCCATTGATACAACTAGTTGCGCCATTAGGTAATCATTATATATGTATTAATTTTCCACTATTTTGCAACTATTGTTTGATTATTTTATTGTTAGTATTCCATTACATTGCAACGCACAACATGATGTTGCCTAATAGACGTGATAGACCATAAAATCCATTGAATGTGAAAACTTGCTTTGGAAGTGAAATTAAAAACAATGTGTATATTTACTTCACTACAAATTCAATTAGGGTGGACATGTGGATCTATTTATATACCTTGATGTTTCATATTTTAAATGTTTAATTGTTTCATTGACAAAGGTTGATTGCTTCAAGCCGATCATGGGCCTATGCCTATTATAAAGAAATTCAAGATGAACTACAAAGGACAATTTCTTTTCCTTCTAACAATTAGCATTTATTAAACATGTAAGTCAAAGTAACCAAATTAGCCAAACCAACATGTGGAAAACTAATATGCAACTAGATTTCAACTTCAAATTTAGAATTTGAAAATATGAATTTTGGGTGGGAAACCCTTAAGGAAGTGATATATGGTAGTAAATTGGTAGATCTCCCCCATTGCATCAACAACCCTCATACACCTATACTTATTGTCAATAAATTCAAGATGAATTTAGGAAGGAGAACATATTTTTAAAAAGCATTTAGTGCATTTTTTAGCTTTTAGTGATGCAATCATCATACCGTGTGTTAGATTTTTTATTTTTTTCCTAGTTTAGAAATAAAGCTAAAAGGTTGTTAAAAGTTTTTTTTGTTTATTTAAAAAACTTGTAGGTTGAAGGTTTTTGGAGGTGGAAATTTCTTGTTCTTGTTTTGTTCTTGTTCTTAAAAGCTAAATTTTTTTGTGTTTGCCTCTGTTTTTAGAGGTTGCAGGTTTTTAAGAAAATAAAATGGTGGTTTTGTTTGAAAAATAGTCTTGAATAAAAGAACATGCACATATGATGTTGTATAATTTGGTTAGGGTGTTAATAACTATGCCATTGAATGTATTATTGTTTGTAATGTAATAATCCAAACTAATACATGCAAGAAGACAAATTCCAAAACAACAAAGGTATGGTGAATTCTAACCTCAATATTCCAATTATGATGCATTTTATTTTGAAAATCACTATTTTCTGCAAGCGTAATTAATTATAGTTTAGTTTGTATCAATGTTATGTATGGTGCATTTTATTGATAAATAACTTTTGTTAATGGCAAAGTATTATAAACTAATTTTATTTAAGTTGAAAGGATGGACATTCAAATATCTTTTGTATTATAATGTTATTTATGTTGCATTTTAATGATAAATGAGTTTTATTAATGATATTACAATTGTAAATTAGTTTTATTTAAATTGAAAGAATGGACATTCAAATATCTTTTGCATTACAATGTTATGTATATGTTATCGATTTCATTCCACATGTGACATTGAATATCATAATATGGTGGATTCCAAACAAACGAAGTGGAATGAAAAAATTATGGTTCAAACTCCATTTCAACCAAAAAAAAAAAACAATATTTTATAAAAACATAATGTTTTAGATGACAATATTTGATTGTTATGGTTCATCATTTTTGTGATGACCTAAGTTTGTATAAGTGTAGAAGAATTTGTTTGTTATAAATAGTTTGGGCAATATATTTTGAATTATAGTCAAATTGTATTTTGAATTTTTTTAAAAAAAAATTCTTATAATGCATTTTCCAAATTTGAATTTCAATGTGTACAATTTCACATCCATTTCATGTTTATAAATAACGATGGAATGCAAATGTCACTACTACAAAAGTGGGGTGCAATTCACTAACCTAAATCACGATGGGACTTTTAAAATGAAATAAATTCATTGAATTTTAGTGATTTCACCTTGGTTAAAGTTATTTCACTATAATATCACTATGTAAACATTGGGTTTCACTACTAGTTGACATAATTCACTATTATCATTTAATGTACTAAATAGATTTATTTTTATGTTATTTAAAATACCCTATATATGTTATTTTATGATATACCCTATATTATTTTAGGCTACTTTAGTTATTTTAACTTATACCTTATGTTATTATAAGTTATCATAAGTTATACTAAATTATTATACCTTACATTATTATACATTTTTCTAAGGTATCATAGTTATCTTGTTCTAGGCTTTTAAGTTATTTTGAATTAAATTATTGAACTAACTTTAGGTTATACCTTAGGTTATTTTATTTTAAGTTAATATATGTTATTTCAAGTTATATTTTAGGATATTCAAAATCATTATACTTTATGTTAATATAAATTATTTTATTTTAAATATAACACCTTAAAATAATCTAAAATAAAATATAATGACCTAAGGTAAAATAACCTAAAATAATTAATAATAAGTTATGAAAAATAATTTAGAATAACCTACAACACAAAACCTATCAATAGCCACCAATAGCCATTAATAAAATAGTCACCAATAACCATTAATATAATAACCATTAATAACCACCAATAGCTATATATTATAATTGTTTAAATTTTTTTAAAATTTTTAAAATTGTCAAAAACAATCTAAGGTGAAATAAACTACAATAGATAAAAGTAATTTAAGGTGAAATAACCTACAATAACCTAGAATTGTCAATAATAACATAAGGTGAAATAACTCTCAATAACCAAAAGTAACCAACAATATCTTCACATAATAAAAAATATCCTGAGATGAAATAATTTAAAATAACCAAAAGTAACCTAAGGTGAAATAACAAAAAATACCAAAAAAATTAAGAATAACCATAAATAGTTCTAAATAATGTAAGGTGAAATAATTTAGATCAATGAAAAATAGCTTTATAATAGCTGAAAGTAACTTAACATAGGTAGTATTATTATATTACCCAAAAAAATTCATTTATTAAACATTTTCTTTTTCAAAACAATGGTCATTGAAATGTTATTGTATATATATATATTTGTTCAAATGATTTTATGCTTTTTAAAGGAAATAAATGTAATTATGTACATTATTGATTCAAAAAAAAACTAAACTCGAATTATTTCATTTGGACAAAATTTCAATAAATATGAATTTTCAAAGTTTATGTTTTTGTAATGTTTGAAATAAAATATTTGATAAATAAAATGCAATGTAACATATTATCACAACAAATGGGGTGGCTTGATGGAAGGGGTGTTTAATTCCATTTTAAAGGTCAAGAGATCAAACCTCACAAATGGAATGTGCGTGGTCAACAATGGTAAGTTGATTGAATATTTTTCTATTTAGTTTTTAAAAATAGGTGCCTAGGTTGATTATGTGGCCTATGTACCTAGGTTAGGTTTTAAACCTAGCTTAGGTAGTGACACGTGTTAATAATTCATATGTTTTTTTTATAAAAAATCAATAATATTATATATTAAATAATTTAAATTTAATTGATTTCCATGCTACTTAATTAATTAACTAACAAGTGAATAGTTTGGTAAATTTGTATTTCATTTCAAAATAACCTTGTTTCACTACATAGCAGTAAACCAATTCATTGTCCGTTGTAACTAGTCCTTGTTCACTAGGGGGTTGACTAGTTTCACCATGTAAAAATGTTCAAATTCACTCAAAATCTAGTGAAACCTAGAATGAACTAAAACACATTTTGGTGTAGCATGTGCACTATCTATCATAATTTGGACAATGATGATTTGTGTGCAAGGTTTGCACATTTGCATTATACACATTATAATTTACTTGTTTAAAACTACTCAAATCATTTTCCATAAAATCATTTAAAAACCCATAAATAAACACCTAGTTGCAAAGTACATCAATAAACTTTGTTTGTCAATGGTGTATGAAAAATCATGCAAACATTAAGTTTGTTGATGTATGAATGAAAATCATCTTGTTCAATGGACCAATGAATTCATTATATCCTCATTAGGTCCTATTTAATAAATTCAATGAATTCATTCAAAATCTAATGAAATCACTTGGCATACATGGACACATTTTGTTGTAGTGTTCCTCAACTTCTTCATGCTTGAAAGTTTCTTCCTCTTGAATGACCTCATGTTATCAAACATATGTTTGGGTTGGTAGTTTTTTTGAAAGCCTCCCCTTTCAAATCAATAATGGTTATTAACTAGTCTTGATAGTAGGTCTTTAGTCATTGGAAACTAGTGCTAAAGTGTCATCTCCACACTTGAGTATGTCCAAACTTAGTACTTTTGTACTACCCATTGTGCATTTTCTTTAGATTTTTTCTCCAAGATTATGTAAAAGAATTGAAGACCAATTTATTTGTTTTCCTTTGTGTCTTTAGAAAATGTATTGGTTACATCAATATTTTGATTCAATAAGGGGTTCAAAATTTGAATTAAAAGAACCAATGTTGGTTGAATTCTTCCCATTTTCACCTATGGCACACCCACAACAAAACTTGATGTGCCATTTGGTATTTGCAATATCCCCTCAACTTTTCCAACTTTCCATTTCTATACACATTATACTAGTACTTTGGTTTCATGACTACATCCATGATTGCATTTGTAGTCATATGTGTCATTCATGACTACATGACTACAGTCAATACAAATTCATCAATTATGCCATCTAGTCACAAACATGGTCATAATCATATAACTACTAGTCCATGTGACATCAATAATATTTCACTAGAAGAAAAATGTGTATTTTCGACTAGTGTTTGTAACTAAATTTTAGTTGCAAGCGACATTTTGCAACTAAAATCCCTGTAATCGCCTAAGACAAGTTGCATGTGATAAATTAGTCGCAAATGACAAAAGGTATTGTATGAAAAAAAACTCAACAAATACATGTCATCCTTTGACTACATTGTATACGTATTGTCACATGCGACTAAGATGTAACTATTTTGGTAACAATTAAAGGCAAATGATATGTTGCCATGTGTTTTAATATTTGATTATTTAGAATATTATTAATATTATTTTGAAATAATCTAGGATGTTCAATTCTAATACTTGGATGATCTTATATTATGACATGTGGCCCAATGTAAGTATGCCACGTGGCATTAAGAATAAAAATAAAAATATATAAATATTAAGTTGGTAGGTACCTAGGTAGGTACACAAATATGTGCCTACAAACCTAGGTTACGTACCAACCTACCTATTTAAGTTAAATAAATAAATAGGTAAGTACTTAGGTAGGTAGGTACATAGGTCAACCTAGGTGGGTAGGTCAAACTAAGTACCTACCTGGCTAGGTAAATAAGTAGGTTGGAAAGGTATGTACTTTAAAAATGTGCATAATTTGTTTTTATTTTTTGGGTTGACCTTTTTTATTAGTTCATCTCATGTGCACAAATTTCTCAATGTGAAATTGGATGACCACACCCCCTTGTTTATATAGTGTTCAAAATAGGAATGAAGAACAAACAATATGGGATAAGTTTGAAGTTAAAACTTCCTCACAAACTAAGTTGTAATTCTAAAACTTTCTTCATGCCTTACTTTCTTAGTTTTTAGATTTCTAAATAATTCAAGTGCTAGATAATTAGATAATCATTTAATTAATAATGATTAAATTTACATGAATTTAAATTATAAATTACACACTACAAATATTCAGTATTCAGTATCAATTACTTAAATAAGCAAT
>Ga0116228_10004263_pt1 | contig 12669 bp, 14 predicted proteins | sample S1TSphfallax_2_FD_89694 | JGI IMG/M metagenome (GOLD analysis project Ga0116228, IMG submission 89694) | Host-associated microbial communities from peat moss isolated from Minnesota, USA - S1T2_Fc - Sphagnum fallax MG | ecosystem: Host-associated > Plants > Peat moss > Unclassified | place... | reverse complement strand
CGACCTTCGTACCCTCGCACGTTCGGCCCACGCCCCTCGTATGGGCGCTCTCCCTACCGGCCTACGGCGCAGAGCAATCGTGCCGCGAATGGAGAGAATCGCGGCCGCGGGAATGGGGCGAGCAGGACCTACCGTCGCAGGGTCGGCTATGGGTACATCGGCTATCCCTACAGTTACCCTGGCTATGGCTACTATGGAGACTTCTTTCCCTGGGACTGGAATGATCCGGATGATCCGAACCTGCAGAGTGCAAACCAGGAGAATTATGTCAGCAGCGGCTACGCGGGCGATCAGCAGGCGGATGCGGGGCCCTATAACGGTCCATATGATGACGGACCGAATGTGGACGGGCCGCCCGACATGGCACGCCCTGCTTACAACGGGGCTTCCAGCGAAGAGGGCGATGCAAGTGTCGCGCAGAACCCGACCGTCGCGCTGATCTTTAAGGATGGGCGCAGGCTGGAGATACGGAACTACGTCGCGACGCATACGAGAATCCTTGTGCGCGATCCGGGTGTGACGCAGGACATTCTGGTGTCCATGCTGGACATGCCGGCAACCATGGCTGCCAACCAGGCGGCAGGGGTAGACTTTTCACTGCCCGGCTATTGACGGTCGAGTGTATCTATATCTGTTTCCGGTCAGACGCGGAAGACTTCCAGGCGGATGGAAGCAACGCGGAAATGCAAGGCAGCGGCCTCACTCAATCGGCGCAGGGTTTCGTTTTCTGTAAGGCCCACGCTGCGCAGGCCATTCACTGAAGGAACACGTGCCTGATAACCGTGGTCCAATCGCTCGATTTCGATACGAAGGACCTGTTCTTCCGTCATGCCACTCTCCCGGCCTGACTCCGCGAGAGCAGGCAATAGCTTGACCATGACAGAGTCAGGTTACAGTCCGTAATAGCACAATTGAGTCAGCGATGAATCTTCAAGTTTCAGCGCGCGACGCCGATGCATCCGGGGGGATTTTTTGCGTGTAACCAGCCGCGGACGATTGCGTCGTACCTATGGGTAGTCTAGTGTCAACATGACCATGAAACCATTGGACGAACGCTTGCGGTATCTGGGTCTCGGCACCTTTCTCTTTGCTCTGCTGCAAGCGCTCTGTCCGGCGGTGATCGCACTCAGCGCGGTGCGGGTTGCGATCGGGCTTGGAGCAGTGGCAGCCGCAGCCGGGACAGATGCGGCCCCTCGCGGCTTTCACCAGGACCTGATTCGCATACCGATGATGGTTGTCGCCCTGGGAGGCGCCGCGTTGAATCTGTTTGTGATCTGGCACGTGCGGCGGCTGCGGAAGCGTCCGGCCTCGCAGTGGAGGCTGTCTCCGGTCTCAGCCGGGAAACTTCGTTCGGAGCGCATTCAGATTGCGCTGGCGGTGCTGACATTTGTGCTGCTCGCGGCTGAATGGCTGACCCATCCCCTCATTCATCATCCGCATCCTCAGGGTTCTCTCCGGGCAGGCTGGCGCGGTTGAGTTCCTGCTCGATGCGGGCATGGAGACGGTCGCTGTAGCCGACCGGAATATGGAAAACGCGATCATCTGCTGTGAGCACAAGGATGTTGTGCAGCGAGTCGAGAATGGCCGAGCAGATTTCGCAGTGCTCCAGATGCAGCTCAATATCGCGGCGGACTTCGGGTGAAACCGAGTCGTCGATGAACTCTGAGAGATACGGCCAGACATGCTTGCAATCGAGTTTCATTGCACGCCTCCCATCCATGAGAAACGACGTTTGCCGGAGGAGAGCTGTTGTTTGAGGTAGGGCGTCAGCTTCTTCTGCAGGAGCATCCGTGCGCGAAAGAGGCGGACCTTGACGAGGTTTGCCTGGATGTCGAGCATGGCAGCGATTTCTCCAATCGATAGTTCGTCCTTGTCGCGCAAGATAAATACCTCTCGATAGGATGGCGGCAGATCGTCGACGGCCTGGCGGATCTGTTGCGCGAGTTCCTCACGCTCGAGCATTTCGCTGGGAATTTCGCGCCAGTCGGCAATCAGCGTCGGGGTAAAGTCTTCTTCCGCTTGGGGCCGTGTGTCCAGCGATTCCACGACGACCCTGCCGGTCCTGCGCAGGCGGCTGCGCGCTTCATTCATCACAATCGCAATGAGCCAGGTACTGAATTTTGCCTCCGCACGAAAGCCGGCAAGTGCCCGATAGGCCTTGATGATGGCCTCCTGGGCAGTATCCTCTGCCTCGGCCTCGTCCTTCAGGATGGAGACGGCAGTGACATAGGCGGCATGCTGGTACGGACGAATCAGGTCATGGAAGAGTTCTTTCTCTCCAGCGAGAATGCGTTCGATCCATGCGAGTTCTTCAGCCGCCGTGCCCATACGCTTCTATCTCAGCGCGCGATCGAGGATGCGACTGAGCACGCTTTCTTCCTGTTCGCCAGCCTGATTGTAAAGCGGCACCCCCTTCGCATCGAGAAGGATGAGGTCGGGAATTGAACCCTGGTAATACTTGTCAATCAATTGCTGCTGGGCTGGAACATGCGGTTGATCCAGATCAACGACAACGAAATGGACACGGCCTTTGTACTTCTCGTAGAGTTCGACCGTCCGACGCGCCTGGCGCTTGGAGTTGTAGCAGCCCTCGGCATAGATGATGACGTAGTTGGGCTTGCCGGTTTCTGCGCCAGCCAGTATTTCGCTGCCGGTAATCAGGGGGCCGTCGACGCTGTCGCTTGCATAGTCCAGGTGCGGATTGAGTTTGAGATCGTCCGCAGCGAAGGCCGGAGCCGTCGCCAGAATAGCCGCCACAACCGCGCCGAAGAAATTGATTGAAGTACGCATGTATCCCTCACCCGAGCCGTTTCGCATAAGACGCTGCAACAGACCGATGGTTACAAGGCATGGCTGGAAAGCAAGAACGAGGGATTCCGGGATGTATGGGCGGCCCGGAGGGTCAGCGGCAGACGGTTCGAAGCAGATGCAAGGGTTTGATACGTGGGCTAAGTGAGTAGCAGAGCGGATTCGCCCTTTTCCTTCAACAGGCTTACAGATTTCCTGTCGAAGGAGACAAGTGTCTCCGCGCCCAGCCATTGACCTTGAAACGCGATGACGCCATCGGCGAAATCGCCGCCCGCTTCAAGCATGCCGATGCCGGCCTCCGCGGTCGGCCAGTCGACGGTAACGTTTTCAGCTTCAAAAAGTCGCCGCATGGCCACCGCAATTCTCGGAGATGGAATTTTGTAAACACGACGGAGTACCCAGACAAATTCGCATAATGCGGGAATTGTGATCGCAACGAGTTCAGCCTTGTCGAGAACGGTCATTGCGGCTGCGTTCTGTTCTTCGTCGTCTCCTACAATGGCGCGCACCAGAACGTTGGTGTCGGCGGTAATTTTCACCGCTCACCGGCCCAGCCACGCGCAGCCGCTTCACTGATTTCCTCGATCGTCAGATGAGGGCCGTTTTCGTCCTTGAGCAAATTAAACACATCGGAAATTTTGCCTTTTGGTCTATCGGCGCTCACCTGAATTCGACCGTTCGGGAGTTTCTCGACAGCCACTTTTTCGCCGGGCTGAACGCGCAGGTGCTCCAGAATTTCCTTCCGTAGCGTGACCTGACCCTTTGCAGTGACGGTTAGCGTAGCCATATCTCTTATCTCGCTTCTCTCACGAAGTAATTGTAAGGCAAAGTAGCCTTACAGGCAAAATGAGCGTTACTCCCACTCGATCGTCCCTGGCGGTTTCGAGGTGATGTCGTAGACGACGCGGTTGATGCCGCGAATTTCGTTGACGATGCGGTTGGAGATGGTCTTCAGGACTTCATACGGCAGCGGGACCCAGTCGGCGGTCATGCCGTCTTCGGAGTGCACTGCGCGGATGGCGCAGGTGTAGGCGTAGGTGCGTTGATCGCCCATGACGCCGACACTCTTGACCGGGAGCAGGACAGCGAAGGACTGCCAGATCTGCTTGTAGAGGCCGGCGTTCCTGATCTCAGTGACGACGATCTCGTCGGCTTCTTGCAGGAGCGCCACGCGCTCCGGCGTGACTTCTCCGAGGATGCGGACGGCCAGGCCGGGACCGGGAAATGGCTGCCGCTCAAGGACCTCTTCCGGCATGCCCAGGTCGCGGCCAATGCGACGGACTTCGTCCTTGAACAGATCGCGCAACGGTTCGATGAGCTTAAGCTTCATGGTCTCGGGCAGGCCGCCGACGTTGTGGTGGCTTTTGATGGTTTGCGACGGCCCTTTGACAGAAGACGATTCAATGACGTCAGGATAGAGGGTCCCCTGCACCAGGAAATCGACTTCGCCGCCTCCTGTTTTGGACACGCTCTGCATGATGCGCCTGGCTTCGTCATCGAAGACAGCGATGAATTCATTGCCGATGATTTTGCGCTTGGTTTCGGGATCAGTGACGCCGGCGAGTTTGGCGAGGAAGCGACTGCTGGCATCGACGGCATCGAGGTTGAGGTGCAGTTTGTTGCGCATGGTGTCCTGCACCTTGAAGAATTCGTTGCGGCGGAGCACGCCATTGTCGACGAAGATGCAGGTGAGTTGATCGCCAATCGCACGCGCGACAAGCACAGCGGCAACGGATGAATCGACACCGCCGGAGAGTGCGCAGATTGCCTTGCCTGCGCCGACTTTCTCGCGGACCGCACTGACCGTGGATTCGATGAAGTGCGCCGGCGTCCAGTCTGCCTTTGCCTGGCAGATATTGAAGAGAAAATTGCGGATCAGGTGCGTGCCTAGTTTGGTGTGATGGACTTCGGGATGGAACTGGACGGCATAGATGCGCCTCTCCGGATTGGCGATGCCGGCGAGTGCGTGCGCGGTCTTCGCGGTCAGGTGAAAGCCGGGCGGCAGTTCCTGGGCATGGTCGCCGTGCGACATCCAGACTTCGAGGATTTCGGGCAGGCCGGCAAAGAGCGGGAGTTCTGTATCAAGGATGGTGACCTGAGCAAAACCATACTCCCGCTTGTCGGCGGGGCGGATTTTGCCGCCAAGGTGATGGGTGATGAATTGCAGTCCGTAGCAGATGCCAAGGATGGGAAGGCCGCTGTCGAGGATGCGCGGATCGGCCGGGGGCGCGTCCGCATCATAGACAGAGCTGGGGCCGCCGGAGAGAATGATGCCGACCGGCTTGTAGTCGCGAATCTCGTCGAGCGAAGCTGTGCACGGCAGCACGGCGGAAAAGACATTCTGTTCGCGGATACGCCGGGCGATCAACTGCGTATATTGCGAGCCAAAGTCGAGGATGACGATCGAAGAAGTGTCCACCTGTTTAGTGTAACGTTCAGGGCTGCAGGGCTTTCCAGAACTCGATAAAGGCGGCGAGGCGGGCGACCTGGAAGAAGTCCGAGGCGGCGAGATAGAGGACTGTGATGAATCCCCAATACACGTAAAGCGGCGTGCCCGACGCGACGGATTCAAATGGCAGAGGGGTCGCACAGAAAACGGTAGCAAGGACGATCAGGGCCATCTTGACGATGCCGAGGATGAAGTTGACCTCGACGAGTTTCGGTGTCAGCCGGCCGAGGCGCAGACTGCGCAGAAGACTGCTCAGGAGCCGCCGGTTTTCCAGGACAGCGACCAGCGGCGCAATCGAAGAGACCCAGCTCACGAGGGCCCAGACCGTGAACGCGCCCAGCGACAGCACAATGACCCAGGCAAAATAGCCGACCAGGTTGGGGGAGAAATCCGCTGCGGATGTAGCGACGCCCAGAGTAGCGCGCGCCGCCCAGTGGATCGCGGCGAACCATGCGAGGCAAAGGCCCGCCAGGGCGGCGATGCGCACGAACTGCAGGCCGATGAGCGTCCCGGGTTCCGGCGCAGAACCAGGGACCATGCGGCGAAGCAGGATGCTTCGGCCGATGCCCGACGAAAATGCCCAGCCGATGGCAAGGATCGGCCCAAGCCAGATGGCAAGCTGCTGCAGACCGGGCAGCAGTGCCGCGCTGGTGTTGGCATAGGCGAGCGCGGCGGCGTTCGGATCGGCCAGTGAAAAGCTGTCGAGGGAGCCGGGCACAAGCGGCGTGCGCGCGATGAGCGCTGTGAGCTGGTAATAGCAAATGAGCAGCGCCGGGATGCCGAAGATCCAGCGCCAGGCGAGCTCGATCGCCAGCAATTGCGGCTTGCGCACACAGCTACCCAGCAAATGGACGAAGGACTGTGTACCGCGCAACGGGACGACGCGAGCGGGCGTTTGCTCCATCGTTATTTCACGAGGATGTTCAGCAATTTGTTGGGGACAACGATCAACTTGACCATCTCTTTGCCGGCGATCGCAGCCTGCACCTTTTCGTTGCTGAGCACGATCGTTTCAATCTGCTCGCGGGTCGCGTCGACGGGCGCCTTCACCACTGCTTTCAGTTTTCCATTCACCTGCACGGGGATTTCGAGTTCATCTTCCCGGGCGAACTCTTGAATGAACTTTGGCCACGGATGGCGAAGAATGGAGTCGGTGTGGCCGAGTTCCTGCCAAAGCTCAGCCGCAAGATACGGTGCAAGCGGAGCCAGGAGCAAAACCAAATCGTCGAGGACCGCCGCGACGACCGCCGGCGGGACTGCGCCGCCGGTCATGGCTGAGTCGGCTGCCGTCAGTTCGTTTACCAGCTCCATGATCGCGGCGATGCTGGTATTGAAGTGCCAGCGGCCCGTGAAGTCGTGGGTGATCTTGTCGATGGTCTGGTGAAGTTTGCGCAGGAGCGCGGGCGCGGGCGCCTTCAACGCACCTGGATCGATGGGCGCGCCTGATGCGGCCTTCGCGGTGGCTGCATGACGGAGGACGAGCCGGTAGACCTTGCCGAGGAAGCGGCTGACGCCGGCAACGCCGTCCTCCTGCCATTCGAGATCGCGATCGGGCGGCGCGGCGAAAAGTGAATACGCGCGTGTCGCGTCTGCACCGTAGCGGGCAATCATGTCATCCGGCGAGATAACATTGCCTTTTGACTTGGACATCTTCGCGCCATCTTTAATGACCATCCCCTGCGTGAAGAGGCGAGCCGCCGGTTCCTCATTCACAACCATCTTCAGGTCACGCATGACCTTCGTCCAGAAGCGCGAGTAGATGAGATGGAGGATGGCGTGCTCCACGCCGCCGATGTACTGGTCGATGGGGAACCAATACGCCACCTTCTCTGTGCTGAATGGCGCGCTGGCATTTTGGGCATCGGTGTAGCGATAGAAATACCAGGACGAGTCGACGAAAGTATCCATGGTATCGGTCTCGCGCCGCGCAGGGCCGCCGCATTTCGGGCAGGCGGCGTTTACGAATGCGGGCAACTTGCCGAGGGGCGAGCCTCCCTGCTGGGTGATTTCGACATTCTCCGGCAACAGGATGGGAAGCTGATCGTCGGGAACGGGGACGATGCCATCCTTTTCGCAATAGAGCATAGGGATGGGTGTGCCCCAGTAGCGCTGGCGGCTGATGCCCCAGTCTTTCAGGCGATAGGTGGTCGTCGCTTTGCCAAAGCCGTTTTCTCTGGCAAATGCAGTCATTTTCTCCCGCGCTTCGGCACAGCCCAGCGTGTTGTACTCGCCGGAGTTGATGAGGAGTGAATCCTCTTCCACGTACGGGAGCATGGAACCTTCCTCTTCGCCGTCGGGTTTCGGCTCGCCGACCCGTCGCGGCAACACGACGACACGCATCTCCAGTCCGTATTTATGAGCAAAATCGAAATCGCGTTCATCGTGCGCGGGAACGGACATGACGGCGCCTGTTCCGTAGTCCGCAAGAATGTAATTGGCGACCCAGATGGGCATGCGCTCGCCATTGAAGGGGTTTACGGCATAGTGGCCAGTGAAGACACCATGCTTCTCGATCGCTCCAAAGTCATCGGACTCGCGCGCTTTTTTCTGCTCTTCGAGCAAGGCGTCGATCTGCTTTTCAAGCTCGCCACTTTCCTTCGCGAACTCTTTGACGAGCGGATGCGCGGGAGCAAGCTGGAGGCTGGTTGCGCCAAAGATTGTGTCGATGCGCGTGGTGAAGACCTTCACCGAATCGATGCCGTCTTTACCGGGGCTTCCCTTCTTCTCCGCGTTGACAGACCAGCCTTCCGGCGCCGATAGAGTCGCCTTGCCGTGCTTCTCTTCGCGTGTGTCCGCGGCCTCGCGGGCCTCGCGGTCGATGGCAAACTCTACGGTGGCCCCGCGGCTGCGGCCAATCCAATTGGCCTGCATGGTGCGGACTTTTTCCGGCCAGCCATCGAGTTTTTCCAGGCCATCGAGCAGCGCATCGGCATATTTTGTAATGCGGAGAAACCACTGTTCCAGATCGCGCTGCTCCACAAGGGTCTCTTCGTGACGCCAGCAGCGGCCATTCACGACCTGCTCATTGGCAAGCACAGTTGCGCACTGCGGACACCAGTTGACCTTGCTTTTCTTGCGATAGGCCAGGCCGTGCTCATACATCTTGAGGAAGAACCACTGGTTCCAGCGGTAGTAGTCAGGCAGGCAGGTGGTGACTTCTGTCCGCCAGTCATAGCTCAGGCCGAGGCGCTGCATCTGCCGCTTCATGGCAGCGATGTTGGCGAGCGTCCACTGGCGGGGCGGGGTGTTGTTCTTGATGGCCGCATTTTCCGCAGGAAGGCCGAAGGCATCCCAGCCCATGGGATGGAGGACGTTGTAGCCCTGCATCCACATATAGCGCGCCAGGGCGTCGCCGATGGCGTAGTTGCGGACATGGCCCATGTGCAGCGCGCCGGAAGGATACGGCAGCATTTCGAGGACGTAGTATTTCGGCCGCGGGTTCGGCTGGCCGTTTACCTCTGCGGGCTCGGCAGCGTAAAGGTCCGGCTGCGCGGCCCAGCGCGCGGCCCAGCGCGGCTCGATCTCGGCCGGGGTGTAGCGCGGCTCGCGCTGTGATTCTGCGGGGTTCTCCGAAGGCATGATGTGGCTATTGTAATTTGACTGGCCTGCGCTTCCTGTTGCGCCGGGTCCTTAGCTGTCTTTGCGATAGAGCAGGTCGCGCATGGCGGCGCGACGGGCTTCATTGGCTTCAGCCATATTCTTGCGTTCCAGCGCATCGGTCCGCTGCTTCTCGACGGGATCATTCGACTCGGGAGTGCTGCACTCCGGGCAGACATTGGCGAAGCCGGGCTTGTCGGGACGAAGCTCGAATTCCTCAGCACAGACGGAGCAGACTTTGAGGGGAAAGGGCATGACTTTCAAATGATAAAGCCGGCGGGGCAAACTGCGCGATCGCGGGGCAGGCGACCGGTCGGGTGTTCGACAGACCGGTGGGGACATCATCTGCTGATGTTTGCGACCCGGCGGTAGGCTGACTCTCAGAGTGCGAGCATGCTTCGCATAGCGGCCACAGCGCGGCGATCGTCTTCAGGGTCGTCGACGGGCGTTTCGGCGATGAACGCGCAGTGGGCAAAGCGCGGATCGGCGAGAAGACGCCGGAATGGCGCAGCGCCGATGGTGCCCTCGCCGATATGCTCATGGCGATCCAGCTTTGAACCGCGCGGGGCCCTGGCGTCATTCATATGCCAGACGTGGACATTGCCGACGCCAATCGCTTCCTCTACCTGTTGCACGGTCGCTGCATAGCCATCGGGGGTCACGATGTCGTAGCCGGCAACGTGGGTGTGGCAGGTGTCGAGGCACGCGCCCACTGGAGCGTGCGGGCGGAGGGTTTCGATCAGTTGGCCGACCTGTTCGAAGCTGCCGCCCAGAGAGAATTCGCTGCCGGCAGTGTTTTCAATCAGGATTTTGAAGTCGCAGGACTGCCAGGCGAGGCCATCGAGTGCCTGCTGAATGCCCTCGGAGGCGCGCTGCAATCCCTGCTCGCGGGTGAGCCCTTTCCAGGAGCCGGGATGGAGAACGAGATATTCTGCGCCGAGGGCAAGCGCGCGTTCGACTTCTGCGCGAAAGGCGGCAATGGATTTCTCGCGGACTTCGTCGGACTGGCTGGCGAGGTTGACCAGATAGCTCGTGTGGATGACAGCGGGTTCGATCGCGAATTGTTCGCGCAAGGAGCGCATCTGCGTACAGTGGTCCGCGGAAAGCTTCGCTGGACGCCACATGCGCGGACTGGATGAAAATATCTGAAAGGTGTCGGCGCCGATCTCATGCGCGCGGCCGGCGGCATTGAAGACGCCGCCAGCAGTACTGAGATGGACGCCGATTTTTCGTCTTGACGATCTTCCGGATGGCACTAAAGACTTCCAGGAGTACAGCGCCTGGCCCGCCAGAGTGCGCCCTCGAGTGGATCGACGGCTTCCGGGACGACATGGATTGCGGGTTGCTGGCGATGAATTTCGTCGATCATCGCCTGGCGCACTGGCGCAATGTGGCGAAGGATGCTGCCGGTGAACGCTACGCCGGGGACCGGGGCGCCTTCAGGCTCCGACGCGCGCAGGCGGCGAAAGACGAGGAGGGCATCCTGGCCGAGGATGCGGCCGGCACTCGCGAGGACTGCGGCCGCGGTGGCGTCGCCGGCTTCTTCGGCTGCGGCCACGACGGGGGCGAGGCTGGCAAAATCGGGTGCGGGCTGAGCATGCGCCATTTCGATGAGGTGGTTGAGGTCGCGGCAGCCCCAGTGGGCGCAGATTTTGTCAAGCAGATAGGTCGGTTCGCCACGATCGCGGGCGCGGAGGGCTGCGCGGACACCATTGCTGCCGATCCAGTAGCCGGAGCCTTCGTCGCCGAGCATGGGCCCCCAGCCGCCGACGTTAATCAGGCCGCCGGTCGAGGTGCGGCCAAGAAAGTTTGAACCGGTACCGGCAATGATGAGGACACCGGGTTTGTCGGGGAAGGCGGCGTCCAAGGCAATTTCGACATCTCCGGCGATGCAGAAGGTCTGTGTGCCGCTGAGGAGAGTGGCGAGCGTTCGTTCGACCCAGTCGGTGACGGCCGGGACGGTGTAGCCGGCGATGCCGATGCAGACAGCTTTGACTTGTTCGGGGAGGATGCCGGTTTTCTGGAAGAGCGTATCGATGACAAAACGCAGGTTCTTTTCTGCCTGCTCGGGAGGGACGCGGAGGAGTTTGACGCTGCCGCCGCTGACGCGCGCGAGGATGGTGGTCTCGTTGGCGAGAACACCATCGGTGCGGGTACCGCCAGCGTCGAAGCCGAGGTAATAAGCCATGCTCTCTTTGATGATAAAGGCATTATGGGGCGGGGTCGGCAACCGATGTTTTCAGGATGCCTTCGAGGACGCTGAGTTTGCCGTCGCCGGGTGGTGCGTCGAGTTGCAGCAGGTGGGCAATGAAGGGATACAGATTCACGTTTTCGAAGGGGCGGAGGGTCGCGCCTTTGCGGATGTCCGGGCCGGCGGCATAGAAAATTGCGCGCATACTTAGCATTTCGCGCGGGTCGTAACCGTGAGAGCCCTTGTTCGGTGGATAGTCTTTCGCAGGGTCTTCGGGTGCGTGGGCGCGGAGCGCAAAAGGGCCGGTGGGGACAATGACGGGGTCGCCTTCGCGGGGATTCTCGCTGTATTTGAGCACGGCGGGGACGCGGGCGCGGCGATAGACTTTGAAGTCGCCGCTGGCGCTCTTTAACTGCTGGTAGGCCTTTTCAGTTGCTGCTTCCGACGGCGCGTAGAGGAGTGGGCCGGCGGTAATGAAGTCTTTCAGGTCCGCGTATTTGTCGAGGTCAAGCCAAGGGCCTTTGGTGGCCTCCATGCCGTGGTCGGAAACGATGATGAGGTCGACGGGGAGGTGGGTCCTGGCGAGGCGCTGGCTGAGCTCGCCCATGAGTGTGTCGACATGGCGGACGGCGTCGCGGGTCTCGGGGGCGTCGGGGCCGAATTTGTGGCCGGCGTGGTCGACATTCGGGTAGTACAGGGTGATGAAATGCGGGCGTTTCTCTTCGGGCAGCGCGAGCCAGGCGAGGACCTGGTCGATGCGCTTTTCGTCGGGGAAATCGTCCTGATACTTGAGGTAGTAGGTGGGACGCGAGCCGGCGATTTCGGCTTCAGAGCCGGGCCAGAAAAAGCAGGCGGAGCGCATGCCCTGCTTTTCAGCCAATGTCCACAGGGGTGTGCCGCCGTACCAGGAGCCGTCGGTCGCGGTAGCGGGGTCGTTGTAGGCGTATTTCTGCCTGCGCACCGGATCGTAAAAACTCATCGCGACGATGCCATGGTGTTCGGGATAGAGGCCGGTGACGAGGGTGTAGTGGTTGGGGAAGGTGACGGAGGGGTAGGACGGAATCATGCCCTCGGGGGCGGATGCGCCGGAGCGAGCGATTTCAAGGAGATGACGGGCGTTGTACTTTTTTGCATAGTCGTAGCGGAAGCCGTCGAGGGAGACCAGGACGACGTAATGCTTGGCGAGCTGGTCGGCCTGGTTGTTGCCATGGTCGACAACTATGACAGGGGCGATTTCCTGGGGATGAGCGATGGCTGGGCGGCAAATGAGGCCGGAAATCGACAGAAAAAGGACGAAAAAGCGGCCAAAGGCGCACTCTTTGCAATGCATGGGTTGCTCCGTACAGAAGAGGGCGAACGGAGACAGTATTTCACCTTCCGATCAGCTGCGTGGATGATGCCGGATGCAGAGGTATCCGCTCAGAAGCCCTGTGCATCGACCGGGAATGCAGGGTCAGTGCCGGGGATGTGGACGGGGCCACCGGGGCGATCACTTTTCAGGAAACGGCGGGTGAGCCAGGCGCGGACGGGTTCATCGTAGAGTTTGAGGCAGGCGTAGCCAATCGCGACGGCGGCGAACCACAGAAGAATGCCCCAGCCGGCGCGCTGAGCGACGCTATGGGGG
>Ga0116228_10004262_pt1 | contig 12670 bp, 9 predicted proteins | sample S1TSphfallax_2_FD_89694 | JGI IMG/M metagenome (GOLD analysis project Ga0116228, IMG submission 89694) | Host-associated microbial communities from peat moss isolated from Minnesota, USA - S1T2_Fc - Sphagnum fallax MG | ecosystem: Host-associated > Plants > Peat moss > Unclassified | place: USA... | reverse complement strand
AAGGCAAGGGTTTGCAAAGGTGCGGGCCAAGAATGAAGCTCGGGAGCCACATTCATGCTCCTAGGAGTTTAGGAAAATGTGAAAGAATGAACCCCACACTCCCAAGTGAGCTCCCATTTTGGGAGTTGGAGTCCCAATGGACTTTCGAATTTTCAGAAGGCAATTTTAGGGGTCAAAACCCATTGGATTGAAAAGAAATTTATATCATTGGAAAGCTCTTGGAACTTATATGTCTAGAACGGGCTCAAATGACCCATTTGGGCATTTAAAACATAAGTTATGGTCAAAAGAAAAGTTGAGAGTCAAATTGGCAATTTGATTCTCGACCACTAAAAGTCGGGAATCTCCTTGATTTCTCTGCGAGTAGTGGCATGCTACATACCATTGGAAAGATCTCGACGAGGGCTACAACTTTTCTTTAGACCTCAGTTGAATCAAAGGTTTGCACATAAAATTATGGGCCTCCAAAGTCCCAAAAGTCCCAATTTAAAGAATTTCGAGATTCTAACTTGGGAATACCGAAACAAAATGACATTTAGGTGTTGGTCTCGTGGCCAAGCATAGAGAATACTATAAAGGGGGAAGGTGGTGGCTTCCCCCAAGTTTGGGCCATGGTGAATCTTGTGAATCTATGTTTGTCCGTGATAAGTTTGTGCACCAAAAATGCTCCAACTATGCACTAACCAACTTGTTTTTTGGTTTGTGTGTGTCCGTGTGAGTAATTGAATTGCTTATCATTCTTCCCAGTCCCCATCCTGGAGCTCCAACACGCCCCTCTACCCACGAAATGCTATGAGCTAAAGAGCGTACCCCAACTCTTCATTCTTACGTTGTGTTCACCTTTGACTCACATTTGAATCTATTAAGGAGCTTGAAAGTGTGTCAGACCCCCTTGCAAGTATTATTTATGCAATGTAGACTATTTGAAAGCCCAAACATAATCATTATACATCGTTATGTAAAAAAAGTGCTTTAATTCCCCAATTGTTACAATTAAATGTTATGCACAGTTTCAACTAGATTGCAAGTGGGCATTTCCACCCACTCCTCATCATTAAGCTTTTACAAATAAAAAGAAAAAAAACATTAGAAAAATTTGAAATGTTACAATGGAAAGGGATATAGACTGCAAATGAAATTTGAGAGAAAATTGACATCTTACAATTTTGAATGGACAAAAGAAAAGGGAAGTCATAGGAAGTTCACAAAAGAAGTATTCACATGGACCATGAAACCTCCCATTATTTAACATAAAAATGCCAAAAGTTAAACCAATTGCCAATCTCATGGAGACCTGCCTCAAAAATAGACCTAGATGAAAACCACTAACAATGAAATAGAACATAATGATTATCAACTTCCCCAAAGGATGTGGCATTCTTGCACTAGTGGCAAAAAACCTTGTGTTCATCTTACAACTCGGGTTTGATTATATTTGGTTTGTTTATCAAAAGATTGAATAGATAATGGAATAAATAGGTGCAATTTTTATCAACCATCCTAACAAAGGGGTCCCCCAAACCATAAACAATTATAACCACGTTGCAATTGCCTTGTGCGTTGTTAGCCATGAATCCCTTGAAATTGGGTTTTAAAAACCCGTGTTTCAACATTGTTTCATTAAGTTGAGTTTCAGTGTCCTTAGATTGCATATCACAAACCACTATGATCATCATTTTACATTAAGTAGGATCGTACACATGACAAACCATAGTTGTCCAACCAACAACAAATTTCACATGATCAAACATGATCCAAACATTTTGCAAATCCCCTGTAGGTTGCATTCATGTGACGAGGTTAACTCCACTCCCAACACCATTTATTGACATCTTGAAATAAACACCTTTTGTCCCATAACTTGTCATGGGAAGCATCACTCCTAGATGTAGTCATAACATCTTTTGGACCTCAATTCAATGATGTTATTAATATAGCCACCTCTTGAATGACACTTGAAAGAAGTACAAGGTTATGAATGTTGGGAGAGTTGAGTTCACTGAACTTGTCCTATATGTGCTCCAAGTACTCACCCTTGAGGAGTTCCACTATGTCATCGCTAGAATCATCAAACAATTAACTTGCCAAGAAGGTCTTGTTAGCATTGAGGGAAATTACATAGATCTTTGCATCAAGCATGCAATCCACCTCCTTTATGATCAAACTTCTAGTCTCCTTGACAAACTCCCACACTTTCCATCCACAATAGGATGGTTGTGAACACCAAGAGGAATCATTGTTCTTGACATAGATTAAAGTCTATGCACAACATACTAGATTTGCCAATTGTAATTTGCAACACAAAAGGGAGGAACATGACAAAATTTACATCCAAACGAGGAAGTAGACATAATCATTGTCATCTAACCTATGATTGGAATATGGGTGCACTCACCACACTAAAAGGTTTCATTGTGAGAAGCAAAATGCAGAAAGTGTTCACAATCATCATGCACACACCACAAATGACCCAAGCAACAAACCTTCCTAAAGTTAAACCCAAACAAAAAATTTATGTTGGTTGTGACCAACTTACACCAAGCATGGCCATCATACTTTCTATCCATGCCTTGCATTTGGGAAGGGTTATGAGTAGTCAAAAGCATTGGCAACAATTTAAACAAGATATCCCCATTGAAAACAATCATAATTTGACTTTTTGCAAAAGTATCTTGTCATAATCCAAGTTTGTTCAAAGTTTATCTTCATAGCACCATTGCACATAAGCAAGAGACAATAGATTAAATACTCCCCACAAGGGTGGATGGCTTTGACGACAAAAAAACATCAAACTAAAAAATACCTTTTGGTAATTTTGTCGATGAAGGAAGGGGTGTCGAGTCCTCACTCAAGGAGGAATGAGACAATTAAATGAAAACAGAAGATGCAAACGCATCATAACACTAAGGGAGAGTGTTGTCAACTTTGAGTTCTTGTTTCATAGTTTTAACCATAAAACCTGCGATTCTTGCCATATGGATGGTTTCCTCATAATTATGAATCAAACTATTGTTAATAATTTGATAACATCCATCCATCATCTCCCTTGCAAGGAGGTCATACGAATCTAGTAGAAATAACTTGAGACCAAGTTATTATAATCATATGAAACATCCTTAAATATATGTAAAAAACTTGGTTAAAAAACAAACATAGTGCATAGACAATGTTCAAAGACAACAACCATCCTTGAATTGTCAACCATGATGGTAAGGTTTGAGCATCCAAGAGCATGAAATGTCACCATGTTACAATGGGCACAGAAATAGTAGTGAAGGAACTAAAAGGGATTTGAAACAACAAAAACATAATGACACACAAGGGGAAAAAATTAAGGGTTTGGAGGAAGAGGAGAGGAACCCTAGGAATAAAATCCAAACAGGGAGCGAAATGAATATGAAATTGGACAAAACAGAACAATAATGAAAACCATAAATAAGAAAATTAAGGAGTGTACTAACAAACATCATACTACAATTGTAAAACTCATGTGCTTGTAGCTTAATATAATGTTTGTTGATGGAATTTGGTGCGAAAAATAAATTTTGGAATGGGGCTTAATGATCATTTTGAAACCTATATAATGAAGACAACACCTAAAATTTCTACATGCTATAATTCATTATGTCAATTACATAAATGTAGTTCCAGATTGGAAATAAATGAAAAGTGAGGAAAAATGTAGAAAGTCGTTAGAAAAAAAATTATGTTTCATTCAACAAATATTAAATTTTAAAAGGATAGATGAACCAAAAAAAGAATGAGCAAACACCAAAAAACTTTAACAAGTCAATGGTGGCAGGACATTAAGAGAATGGGAATATCATATTGGAACTAATAATCAATTTAACATAAATAGGGTCGGTTGCCTATACAATGTGTATAAATCCTCAAAAATGTTGCAGAAGGAAAGGGTGGAAAAGGGCATAACATGATAAGGTAATAAGTTCATGCAAATAGGTGGAGGAAAGCAATTACATCCAAGGTCATAAATAGCACATTGGAACATGACAATAAGTGTCAAATCAATGATAAGATATGAAGTCCATATTCTTGATTAGTCAAATTGTGTGAAATACTTTTGTGATGAGATTTTAATTAAAAAAGGGAAGCCAGAGGGAATAATTATTAGGCATAGTCAGAACAAGTTTCCAAAAGGATCTAATTAGTGTTTGTAATATTAGATTTCGTTAGGCCTAAGGAATTATAAGTAGTATTTTCCAAAAAACAAACTACATTTTCTTGAGGAAGCAACATTCCCAACAACATTCATATTTCAACAAAAATCAATAGAATAGTAGACATAAGAATTCATCAATATTTATGTGAGTGTTAGAATTAACTAAAATTTATATAAATTTCATGAAAAGGGAAAGAAACATTGTAATTTGTAATGTCATATCCATGTCGGTGGAGAAGAAAAAACAATAAGATAGTTATAATAGAAAGGTAGCAACTAGAAAAGGTTGGAGATATATATTATGGAATGGACTTGTTATGAGGAAATAATTGAAACACATGGGCTTGAAAATGTGGAAATGTTTTCAAAAAAAATTATGGGCTTTCCAAATATTTGGTGACAATTGAAGAAATCCCTTAAAATTTGGTATGCATGATTGATGGCAATTTTTACCTATAGCAAAAATGATAAATTAGGTTAATAGATTGCCAAGAAAATTCTTTTGACTTAGCCAAGTTACTAATAAACTTTAAACATGATGGCTTCGTTGTGTATGAAATATTGAAAAATGGATAGAATCAATATTGGGAGGGCAATTACCAACCCTTGGACCAATGTTTTCGTATGTATTAATATCTTGATGTGAATTTTGTGGAAATCATATATTCACCTTCCAAATGTACAAGATTCAAAAGAAAAACCTTTCTTCAACAACATCACTTTTTGTTACGCATAAAACAAAATTAGGTACAATAATGCAATGTCAATGGCATTCATTATCATGAAGGAAAATTACAATTATAGTTAGTTCTTAGAAATATGATACATAAAGATTGCAACAAGAATTTTTTTAAAACAAGTCACAAAAAATTTAATTCAACAATTCATTTGCATGTTAAATGTTTTTTGGGGAAAAAGGACGTGCAGTCCTTTTCCAAAGTAATCCCTTTGGCTCCTAGTTACAGATTTTGACCCAAATGATGGTTCATTTTTACCCTTTCCATTGGTCTTCTAAAATCCTCACAAGCCTACCAAAATTTATAACATATTTAATTATTTTTTCATTCAAAATAACCAAGAAAAAAAAAGGTCAGACCACCAAATCCATTAATTTCATTAACCATAACATATTTTCTTCACATTCAAACATATGTACATTTACAACTATAATTTGTAATCGCAATTCAAGTTGAATAAGATACCATGTGATGTCTAACCACCTATGAACCAAATTATTAATTGCAAAAACAATTACATTTTCATTTTCATTTATCATTGAATGCCACAAGTTGTTGGATGATATGATACATTTTCATCCAAACTAGCAATAATTGCAAGTCGTAGTCACATATGCAACTTAAAACCATTTTGTAGTCCCATATGTGACTTTAAGTCATTTTTACATGGTGACACATAAAATAGTTGCATCAATAGTCACAAAAATGATTGATTTCGACACAAGTTGCAAACACATGGGTGGTTATGGATAGGATTCATTGTAATGAATTAATGTCCATAATTTGGCCCAAAATTTGCCTATGAGTTTTTCCATAAATGTTTTAACATAGGCATGGTGCTAGTTCAGAACCCCATGGTGTGTTCCTTTTCATCAACATTTGATTTTTCCATATTAGATGAATTGGAATCCCAAATCATCCCTACGCCTCCATCCTAAAATGCATGAGAATGTGAAATACCCAAAAACGTCAGTAAAATTGTTTGTGAAAGGCCAACCTTATTGATCATTGTTAAAGGTGACCAATCATGATGATGAACCACACATGAATGCTTATTGAGATCTAATATGTCATCCACTAAATGTGCAAGCAACCTTGGAATGAATTGATATGTTTGTTGGATCACCTTTAATGGTGTTCATCCATTAAAATCGATGGGCACATGAATCAATTGTTGCAGCATCCACCTTCATTAGTTCATTGATCCAAGCTTCAATCTATTGTCTTCCTATCAAAACAACTAACCAAAAATCTCCCAATGGTGGGACATTTTTCCACAAGTATGCACATGGATGCATTTGTGTAGCCTACAAATCTTTCAAAAATGGGATATATTAGCTTGTGTTAATGTGTGAAAGACCTTAGCACAACCATCTTGAAATCATCACAATTGGCCCAATTTTGGCAAAATTTGATGCCCCCAACAAGGTAATGTTGTTTAATAAGGAACAATAATAACCTTATACAATTGATGTCAACAACAAATTGGAATAACTTTGTTGCAACATCATGACATGATGCATGGAGGCTTGTTTAGTTTGTGGAACCCTTTCCACATAGTGGTATTTCTGAACTTGGATGCTACATGTAAAATTGCAATTAAACCAAAATTGATGATTCTTAGCAATTTTAGTAATTATATCCCATCCTTGGGAGTATTTAGTTGAATAACATTGGTATTTAATATTCAATCCTAATGGCCCAGCAATTACCACCATTCACAAGTATATGTGGGCTTAATGATGGCAAAGCGTGTTAAACCAAATGAATGAAGTGATTAACTAATGCATGGATTCATTCAATGTGCCTCATCACTTCATCCAATATTAATTCATGGGTGAATGACATCCCATGTGACTTTGACCTTGCCACTTCACCATTAAGGGGTTGGTCATGGATGTTACCCTCCAACAATTTAATCTCATGTGGACAATTTAAAAATCCAACCAACATAATGGACTAGGTGAGTTTTCTTACATGCCCCCAAATGAATTAGATTGGCAAAAAAAACTATAATTGTGTCATGTTTGCCACTTTAATTAATAGTATGTGGTTTCCTCCAAAAATCGATGGTAACCCTTAGGGGATGCAAAACCATTCCTCCAACCAATATATCAAAATGTGACATGTGTAACCACTACTTAGGCCCACATTATAATATAATATGTCAGTTTGGTGGCATGAACCTTAATCAAAGTCTTATGTTTGGTTAATCTTCAAACCTATTTTGATTTGCCCATCGATGTCAAAATTTAGTACATGTAAGGTTCGAGATTGGCATTGGTAAATCTAAAACCTTTAATTATCACCTTACCTAACATCAAATGTTGAACACTTAAATCCAACAAAATCTTCTGAAACTAAAATTTTCATATTAAAATCCCCCTGAATTGAAAACCCCCTCTTCATTACACGCACAATTACACCATGAACAACCAATGCCCTATTGATGGCAGGGCCCACTTGGAGGTTGTGAGGTTTGGCCATTGCTACATGCCATGATTCAACCTTGGACAACTTTAATGTTTGGTTAATCTCAAGAATATGTTAAGGAATAGTAGTCGATAAAAAATGTCCTTTGATGTACCCACTATCCTTGGTGTTCCCCCACTTTCATATAAGGTGGTCACCAAGTGAAACATTATTGTTGAAAACCAAAGATTATGAATGTTTCAGTAGAAAAAACCAACAATTTGTGCAATGCCCTTGTTTTTGAAGTGGAGCCAAACATCCTTTTGATGTAACCCATGCAATATTAAAAATTGATGCCCCTATAGGGTTGGAATTTATATTCACCAACACAAATGATTGTGGTAGGCAAACGTAGACTAAGCTTCCTCACATTAATGATTTAACCTTTTGTTAGTACCCTATGTATTAGCGCTTGAACATTTGTTCTTATCATAAGTGCAATTATCAAAAAATATCAATTAACTTTTAAAATGTAACTTGGTTTCCCCCATTTATTGACCATGATCCATGATCTTTTGAAACATCCAACATAGCTTCATCTATAACCATTGAACTTGAAAATCCAGCTCCACAAAAATATTTAGTGTTGACATTTGAGTTTAAAAACAAGGTGTATTCTCATATTTTCACCTTCCATGAAACAAGTGCATTAGATTTCACCTATGCCACCATGTTTGTAATTAGGGCTTTTAACTATGAAAATTTTGCCTCCATGGTGTTGGATTGATTTGGAGTTGTTTTGGTGGCCAACCTTTTGTTGACCACACATTGTCATTTTTGGCTTTTCCCAAACCCCTAACTTTAACCAACATTGGCCATTCATAATTGGCCTTGTTGAAACTTTGAATGCAACATGAAGCAATTATTTGCATCATGCCCATACGTATTACAATGGGAACATGGATGGCTAAGGTTAAGGTTTAAAGCAATCGTTTGATGTGGATTGGGACAATCACATTTTCAATGTAGCCCACCACACCTCCAACACTTGTTTTCTCCTACATGTTTCGTAAAATATGAAGAGGATGCACCACCTTGTTTTTGTTTAACCCCTTTTGTTTTTAGTGGCATGATTTTATTAGACTAGCCATGTGGTTGTTGGGCTAATGGTGTTAAGGAATTTTTCAAGCTATCCTTATTGAAATAAATGTAACCACACTTTCCTCCATCATATTAAACTTTATGCATTTCAACAAAAGGAACACAGTTGCCAAAATTGGTTGTCCTAGTTGAAGGAATATGACATCCTTCACCTTTCAACTTAAACTTTCTATTCAAAATTCCATATTGAAATTATAAAACCTACACTTTTGTAACCCCTTGGGTCACATTGATTAACCATTTTATTCGTGCATATGTTTCCCATTAACTTTCATGTGGTTTATATTGGATTTTTTGTAGCCTCCACAACTATTTTGTTTAGATCCCTTAGTAATTTTTTTAAAACTTGTAAAAGAATTCTACAATAAGGTTGAATGTTGTCAAAAGACCTTGTTTATTAATGGAAAGGTTGACAACCATTACTTCGATGGCTCCACCACTAGCACTTTTATTTCCACTTGTTGAATTATTATTGGGAGTTGTCATTACTATGCTTAAAGTCATGACATTACTTGGGGCTATAGTTCTTGTAGTGATGAAAACATAATTAAGCAACAAATATAGTCGTCACAATTCAATTTGAGCTTCATGAACATGCCAAAACTCATGATAGTTGTCCATTGGTAGCTTTTCCAAATATTAAAATAAACATTTCCATGCTATGAAAGGTGTGAATAGCTCAAGATTTTGTGTCTATTGAATATCATTACAATTGTTGAAATTTTGAATGAAATCAATTTGCTTAGTGGTACCAATTGCCCTTGAATATCAACGAAGTCCCTTGGTGGTTTCATATATGTTTTCCATGTCCCATGATCGTGGTGTGGCAATTAAACTTAGTGATGAATTGTTTATGAATTTGAATAATTCCCCCCCAAATGATGAAAATGACGATGGTGTGGGTTTGAACTTTCCCCTCACTTAATAAACCCATTGATACCTTTCAAAGTATCCCTTGTTACAAAATCTTGTGTCATTTTTATGGTTAACCCTAATTTTAAATCTATGGTAACCAAACCCTAACCCTAAACTAGGATGTTGAACTAGTGGGCTTAACCAACCCTAATCTAAAAAAACATTTACATCCACAAAAGCATTTTCTAAAACCAACAAAGTTCAAATGCATTGTGAACACAACAAATGGGGTCTATTGACCATTAGCTTAATTTTACTACCACAAATAATCAACGAGACAATTGATGATCAAATGTGGAATATCTGCAATAGTGTTAAAACTAGTTTACAAGCTAACCCCTTCCCAGTAACATTCAACTTTGTCCAATGGAAAAATGCATGGGTGGGACTTGACCAATGAACCCCAACATGGTAATTTGTGTCTTAAGAACTAATCACAAAATTACAAATTATTTGCATGAAATTTGAAACTGATGTCTTGAGATCCTATCACAAAATTACAAGCCTAGCCAAGCCCAACATTTTCCACAAATGTGGCTTAAACACATGCACAACCCCAAAACAACACAAAGTGGGAATGAACTTTCATACAAAATGAATTCCCACTTTTGTAATTCCCCCATGGAATTATGACAAAAATCATAAATCCTCTTCATTTGTTGATGGCATGGCACTCATCACCTATAGGTTACCGGAATAATGTTTACAAGCAAAGAAAAAACTTGTTGAAAATTGATTACAAACTATCCCACATTTGTCACCAACACATTGGTAAGATCCTTTGAACATTTTTGTCTCCAAAAATGCTTTTCTTTTTACACATGTAGACCTCCTCTCCATGAATTCAACAACATAAACAACACTTCAATCCAATGTCGTATGTTGAAGATGATGAAGAGGAAAGTAAACTTCCTCCTACCATTTTTTGTTTTTTTTGTTTTGTTATTGTTTAATGAAAACTTGTCAAAATATAGTTCCCAACAATGGTGGCACAACCTCATATTGTTGTTGCTATTGTTTCGACTTGTTACATGTGAACGGAGACAACGATGAAGAAGTGAAGCCTCCCTACCCACCCTCCTTTTTGCTAGACACACACCAAAAAGCTTTGGGCTCCTAACAATGGCGGTGGTGGTGACATCTTTTGTTGTTGATGGTATTGCATTCCTCCTTTTCTTGAATCAAAAAGAGAAATAAGAAAAGGGAAGGGGGGGTCTTTTGTCACAAAGGTAGGCCCCTCCTTTTACTATTTGATTTTTTTTTCCTTCCATCACTCACATTCCGATGTACACAAAATGCCCCACTGGGGTTCAAATCCCCAAAGATTGATATAACTATGAAACACAACAACAAACACAACACTTTATGCTACCAAAACACAACAAAAAAATTCACCACATCCTTGACACTTGTGAGAGCAAATCCCATGCAAAACACAACTAGAAAAACCAATGCAACCAAACAAATCTAGTATTTGCACCAACAAATTATATCACATTTTGGGTGATTCAAAATGGTGTACTTCACTAGCAACGCACATGAATCCAACTCCAAACACAATGGTCACAAAATTGCACAACTGCATAAACATATAAAAATTGTAGAAACATACAAGATGAAGGTGATGGAAATCAAATCACCAAAAGTGATTTGTGATCCACACCAAAAGGTTTTGAGCCCCATCCATGAAATGATTAGAACTTGTTCACTTTAAATTTAGTTCCTTGTTTATTAACAATCAAACCATATTAATTAGGCTAACTTAAATTCAACTCTAAACTAACCATGATTTAGTTGAACAACTCACATAACACACTTGACACCTCTAAAAAGAACAATAAGCAACTTGTTGATTTACATAAGAATTAAATTGTGTGATGTATAGTTTGTCAAATTGAGATGGTTGGTCCAAAAATTCTAGCCTTGTGCACAAGGTGCCACAAAGGTTTCATTGCTTACCACAACACTAATGACATTACAACCATGAAAAAACATGTGGAATTAGATAAGTTCATTTTACTTATAAGATATTAAGGTATTTAGAGGAGTTTGTTCAAGTGTGAACATGACCTTGATGGTAGAGCTTGATTGTGAAAATAATATTTCAAATTTTAAATTATTTTTTGATGACAACAAATACTCAGAATACAATATCTCCCCCACTTATGTTTAAAAATTAAGATCTCACCTCCAAATAAATATCACCCATTAAGGGTTTCCATTAGTACCAAAAGCTTGCCCCGATTTTCCCAAAATATTTTGTTTTAAATTTTTTTGAATTTTTTTTGAAAAAAATTGTTCAATATTTCATACTCTTGCACCATAGGTCTAAACAATACCAAACCACCTCAATGCACCCCTACTCATCAAAGGTGTTCCAATGGTATCAAAAGCACAATGTAAGGCACTATGGTTTAGGAGATCTCAATGCGACAAACAAAGCAAACTAACTAACTTCCTTAATACATAGATTTAGAAGTAGAATTGAAGTTGATAGAAGAGCTCAATGTTGAGTTTGACAAAGAAGTTGAGTAGGAAGAATTCTTCGATATTTGTGATGGTTTTTGGAATGCTCTTTACTCTACCAAAGTGAGTAAGATTTTGCAAATTTCTGAATTTTCAACGTGTTTGAGCTTGACGCATTTGTAGTTGGTAATCTCACATACATTTGTAGCAATCTGAGACTTTTCTGGGTTTTTCACGAGAGTTGAAAGATTTGTATATTCGTAATTTGTACTCCAAACAATGTGAGTTGTTCCTAGTGAATTCAAGGAAAGAAATTTCATCACAGAGAGGCTTTGATGCATAACATAAATTACAAATAACTAGTCATGCATGAATCACCTCATCTAACTAGCTGGGTTTCTCTCAAAAAAATTAGCCTAGAGAACCACCATTTAAACTTACCAAACCCCTTAACACCACCAGCTCTTAGAATTTGCAAAAAAACATTAAAATGAAAGAACTGAACCCATCCAATTCTTTCAAAAATAAACCCAATTTGCAAAAATCAAAATTGGGTTTATTTTTTGAAAGAATTGGATGAGTTCAGTTTGGCAGAGCAGATGGTTCTTTGAAATTGCAAGAAGAACAACCCAAGACTGGTGGGTTGTGGCCTCTAGTACCATTACTACAGGCCCAAAAATAGGGGTTGTGGGTGGAGATGTTAGATTGTCAGATAAACTAGAGATCCCTTTTAAAGGACTGGCACAAGTTTCCTCTGGAACAAAACTTGAGGTTGGCAAAACTGCTAGGGTTGTACTTT
>Ga0116228_10004261_pt1 | contig 12672 bp, 6 predicted proteins | sample S1TSphfallax_2_FD_89694 | JGI IMG/M metagenome (GOLD analysis project Ga0116228, IMG submission 89694) | Host-associated microbial communities from peat moss isolated from Minnesota, USA - S1T2_Fc - Sphagnum fallax MG | ecosystem: Host-associated > Plants > Peat moss > Unclassified | place: USA... | reverse complement strand
TTTCAAAATAAATTTTATTTTTGTTATGTGCATAGGTAGTAAAATTCATTAGGGCATATATAAACAGCTATAGGAGAATAAAGAGGGAGGAATTGATTTGCTAGACTTGGTCACACACATGGAGTGTGTTTTGTTTACATGTAATAAGTCTAGAGAAGTGACATCATGCAAGGGTGCCTAAGCTATAAGGTGAATTTTTTTTCTCAAAGTTGAAAAATTCAACACAATTGAAAATAATTATGTTAATAATACTCAACTATTTGTGTGCATGGGGCTTACATACCTACCCCATCCCCACCCACCTTCCTTACCAAGTGGGTGGCCTACATACCTACATCTTTCACCATTACAAACATATTTCCTTGCTTGAAAGCTGTACATAATTCAATACTCAGAAATTCAATAGGCTAATATTAGTCAAAATTAAAAAATAATAAGATTCTCAAAAGTTGAAAAGTTCAACACATGCAAAAGAATATACTCTTAAAATGAATCTAAAACATTAAAATTTAATAATACCTGACTATTTGTGTTTGTGTGGGGGCACATATGTATTACTTGCCCCCCATCCTTACCATGTAGGTCGACATACCTACATTTTCCCCTTCTACTAACCTACCTCCTTGCTTGAAAGTAGTACCTACTTTCCTTACAAAGCATGCTTACATACTTACATTTTCTCCTTTTTACAAACTTACGTCTGCAAAATTTAAAGCTATGAAAACTTAAAATTCGTTTTTCATAATTGCATATGAATTTAGTTCCCATCAAAAGATTGATTTAGTCTCCCCAAATGGAAGCAAGGTTGATTTGATTTTGATGATAACTGAAGACATAGGTCCACCTTGCGTCTGGCCCCTTCCAGCCCCCAAGATGGGGGCTAAAATGCACAAACCATGAGTACTAGTGTGGCCTGTGCCACTGGCCCAAGTCAAAATATGGAAACTCAACATGTGAACATTGTTTTGCAATGTGGCTTTTTTGAACAGCCAAATATGAAAGGAAGTCATGCTTGAATTGAATGGTAAACTTTCAAGTGTTACCACGTCCTCAACTGATTTTTCCTTTCAAACCTGGTTTTTTGGAATTTATTTGAATTTTTAGCAGCAGACTTCACTTTAAAATCAATATCTCCCATATTCTGAATTCAAATCTTACCAAATAAATTCCATTAAATCCTGGTCATCAAGATCTTTCCAATAATGCCAAAGGCACATTCCAATTCTTCCTAAATTCTCAGCTACGATTTAATTATTTTTATTGAAGAAATCATTCAATATCCAAGAACTTTTGCACCACAAATCCAAACACCATCAAACCAAGCTGATGCGCCCCTCCTCCTTGAGAGCTTTCCAAAGAGACCAAGAATGAGATCTGAAGCATCCCGGTTTGGTGGATCTCATCCGTACAAAACAAACAAACTACCTTCCTTCATAGATAGATTCCCAGTTGCTTGACAATTTGGACTTTTTGGGGTGCACATCATATGAAAGGTTTTTTTTGGGGGATCAATTTTGCAATTAAAAAACAGCATATTTTCCTCAAACATTAGGAAATTTGGTCAACTTTCCAATAGAAAAACAAAATTTTCTGAAATTCATTATCAAAAAATGACAAAAGTTGTTGGACAAAACACTCATAATATGTGCTTCATACTCCTATGTTTGAATAACTATTCAAAATGAATCTTTGATGCATAATGATATTGAATGCAATCTGAACTCGAATTAAAAGAGGTGACCCAATAATAAAAATTATATAGAATGGAATTCAGAGATGACTCAATACAATAAGATTATAAAGAAATTTTGAAGAAAAGATTTCAACAACAAAAAAAGTTATAAACATGTCTCTAAATGAAAAAATGAATCATAGTAAAAAAAAAGTAAAATCTAACAAATTTGAAAAACGGCAATCAAAATCAAGAGGAAATTTAGTTAAATAAGGAATCATGTGGATGCCTGGTGAAAATAGCATAAATACTTTCACATGGGGAGAGAAAAAACTAAATTTATCTCGTAGTAGGTAAGGTGGGGGGTTTAAGGTTTACACCCAGGTTTTTAAATGGTAGATTAAAATATGGTGACGTGGCACCGTAGGAAGGTGACCTGGATGCTTCGTAAGAAGGAAGCGGTGACGTATGCGTAGTTTTCCCAGTATTATACCTACTTTGTTTGATGTAGAGTACTTTTCCGTATGTATTTTTGTGTCGTATATACCATAGAGACCGTATTTCTCTCTCCTTTGGCGTTTGCGTTGTCGCTGGTGTCGTCTTCTTCGTCGTCGCTGCTGCTCGGCCCGCTGTCGCGCCTGCTCCGATGGGGAAATTTGTCTCGTGGTTTTTTCTCTCTCCGGCGCATCATCCGCTTTAGTATACTTGAGCCCAAATGAACTGCCATAATCTTTCTCCGTAGGATTTTTTTTGTTTGGTTTTTTTTGCCCTCTTTAAGCTCACGATGTACAGTCGCAGTTTGCACTAGGGGTGTCTTTTTGTGGGTTGAGAAACGGCTGCCAGGGAAGTTGTCGTTATATCGGAGTTTTTGAGAGAAGGAAGAATTCAGCATATAGGATCAACTTGGAGATGGTAAGGTTTCTTGAGTTCTAATTTCGTTAGATTTTTCTGAAAATTTCGCTTCCAAATTCTTCGCCTCATGAGCTTGAACCTGCCATGATTTTCCTGTCCAGTCAACGACGTTTTTGCATCGTGATCAAATCCTGCGCTTGCAGTTTAGAACTTCCGAGTTGAAATTTCTGAGGTCTACCAATTATCTGAATCTTGCCTCCCGGGGTGTCGGGTAAGTTCTCGTTTCTGAAGTGGGCGCTTGAATTTGATCTGGGAAACTGTTGCCCAGATCATCAGCTTTCCGTTCGTAATATTCAAGGAGGACTTACCGTTGGTCGGTTCTCTAGTGCGCTTGCAGCAGGTAATCGTAACTTTAGGAGCTGGTAGTTTGCAGGCGAATAAAGCTGAGAGGACCCGTCCTCCGGCCTGAATCCTGATTCACTCGGATCCTTAATCACTACCTGCAGAATTCCCGATTAGAATTCTCTAAGTGCTGCTGGGGTTGCAGCAGATCCCTAGCTAGATGAAGCCCTTGAACAAGACCCAGTCAATCTATCCATGGACTGTAGCTTTGGCAGCTGATCAGTGATTGATCATATGCAGGAGCAGATGCTCGAGAGTACTACCGCGACTCTTTGGAATCATCAGACTTATCACAGGAGTAACCAAACAATACTCCTAGTAGACTACTCTAGAGTACTAGTGCCGCTCGAGGACGCGGTCCTGCTCATCTTCTTGTGTAGAAAGGACAAAGAGTAATATGCATCTGAAACATCACAAATCAATGCTCAAGTCTACGTTGTCGTCCCGCTGCAATTGTCAAGTATTGATCATCTCAGTTGCTGTTGTTGGATCACCCGCGCCGTGTTCAGAATATTCTATGTTTTCTTTTTCACCACTCTTGCGTAGCACATCATCTTCCAATCAAACTAGGTGTTGCCAAAACCACCCAATCTAGCAAAAAATCTCGAAATGCTTTCATCAGTACCAACTTCAATACAAATTCACACTTTGTAGATCTTTGTAGCAGATCGTATAGGACTCTGTCTGCAGCTTGGAAGAAAAAAATAAAACACCAGAAGACTTTCTTTTTTCCAGACTAGTCGAGACTAGCCTAGTAGAAGAGTCAAGAGACCGGCGAGCTCGGCAGGGCAGTTACAACAGAGCCTTGGTAGAGAATTGCAAACGTGTGGAGGGGGGCGAGGACTCCAGGACTCGGTCTCAAAATACGAGAGAGAGCGAGCTCGGTAAGCAGCTACTAGCTACCTGGGAGTCTAGGAAAAATGGTGCTAATGGCTTCTTCAGGAGGAGTTACAGTAGGACGATCTGCAGTAGAGCAACAACTGCACTTACCTCCCGGATTTCGCTTCCATCCTACAGACGAGGAATTGGTGCTTCACTACTTGTGTCGCAAGGCCGACTCACAATTGCTCACCATTCCTGTCATCGCTGAAATCGATCTCTACAAATTCGATCCTTGGGATCTTCCTGGTACGAGAAAGAAAACCCACTCTCGCATATTTCTTCCCCACCTTCCCCACTCTCCTCCTTAGCGCATGCACTGTTCAAGCAAGAACTTTCTAGACAAATTTCCAGACAGTTTTCCAGCTCTTGAAACTAGAATGCTTGATCTTCCAAGGAACAGGGAATTCTCTCCTTGCTGCAATTACAAAAGCTTAATTATACTGACAGAATCTTGTGTTGTCGTTGATATTTCCATTACAGTTGTTGCCAATAAAAAAGATGAGATCGGTGTGATCACACTAGAAATCTGTTACATGCACAGGAGTCTAAATTGATCAGTCTAAGTCATGTGTGTTAGATGATATGTTGAAGAAAATGAAGGGGAGATGATCAGCTGCTCATCTGTGCACACAAGTTACACAACAAATTTAGAAACAAAAATTAGTGAGAGAGTTAATCTAGTCTAGAATTTCTGTTGTTCAAAGAAGAAATTGATGATCTTCAACAAGAATCAAGAGATGGATGATCAGTGTGCAGCATGACACAACACAACCTTGATTACAACATTATAAATCAGCCCTCAGAGAAGTCTTAAGAGCTGTCTAGAAGTCTATCTGTTGCAGGAGAAACTGATCAGTACTGTGTTAGCATGATCTTGATGAAGAATCAAGACATGAGAAGCTCAGTGTGTGCACTGCACAACACAACCCAATTGCAAATTATGATCAGTGACAGACTTAATAGTTCCTGACTTCTAGAAATCTGTTGCAGGAGAAATTGAGCAGTAGTACTAGTGTGATCTGATCTTTGAAGAATCAATCTCCAGAGAGACAAAAGATTATATACAAGCTAACTAACAGTTTTTTATGATATATACAAAAGTTTTGCATACAAAAGATTTGAGATTTTGAGTTTGAGATTTGCAGAAAACAAATCTCAAAATGATGGGGTTTTTAAAAACTTGTGATCTCTGATCTCTCCTTTCTTGTAGGTTTTGATCTATAATCTGTTGAACATTGCAGGAGAAATTGATCAGTCCTATGATGATTTTGAGGAATAGAGAGACCAAAGATTAGATCTAAGCTTATGCTTTTTGAAGATTGACAAAGTTTTGCATATTTAAAGATTTGAGATTTTGATATGACTTTGATTTTGAGATTGGGAGTTAGAACAAATCTCAGAATGGGTTCCTTGTGGGTTTTGATCTCTGATTTTTCCTTCTTTTGTTTGTCTGAATTGACCTCCAATTTTGCTTTATTTGTTTATGGGGGGATGGTTCTTGTCTGTGTAAATTATGTAATCTGTCCATGATATGGAATATTGCAACAGGGAAAGCAATTTTTGGAGAACGAGAGTGGTATTTTTTCAGTCCACGAGACAGGAAATATCCCAATGGTGCAAGGCCAAATAGAGCTGCAGCTTCTGGGTACTGGAAAGCTACAGGAACAGACAAGCCGATTTATACAGCTGTGGGTGGAGTTCGCAAGATTGGGGTCAAGAAAGCTCTGGTTTTCTACAAAGGCCGAGCACCAAAAGGTGTGAAAACCAATTGGATAATGCATGAGTATCGATTGGCAGAAGGTGTTTGCACATCATCATCACAACAACCTCACAGAAAGGGTTCCTTAAGAGTATGTAGTTCTTCCCTTTCTCCCAGGTCTATATGTAAGTCCAACTAGCTTTTGGTACTGTGTTATGTTTTGCTTAGAAATTGAGTAGTATCAAGTCTCAGTATCAAGGCACTGACAAAATCTATTTGGAACATAGAACTTACTTGAAATTGACCCATTAGTAGTGGACTTTACCTATGACAAGAGTATGAGTGAAGGTATTTTGCTAAAATGGAACTGGTGCCTGAGTTCTGCAGCTGGATGATTGGGTTCTGTGTCGGATTTATAAGAAGAGTACCAACTCTCCACGTGCAGTTAAGGAACGAGACAACTCATGTGTTGAAGAGGTAAGTATTGTGTTTCATGCAACCCAGCAATTTTTGGAAATCATCAAATCTCCACCATCCTCATTATTCTGTGATTACTGAAGTAAATTGTTGTGTTGTAGGCGTGAATTGAATTTAAAACCAATCTGGAGACTGAAAATGGGCAAGAGAAATAGTTTCTTCAATGGCCAGAGTTGGCTCTAGTATTGTTGTTTCTTTTTTTCTTTTTTTTTGGTGAAACATATTATGGGTCTTTTGCAAAATTGAAGAAAAGAATGCATTGTTCCATGGTTGGTGGGGTGGAGCAGGTGTTGGCATCTTTACCTGAAATAGAAGACCCGAAATTGGTGTTATCTCAACTGGGATCGTTTGGTGGACTGATGGAAACCACAGAAGACCAGTTCATGGAGAGTTTGCTGAAAGGTGAAAACACTTCCGAAAGCAACAGGAGTCCATCTGCAGAAGTTGAATCATCATCATCTCCTCAGCAAAGCAACAAGAAATCCACTGCAATAGCATCATCAAACACATCATTGGTGGAAAATCTGCAAGGGGGAGGGCGAGTGAGACATCCAGCAAGTTTTCAAGGGAGGGATTCGTTAGCACATTGTGAAATCAATCCTGGATGGAAGAAGGTACCCGGATTTGGTGCAATTGCTAACTTCAACCAGCAATTCAATAAATACAATAGACAACTTGCACCTCTCCAGATGGTACCTACATCTCTACCCACATCTCTTTCCTTGCAGTACTGCCACCTGGCAGATCATAATATGCATCATCCTTCAAGTATCATGGCACGGGCAGCCAACTTATCAATTCCACTCAGGGACAGCTCACTATTGGAGGAAGAAGAAGTTCAGAACAATTTTTCTTCACCACCACCACCAAGGTTTTCCAGCAGTCACCAAAACGAAGGATTCGAGTCTATTACAGCTGCTTTAAATCCATTGTTCCAATTCCAGCAACCTCCTCCTCCAATTACGGCTTCTTCACTCACAAGGCCATTGGAGATGTCACTCCTTCCAACATCCACGTTAGCAATGCAAATCAATATGAATTCGGATTCACAAACGGGGTCAATCCCTTCCTCTTGGCGTCCCCCACATTACAATGTGAATCCGGCCAGTTAACAACAGATTCGCATTATTTCTCAAGGCATCAATGTGTGAGAAGGGGACTCAAGCCAACGTCAGTGAGTGCTGAACATTTTCAACAAAACCCAATCCAGGAAAAGGAGACTCAAGCCGACAGAAGGAGTGATAGCGAAACCCAGTTCAAGAAAAGAAGGGGACTCGAGCTGACATGAGGACTGGGACACTTTCAACCAAACCCCAGTTCAGGAAAATGGGGACTCAACCCAACTCGAGAAGTGAACACTGTCAACAAATCCCAGTTCACTTTCAAAAGTAAATTTGAAAAAACTAATTACATTTGTTATACAAGTTTGGTGTATTGTACAAAAGTTTTCATTTGCATTATTGTATAAAAGTCTTAGAAAAGTTTGAGAGAGGAGATTTGGAACTGGGTTTTGAATTGTAGCATTTTTGTAAACAATTGTATGATACAACTTTCATGTGGGTGCTAGAAATTGAGGAAAAGGTTGGTTAGAGAACAACCCTTTTTCAAGCTATTGGTTTTTTTGTTTTAATCATTGATTCTGCTAAAAATAGGAGGAACCCATGGTGAAAAAATTACCATTTCATTTTGCACCTGTCTGGGTTGGGGGGGAAAGCAAAGTAAACCCAGTTACAAAGTAGGACTCTTAGAGACAAGAAAGAGAAGGAGAGGGTGTGTGTGACATTTTTCTGTTTTTACATATGTACAATGTCGAATTCTCTTTCTATATCTCTCTCTATGAGGGGCAAAAAAAGAGTGATTGGATTTATTGGATTTTATTGGATTACAATTCTTCTTCCCTGACTTCCCACCACAGCTCTTCAAACACCAGAACATGGTTTTCCTGCCATATATGTCTTCGCTCATGACTGGTGTGAGGTAAACTTTATGTTTTCATCCGTTTTCAATGTAAAATACAGATGTGTTTATCTTGAGTCATGACACGTGTGAGGCAAAATTTGTGGTTTCATCCTTTTCAATATAAAATACATATGTGTGTTTTTTCTTTGATCATGACACATGTGGTAAATTTTGTGGTTTCATTCATTTCATTGTACATAACATATATTAGAATTTTCCATTGGTAAAAGGCATGATATTTCTCCACTTCCCAAATTTCTCCTACGAAGTTTTTTTTAAACGGAAAGAATAATCTAATAAAGAATTACATATTTCTTTCCATGCCTGATCATCATGAGAGAGCCTAGAACCTGGAAGAAAACAAATTGCAACAGAAATGGAACTTTAATGCAAAAAAGAAACTCCACACATTTATATATATATATGCCACATACATACAAAAAGGGAGAATTTGTAAGGAACAATAAAGAAGAGAGACACCAGAGCCAAGAATTGATGATGGGTTGATGATTACAGGTATGTAGGACAGAGGTACTAGCCTAGTAGGTGCCTAGTAGGAGAAGTATTTCTGCCCATGTAAATCTAATCTGATCAGAACTAGACTTCTCTTTATAGAACAGGAATCTACCTTTACAAGATCTGTTCTCCCTTAGGTATTGATTGTACCTTGAGCTTGGCTACAGGCTGTCACATACCAATGGTTTTTTTTTGGCAATTTTGTGTTATAGCCAAAGTGATGATGAACCACAGGAACATTTAGCCAAATTTGGCTACAAGTTAAATATGATTTTTTTTTTTAAAATCCTTCTATATTTTTGGCTACCTACTTGAACCGTGTTATAAAACCTGGAATATTTTTTAATTCGAATTCTGTCTATTGATGAGTTTAGCACTTTTGATTTTAAATATAGCTTTTTGGCTATACATATAGCCAGCAAAAAAAGGCTGTCACATACCATCAACCTACCTAGTAGAGACACAAGAGTGTGCTGAGACTAGGAGGTATGGCTTGCTACAGCCTGGCCAAAAAGTTAACAAATTATGCATGTAGTCCAGGTTGTTAGTTGTTACGCTGTTACCTACCCTTACCTATTTCTAGTTGCTAACTTAGTTTCTTTTTTACTTGGTTGAAAGGACAGCCAGTCTATGGGGGGGTGGGCGGGGGGTTTTGTAACTGGCTCCTGCTCAGAACCAATAATATGAATGCCATATCAGCAAACATTCTGAACTCCTGGACCACAGTTAGGAAACTTTAGTTGCAAAGAGAACATAAAAACTTTATTTCTTGTAGGCAAGGTGGGCTGTAGTGATTGGAACAGCAGGTTGGAAATAGGGATGATTGTACTAGAAAATTGTAGTGTAGGGTGTAAAGGGGCAAGACATGCTTCGCTCCAGCAATGCAAAAACAAAAGAACAAGCACTACTACAGCTTCTACTTATGTGGATTCAATTGGCCTACCTCACTTGACCATCATCCATGCAAGGTTTATATTGTTTAATGGCGGAACTGAGACATCCATTGGCTTGCTTTTTTCAATTGTGGTTTGAAACAACAACATGGAGGAGTAATATGTAAGAAAGAGAGAGGTGCGAAGTTTGCCAATTACGCACCATGACTGAGTGACATCTCTTGCCCCACGCCTCCCTTTGTATTTTAGGGCTACCACAAAAAAGGCAAAAACAAGTCTTACAAAAGGAAAGAACTTGGTTTAGAGGAGGAGGTGAACGCTTTCTAACAGCTGTTGTTGGCGTTGCACCATTGGAGATGCACTTGAGCTGCCCACCTGCTTCACCTCTCAGGTTTTGTGTTTAGTAGTCCCACCCCCAACAGTACTTCCCATATGTTTATATGACCTGTTTTGTCACTGTTAGCTGGGTTCTGGGTCCTGAGCTAGTCCTGCTGCTGGTTCCAGCCTGGTTTCAAGTGCCTGGACCACACACGTTCTATCAAAAATCTTGAAAGCCAAACTGTGAAACCAGGGCTTCTGGGACCAAAATCAAAATCTTCTTATTCCAGTCCTTTTCATTTTGTTCAGGTTGGGGTATTTTAGAAGGCTGATAATACGTTTTCAAGAAAGTTGTACCTTCTAATCAGATGGCCCACCTTTTCATCAGTTGTACAACACTGGTACCCAGGCAATCACCAATCTCAAGCTATCTGGTGTGGTTGGAACCAAACCCAGTTTGGACTTTTTGTTTCTAATACAAAGCTGAAAACACAACCAGAAGTTAGTTCAAGAACTGAACTCACCAAGGTTCCATCCAAGGAGCAAGAGCCAGAAACCAGTTCCAACCAGAAGTTCTCCTCAAAACCAAAAACCAGACAACATTGCTTTGATTGTCATGTACTTTTGTCTCCTGTATTTTACAGTGAGTATCCTCTACTGCGCTACTACAATACAACACAACCACATGCAGACTTTGTGTCCCTCCTTATGTATTCCAGAGCCATTCAGCAGTCAATTTCACAACTCCTCCCCATAACTGGCAAATTTTATGCCCAGACAGTTCAAAACATTGAAGACCAATTCTTCATCTGAAGTTCACAGCAAACTAATCAACTCAAGAGCATCAATTGCCAAGTGCTTGCTTGAATTCACAAGGACTCCCATTACTAAGTATACATTTGTGTAAGAAAGGATTTCTTCTGCATCCCAAGGCTTTGGGTGGATCAGATGGATTCCAGAACTGGATCAAAGGTGTCCTGCTTCCTGATAGGATTGAGCACAGTGATAAGTCAATGCATGTTAGTAGATTTCTTTCAGGACCTGAGTTCCCAAAAACTGACTATCTTCAAAGAATCACAAAAGGCAGAGTCTCAGTGGATGCAAAGGAAAAAAATAGAATCTTACTTTTGTAGGGCCTGCAGCATGAATGTCACAACAGGCCTCCAATGCCTATGCCTCTATTTCAATACTGCCAACTTGTCCCATTACTTTCTTTGGTATCATGATTGCAATATTTATTGATAAAGACTAGCTAATCTATGACCTATTGGAATGATCAGAGCAATATAACAAACAATGTGAGGTAGAGGTAGGATATGCAGGATAATCTATTAGGGTGAGTTAATGTGAACATAAACTAGCAAAAACAATCTGTCATTCAAAGAAAAGGCCAAATTTGTTGCTTAAAGGACAATTATCACACTGACGATTAGTAAGATGTTTTGCTTCAAATTTATTTGGAGTGAGCATAAATGTTATTTTAACAACCTGAATGTCAAAAAATCAATGAAGAATGTGAGTGCATTTAATGGAAAATACACATACAGTAAACTCTCTCTAAACTAATATCCTTGAGACCGGCTGGAAGATATTAGTTTACGGAGGATATTAGTTTACACAAATTAGATTAAGTATGAGGCCCGCCAGGGGCCTGTGCCCGCATATTAGTTTAGAGAGAATATTAGTTTACACAGTATTAGTTTAGAGAGAGTACACTGTATACATAAAAAATAACCAAGATAACACACCAACAGGCAACCACAACACACAGGTGAAGGAACACAAGCCATAGAGAATACATCTTCATAAATATTGAGCATTTCTTTACAATTACAATTATGTCTAAATAAATGAAATTGAGAAATGACCCAATCACAGTTGTAGAGACTTCAGTTGGAAAAAATATCAGCAAAAAGAAAAAACACAAAACCAAACCCCTAAAAAAAAAAGATAAAACACAACTTGAGAGCAATTTGCACAACCATGAAAAACATACACACATTCAAAGACATTCAAATGCTCTCCCTAGTAATGCCATCTACCATCCATAACATCCACACTAACTTCTCTAGCTCCAGTAGTGGGTCAATGTCACATTAACCAATGTATTGAGTTTCTATCTCAACGCCCACAGTATTGGGACAACTCAACCAATGAGATTTTTAAAAGACAGAGAAGATCACAGAAACTTCAAGAAGATCAAGGAGCGCCCCCAAAATAAAAAACCAAAGAAGAAAACATAGAGAGAAAGAGGGAAATAAACTGACTTTATGACATTTTGAGGACAAAAAGGGTTTGAAACTCTACCCACTTGGAAAGGTGCCATTGTAAGAATATTTTGATGATTCCAAAGACAAAAACACAAAACAAAAATATTTTCTTTGTTATCAAACTTCTGGTTTGATGTAATGGAGACTTTGAAGAGTCATGAATTGAAAAAAAAACAGGCAGAAGGAGGAAGATTGAAAAAAGGGAATATTCACTACAATAGCTATGTGTTTAAAAGCTATTTTTTATGGCTAAAATTTCAGTAAAAAAAGACAAGGGACATATATGTCCTCAATCAGATCAAACTAGTCATTTTTGCCAAAAATTTGATTAAATCCTATGTGACTAAGAACATATTTTCTTGTCTATTTTTACTAAAGTGCATGGTGTTAGGTTTGATTAAGCTAACTAAATGCCTAACTGACATGGTTGCCAAGTGGCATGTTTGTTTTGATTGAGGGAACTAACGTTTTAACCAATATCTATGTGCCACATGGCATGTCTAATGTGACCAAAGTTATTAATGTGAATAGAACACTAGCTTATAATTATGTGCCACATGGCATGTTTGATGTGACTAATATGATTAATGTGACTAAAACATTAACCTATAATTATGTGCCACCTAGCATGTCTTTTGTGACTAATATGACTAGTGTGACTAAAACACTAGGGTCAAAGCATGATTGGGGTACTCCTTTAAGAACATTAAGGATTTAAATTCTTTTTTTTTT
>Ga0116228_10004260_pt1 | contig 12672 bp, 9 predicted proteins | sample S1TSphfallax_2_FD_89694 | JGI IMG/M metagenome (GOLD analysis project Ga0116228, IMG submission 89694) | Host-associated microbial communities from peat moss isolated from Minnesota, USA - S1T2_Fc - Sphagnum fallax MG | ecosystem: Host-associated > Plants > Peat moss > Unclassified | place: USA... | reverse complement strand
TGGCTCCATGGATTCTGGAGGTCACCATATTGAATTGCTCTGTGGAGTTTTGAAAGTTGGGATGTCCTCCATGTACAATTGGCTCGATGGATTTTGAAAAATCACAACATTGAATTGCTCCTCCTCATTAACAACAAACAAAACACACACAATCAGAAAACCATTTTCCCACCACCAGAGAGAGACAGCTGTGCTACATATTAGCATAACACATTCATCACCTCTTCCTTAAACATCACAAAGATTTTCTTAGCTTCAAAACCCAGCAGACCACCCGGGGGTGCAATTGATCTTCTTTGCTGCTCTCTCTTGTTGAGACACATTTTCTGACAGATGTGTGGCGATTAATGTTGATTAATTGTCATCACTTATGGATGGATGAGTAGATTTAAAAGCAAATCAAAAGAGAGCAACCTTTCAGGAGCTTCTCCATCAAGATGAAACTTTGAGGAAAGAATTGAACAAAAGCTAAATTAAATAGTCTTAGAATCTGATAATTCTAGAAGTCAGTTTTCCATTAGCAGCAGCAACAGCATCAGAAACAGATTGAGCAAAGAATTGAATACAAAGCTATGTACACCAAGACATCTATCGGGCAAAGATTATCAGGCAAAGTTTTAATCCCGCAATTTTTAGTGGTTAAAATTATCATCAAGCAATCAACTCGAGAAAATTCCAAAAACACTATCTAACATTGACTCACTGGTAGGAGTGCTACAGGAAATGGGCACGGCTGACTTACCTCTTGAGCTCTGCTCTTGTAGCTGAGTTGTTTGGAACCACAAACCCAGTCTTTTGAGAAGAAGAGCTAACAATCCTCATTGCACTGTACAAGCCACTACTTCTACTCCTGTGTTAGAGTCTGTCAGCTCTTCTTCAAGCATCCAAATGTTGTTATTATTCCACCAGTTTTTTTGCTCAGTTCCATGTAGTTCTGTGAGTAACATCTACAATGGTGGCTGTTATATGTAACTCAATTCCAGTGATACCCACCAGAAACTGAGGAATTTTCATAAATCCAGTAGTAATATTGAAGAGTATTTTTTTCTTTTTGTTGTGAGTAAGAGCTGACTTGTTCTTCCATCATTCATGGTTTTTTTTCTTGTCAAGTACCTATGATATTTTGAAGAGCCAAAAGAATAAACTGGTGTTGCAACATACCTCACTTGGAAGTCAGAATTTCCTTGACAACAGAAAACTCCCCTGTGAATCAGCTTCACTATAAGAATACCCCCTCCCTTATCACATTATCGCTGCTTTCCACCAAGTTTTCAATCAGAAGAAAGAAGCTGGAAGACAACCACCAATTTTCACCATGTTCAGGAGGTGAAAGAAATGTCAATTGACATGGTAGCATTGAAGACAGGAGATGCATTATTGATTGATGGAAAGAACCATCAATTGAGATAATGGCATTGAAGAAGAAGAGGTGCTTGATTGATTGATTGACTGGAGATCCAATAGTATTTTTTTCTGATGGCAAATAAGATATATACACAGAGATTTTGTTTGTCACTTACTTGTGGTGTTTTTCATGTCGCCAGTTGCTGCAATCCAAAATGTTGTACAAAAGGCTCCCAGTAAGCTTGGTCTTGTGAATCACATATGACAATTGCTCCATCATCTTGTGTTGTCACAACAGGCATGGCAGCAGCAGCAGCAGCAGCAATAGCAGGTGGTCCTCCAGCTTGACTGTAAGGGAAACCCATATCAGTGTGAAGATTCTGATGATGATGGAGGTACATCTCTGGTGGAGCTCCTCCAGCTCCATCACCATCCTTGTTGTAATAGCAACAGTCTTGATGGGTAGCTTGATATTGGATATGGCTGTCAACATTTGGCATCCCAACTACTTCTAATATTTCTGAGGGCGATGAAAGTGCAGATGCTCGCTCCCTCATTGTTCTGTAAATAGAGGATTGTTGTAAAAGACTGAGCGCCGACAGTGAAGAAGAAGAAGATCTACATGCAGCAGCAGCAGCGGAAGTACCGGGGGCTGGCTTCAATCCTAAGGAAGGAAACTGGTATGGCTCACTCACATCACCTGGCCATGCTTGAGATTGATACTCCTCAGACGGTGACTGATTACCCCCACCCCCAGGGGGGGACGAAGAAAACTCATCCCTTTTCTTTGGACTTTCTTCATCAACCTCATGATGGGTTGCATCAGGAGGAATGGTTGATTGCTTTGGACGTAACCATCTGAGGTACCTGCAAGAGAAATTCACACACCCAGTTCTTTGTTTGCCAAGACCTCTTACAAAATTGCAAACTTTGATACATTTTACTCCAGAAGTGTGAGGGTTTAAGGGTTAGAGAAAAAGGTGGAATTTTTTTTAATTGTTTGCAGAAGTCTCTTACAAAATTGCGAACTTTGATGCATTTTGCTTTAGAAGTGCGAGGCTTTAGGGCTTAGAGAAAAGGAAGAAAACCTTGTTTGTTTGCCAAAATCTCTTACAAAACTGCAAACTTTGATGCATTTTGATCCAGAAGTGCGAGGGTTTAGGGTTTAGAGAAAAAGGAAAAACAAAAAAGCGAGGCAGAAAGAAAGATCATGTCTTGGTTGTACCTAGTAAGATCGAAATTCGTCATGGCATTCAGACCTCTGTATTCAGTGGCAGCCTCAAAGCTCGTAGATGGAGATTCCTCCGCCCAGCAGCTGCTACTTGGATTTCCCAGATACACATATTTGTTTCCTAGGACTCGACCGATTCGAGCTTCCCAGCGAGCGCTCGGAGAATGCTTTGCTGCAGCAGCAATGGTGGAGCCGCCGGCAGCAGCTCTGTACTTTGCCGCCGCTCCCCTGGAGAACCCACTACTCTTTCTTCGGAGGGAGGCCAGATACTCTTCTCTTGAGAAAGCTTGCATTTCATCTACATCTCTGGAGTAATCCGTGACAGGGAAGTTGATGAGAGTTCCGGGACCCCAGTACTTGAGAGCAGCCAAATCATAAGCCCTAGCTGCTGCTTCTTCATCATCGTAAGCACCTAGATACACTTGCTTTCCCTTCTTGTTCTGGGTCTCGTTCCAAGTCGTCTTGTCCCACAAATGAGCCTCATATCTGCCTGTCCATCTATGCCTTGTCACTCCTCTGTAGATGGAGCTTCTCTTGCCGGCTTCACAAGGTGGCATTTTGCTGATCCTTTCCTTGGCTGAAGAGCCTCTACTTTCGCGTCTACTTCTCTTCAACCCTCTGTTTTGCTGCTGCTGCTGATGCTCCTCTTGGGTAGCTGCTGCTTCGCCTACCTCCCCCCGACTGTGCATTAGTGTTACTACCTCCTCACTGCCACTCTCTGTTGGCCCCTTCAGCTTCATCTCTGTTGGCTCCATAAGCTGCAAAATTCCCACACAAGAAAAACTCCCGGACACAAACCTTTTGATCTTGCAGCCTTCTATATGGGTTTTGATCTCCAGCTCCCACTCCCACCGTACGTGCTCTCACTCAAATCACCCACAGAAACAAACAAACAAACAAAAGAAACAAAGCAAAAAAAGCATAACACCGATAGTTGTAACTACAGTATCACAACAGTCTTCAGTAGAAACTCGCAGATCACCAGCGACAGTACACCAACTCCCGATCGAAGAAGAGAAGAAGAAACTCTGCGAAGGTCTTCAATTCTTCAAGAGCTGAATTTGATTTGTTTTCTTTTTCCCAATTTGACAAGATTAGAGCTTTGAATTGCGAGGTACATCACAAACAATTCTCTCTCCCCAGTCTCGATTGTTATATCCTTTTTTTCCTTCTTCTTCTTCTTCCTTTCCACCAGCTGAATTCAAGGAAGAATGCCGTTGCGCAGTCGTGGGTAGTAGGGAATAAGGACTCTGGGGAGTGAGGACTGTTGCAACGGCTCCTTGCGGGGGGAGCAGCTCCAGTTCCCAGGAAGCCGACAACGGTAAAGAAGAAACACCTGACAGGGAACCGACCTGCACTTTGCTACCTACCTAAATCCATTACTGACCCACTGTGGTAGGTCCGTAGATTATGGTAGGTAGGTAACGGACGGTGAGCCTGGTCAGTAGAGATTTATGTAGGTAGCTAGGTTACAGACTTGTTTTTCTTTTTTTGGCTATATATATATATAGCCAAAAAAAATTTTAAAATTAAAAGTGCTGAAATGAAGGGCTTTTTTGAAATTATCAATAGCCTTATTTCGACCAAAACTTAAGAAAATTTCCATACTTATATATATTCATGGCTCAAATAGGGTAGCCAAAAATTTAAAAGGATGTTTAAAACGTTTTATTTTAATATTTAGCTTGTAGCCAAATTTGGCTAAATCTTTCTATGGATGATCACCACTTTGGCTACATCACAAAATTGACTTAAAAATAACACATTGGTAGGTTATGATCCGTGATGAAGTCAGTAGATTATGTAAGTGCGTAGGTTATGGATTCTGCCAAAAGCTCTTGCTTGCTTCGGGCCCATTATAGTTTTGCGGAAGTTTTACAAGTTTTTTGATATCATGAAATTGAAGAAAAAGCCATAAACTCTAACCTAGAAACCAAACACAGCCCTTAACATCTGACAAAACCAACAAGTCGACAAGATTGATAATGATATTTAGGAGGTAGATTAGAGTTTTGAAATCTCACCAGTGGAGCTTCCAGACCGTTTGAAAGGTGGTAGTCTAATTGCATGGAGAAGGAAGGCTCCAATATTGGTGTAAGCTTTCTGTTGCACCATTCTGTTGCTTCTGAAAATCAAAGACACATACTGACCTGTACAACAACTGAAGACCATCACTCATAAACACACATAACATGATGCATAAACACTTGTAAAACACATGGCCGGCTTCTGTGGAAAATGATTTTCACCTGCAATGAACTTCAGCAAAACCCCCATGACACAAAGTTAGCTACTGAGAACAGCACGGTGAGGAGATGAAGCCAAGCAAAATTATTACAATAATTGGCTGTCCTGAATTGAGTGGTCCCCTCTTTGACCCAAAGGGCTTCCATGAATTCTTTACACTCAGGGACAATTGGGTGATGCATGGGTAATTTTTCTTTCTGTAACTAAGCACAAAGTAACTTGTGTGAGAAACCTACTATAAAACCTAGTCCATGCTCACAAACCTGTCTCCAGTGGTGAGTAAACTATAACATACACCTACAAAAGTAAGATTTATATCTTCAGGATTAGATCATGTGGGCTCATCTGCATGGATGTACCCATGCATGCAAGAGATTCTAAACCAAAGCTTTTTTCAAAGCCAACTGCAGAGGCATCTACCAACTACACTGATTTTTCAAATGTGCTTGTTGCCTCACATCACAAAAAGGATATGAAATTGGCTATCCCTGGTCGTGTGTTGTGAGCAACGATGCCAGATAATGTTTCTCCTTGGGTTTCTCAGGTTCACTTTTACATAAACAGAAAATCTTGGTCATCTCACAATGACACGGAGCATGCCTGGTTGTGTTTCAGTAAATGGCAAGTACTCCTCTGCCAAGTACCGCTGGACTGCAATAGGTAACCTGGCTGGGGTTCGAGAGCCCTTGGTATGGTGCCCTGTGCCGACACAGATAAACACCTGCTCCCGCTGCTGGGTGCTTCTCACATTGAGGCGTAACTGTGCAATTTCACGCTTCAACACTGGAATTGCCTCATTGACATGGAGGCCATGTAAATCTAGTAATCGTGCTTGCCCTGTTGCACTGCTACTATTCCCATAAACATTTGCATTCCTGCAGAAAGAAAATCACCAAAAGCACTCACACTTGGAATCTGCTCCACTGACACATTCTGTCGAGACAAAGAAAGCAAAAAGAACTTCCAAGTAACACTTAGAACTGGCAGATACCTCTGCACTCTCTTAAATCTCCAGAATTTGGAATATAGCAGGCAATCTTTTTGCTCTCTCTGGATAAATGGTACAACTAGCTTCCTTCTGAATGCATCTAGAAACACAGGATCTTATAGACTTGCAGTACCTTTGCCAAAATATAGCTTCACCTGCCTTACTGTGGGCAGCTTTCATCTGTTCATTGTGCCATTGTCCTTTTGCACTCAACTCCTTAGCAAGAGCTTTGTTGCCTGAGAGATATGCCTGCCTTGCCTGATTCACTCACGAAAAACAGGGAGACACAGTTGGTTTCCTTCCATGCTCTTTGATAGACGCTAGCAAATCAAAAGAAAAAGACATTCACAATTCTGAAACATCCTCACTTGCTCATTCAACACTCTCAAAACTATTTCACAGGTGAGCTTGAGGGGTCTGCGAAGTGGTCCTTCGGATTATACTCAGGATCTTCATGACCACACCAGTTCTGCCTATGAGACAAAAGTGTCTCTGCAGGAAACAGACATGACAGGACAAGACTACTACACAGATCTAGCCAGGACAGCAGAAATTTGTATATGTAGTTCACCAGAGTGTGAAATCTCATGGCTGATAACAGCTTCCAAGTCCTAAACTACCAGAAGATTTATACAGTTGATTTCTAGCTTATCTTCTCATTATCTCTGTTCAATGGCCATCAATCCAAAAAGGAGCGAAAGCAAAGGAAGATTCTGGCATAAACTCCAAGCTTCTGGTCAGACTAAACCAAACACACTGTGAACACTGGCACTACACACCTCAGCTGGAAGGAACAATGAAACTCACCAACCAGTAACAAACCAAAAATGCAAAAACTAAGATATGAGTAGCAGCAGCTAAAATTTCCAATACTAGCCAGAACAAAGACCTCCCAGCGGAGAGCCCATCCATTTTCTCTGCATAGTTTGGCCCTGAGAGCTTACCTGATCAAAGTAAGCATTGCGGACACGAGCATGATCCCGAGCTTCTTCTCGCATGTCTGTGTACATGGTTGCTGCAGCAGAGTATGGAAATAAGTGCCATGCCTATCAACACCAGCTGTTGAACCCTCTCAGCCCCTAATGGGCTCTTCTTGCCACCAATACAAACTGGGAATATGATTCTCAGCCAGCAGATTGTTGCTAAACTCTTGAGCACCCCAACAGTACATCCAATTCCAAAGTTATGAAGTGATTACACCAATTGACTCACTAAGCTAACCATAACTTCAAAAATCCTCCATTTTCTGGATTCAGAAAAACCCACCAACAGAATCTCCAGTGTCAAGCCAGGTTGGTGGAGGAGGTGCATGTGCCTCACGCCCATGCAGCTGATATGCTTCCAACCTCTCTCCATGAGAACCCCTAGCATCCCGGAGGAAGCCCCCAACTCCCTGACCTTGGGAACTGGCCCCTCGTAAGGCTCCCATAGAAAGATCAACTGTACCATTTCGCTCGAACTGCAACTGTGCAGCCTGTTGTGCTGCTTGCTTTCGTACAGCAGCCACAAAATCAGGAGTTGCCCTTGAGTCCCCCACAACTGTACCAGTTGCCCTAGTGGACAATGATGATGCATTCAAATTCTCAAATGCAGAAAGTGCTGGGAAATCCCTTGGTGAAGGTGGAACTTGTGTCGGGGGTGACTGGAACTGCTTTGCTGAACCTCCTTCATTCTGAAGCTGCAAATGAGTGAAAATTTACAGGAAGCCACACTCAAACTTTTTGAGCATAAATTACTATTGACTTAATAGGGAATAAGGATGCCCTTTCAATGCCTACAAGGGCAGTGATTGGTATTGCCACCTCTGACCTGTTTCCAATGCAAAGTCTAATTGCACAGAAAATTGAATGCAATTTAAGCATTTGATAGATGAGTCACAAACAGGCATGTGAGGTGAAGTCCAGATACACAACAGTACAACAAACCCAACAAAGACTAATCATCAAACCACTAAGAACAGGTTTCCCAAGACGTAGCACACCTCAAGCTCTGTAAGCATCTCCATTGTCAGGCTCAGATCACCACCATTGGCATAGTAGATTTCTGCAAGACTTTCTGATGCAAATCCTGGGAACTCAGCTGTGAGAAGATTCACAGGGTCAATCTCACCCAGGTCATCAGGAAATGTCTGGTCTCCCAGCCCCCAATCACTAAAAGAGCCTGCACTCTCATTGGTGTCAGGCCACAGAGCTGGGGCCTGTCTTTCCCGGTTCCCTGCCAAAATCTGTGGCTGCTGCACAGCAGATTGAAGCTCTGGAAGATAAGGTCTCACAAAACTAGGGCTAGAAAATGTGGTTCCATGTCCATTGTTGTATCTTAATCCATTCCCTCCAGGAGGACTGTAGGAAGTTGCCTGTAATGCACTTTGCTGTATTCTATCATCATAATTGAAGCCTTCTGCTTGTGAACCAGTGCTGCCACTGCCTGCTTCCCAACCTTTGTGACCTGCCGTGTCCAAGTATGCAGATTCCTCATAATCTGAAACACCAGCTGCAAAATCTCCGGCATCAAAATCTGGCATTAGGTCATCTGGAAGCTGAGCACGGAAGAGACGGCGGTACTCATCATCTGAAGCATTGGAATTGCTTGAGTTTGTTCTGTGCAGTTTTGATACTCCAACATCTTTTTCAATCGTAGGCTTGCTTGTGTCCCAAGCATTCATAGATATGGAGTTGTTCACAGGCTTCAAAGATTTGGGTACAAATTCTGCTGCATGTGGATTCAGGGATGTCCGTCCTAATGTTCCAAATGAACCTGAAGAAGTGCCAACCAAGCTGGAGTCCTTCTGAGGAGAGAGTACTGCAGATCCCTGATTGCTGGGAGAACTGTATGCCTCTCCAGCTCCATGATTGCTCTGACCACCTGAAGAAATTGACAAACCCGACACAGCAGCAGCAAGACCTTCGCTTACTCCAAATAAAGGTCCATTGCTCGACGAACCCATTCTGTACATGCCTGCAATTCCACCACGCTCAAAATGTTTCCAACTATTAAATCCCATTTGTAAGAAGCTGCAAAACTCCTCAATTGTACATGTTTCATACCTTATTTGTGCATTGAAGGGCACCAAAATCTCTTGATTTGCAACTCCCCTAGACAAAGCTCTTCAGATGTGACTGAAGATGGAAATGTAATGCTCTGCTTTTGCAACTTGAAAGCTGTCAGTTGTGATCCAGTGCAGCAATTGTCCTCCAATAGATTGACTGAGGAGTGAGTGTAAAACCTTCCACCATACAAATTGTTCCTTACATATCCAGCATGTAAGTCAACAGGTCCTGTGAGCAAAACAGGAGAACACAAATTGGCTACAAAAAACTACAGTAAGAAGGTGCAAAAGGCATGTGCTTACAATGGTGCTCTTCCTTATCCTTTGCCACTAGGATTTCAAAGAATATAGACAGATGCATCAACTGGCAAAAGAAATCAAGGAAAGAAACAGAACAAATGCAAGACAGAAGTATCTTGCTCACACCACCAGAAGCCAGGATTGATCAAGATGCATCTCAAAGTTGTGAAGCCTCTAGATGATTCCGGCAGCTTCTACTACTGGAGACCTAGTAGTGCAATGTCTGGTCTACAGATGAGTGCTGCAGACAATGGGAGGCATTTGCTGCTCTCAGTTGTTGACCCTAAATTAGCAACAACAACAACACATTACGCTCCACCTTTCCTGACGTTGATTCTACCAGAACACATTCCATCTCGTGCACCTATATGCTTCACAATCCTCCATGCTCTTACTACAACATCCATCTACTTTCCCCTAAAGCTTCCAAGCCACGCTCCTCCATGAACTACTGTATTAGTCTTTCCCGAGCCACACCAGATAACACAAGCACAGAGAGACTCTCTCTCTCTCTCTTTCTCGCGCTTCTCCATCTGTCGGTTGTTCCCCTGTCTCCCTCTCTCTCCTCTTCCCTTAACCACACCTCCAACTCCTGCCATTACCTTTTTCTGGTTTCCGTACAAGCTTTCCGACGAGTTGTCCGAAACTCACAGCTTAGCGATTATGGCGTCGGCGCAACTACGTGAGAAGCTAGGTTATCTTAAACAACAGACAGAGACGTCAGACGACAGACGATACAGAGAGAATGGTTTGCAGTCCCCCACCTCTGAAAAACCACCTCTGACGACGTGAGAGGACGGAAAAGAAAGCGGTTGCACTTGTGGTGGGTGAGAAGAACACCGCAGCCTCCAAAAACGCAATTCGCGATGTCCCGGAAGCACCAGAAAGCCGCAGAAACAGGAAAGAAAAATCCGCGCGGCTATGGCGCATGGACGAGAGCAGCAGCAACACCAAAGAGCAGAGGTAGTGCGAGAACCAGAGAGAAGAGAGAAAAGCCCTGATGGGGCGGGCAGACGGGCAGCCGGGAAACCGGGCAGAGCCATTTTTTTTCCTTTTTTACTTTTTACTTTTCTATTTTTAACTTTTTAGTTATCATTAGTAAAAAAAAAACCAGTGATGTTGTTACGTAGCGATCATATTTAGCCAAATTTGGCGATATTCAGAATATGAAAGTTTTTTAAAAACTTCAGCACCCTTTCATATCATAGGTAATTATGGCGATTTTATAAATACAAATATCTTTTTTGGCGATTATTTTTCAAGAAAAAGAGGGAATTCGCAGTGAAGTATTATTTTTCCAAACTAATTTTCGCAAAATGGAGAAAATTCGCCACAAAAAAATCAATGGAAATAAGATTATTTATTTATTTTATTTATTTTGATGATTTTTAAATATTGTAACCAAAGTGGCAATCATCCTTGTGAAGATTTACCCAAAATCTGGCTATAAAAAACCAGATATAAAATACAAATCTTTAATCATCCTTTTATATTTTTGGCAACATGCTAAGAGCAAATATAGAAAGCTGGCGATTTTTAACTATTCTTTCCTCACTTTTGGCAACTGAAAACCTCCAAAATCATTTCATTTTTTAAAGTTTTTTTTGGGTTTTAAATTCGTTTTTTGGCAAAATTTCGCCAATAAAAATAAGGGCTAAAGGGGGGGGGTGGGGGGGCGGTGTTGAGGGGGTTAGATTTGTGATGGAGGGAATTGTTTTTGGGGAGTACAAGGGAGGAGCATAGCACATGATTTTGACCCATTTGGGGGTTCACTGGGTAGAAAGAAAGAAACCCACGAGGTTGAAAATTTCGACTAAGTGTGGAAAGATTCACTAGGGGTGTAAAGAAATCCACTAGCCTAGGTTGAAAATCTACTAAGTTGGGAAAAACTTTACTCGGTTGAATGTGAACTAAGTATTAAAATAAAAAAAAATAAAAAAAAAACCCCCACAAGGTAGGAATTAACCCACCTAGATAGAAACAAAACCCACAAGGTAGGAATTAACCCTCCCACCTAGATAGAAACAATACCCACAAGGTAGAAAACCCACCCACCTAGATAGAAACAATACCCACAAGGTAGAAAACCAACCCACCTAGATAGAAACAATACCCACAAGGTAGAAAACCAACCCACCTAGATTAAGAAACAATACCCACAAGGTAGAAATACCCACTTAGATAGAAACAATACCTACTAGGTTAGAAACAAAATCCACAAGGTAGAAAACCCACCTAGATAGAAAAAAAAAAACACAAGGTAGAATACCCACCTAGATAGCAAACAATACCTACTAGGGTAGAAACAAAATCCACAAGGTAGAAAACCCACCTAGATAGGAAAAACAAAACCCACCTAGATAGGAAAAACAAAACCCACTAGGTTCAAAAATTCCATTAAGTAGGAAAAAATCCACTAGGTTGAAAGTCCACTAGGTAGGAAAAAAAATCCACTACATGGATAACCCACTTAAGTAGGAAAAAAATCCACTAGGTTGAAAGTCCACTAGGTAGGAAAAAAAAATCCACTACATGGATAACCCACTTAAGTAGGAAAAAATCCACTAGGTTGAAAGTCCACTAGGTAGGAAAAAAATCCACTACATGGATAACCCACTTAAGCAGGAAAAAATCCACTAGGTTGAAAGTCCATTAGGTAGGAAAAAAAAATCCACTACATAGATAACCCACTTAAGTAGGAAAAAATCCACTAGGTTGAAAGTCCACTAAGTAGGAAAAAAATTCCACCAAGTAGGAAAAAACAAAGTAATCCACTAGGTAGAAACTTCACTAGGTAGAAAACTCACTAGGTAGGAAAAATATCACTAGGAAACACAAGTGGTGGTTGTGTTGAGTGTGTTGTAGTCAAGAGGAGGAGGAGGAGGAAGAAGAAGAAGAGGAGAGAGTGGATATGGAGTAGTACAAGTTGAGAGAGAGAGTGAGTGAGTGAGTGAGTGAGTGAGAGAGAGAGAGAGAGATAAGTACAATGCATCTTCTTCCTTCTTCTTCCTCTTATTTATTTATTTATATTTATTTATTTATTTACCAAGGATATATATTGTGTTTAGATTCATTATAGAGTATATAGTAGCTTAATGGATTTTGGCCCCTAGGTAATAATAATAATAATAATAATAATAATAGGTCTATTTTTTATATGAGGATTTTTTGAAAGATGATATTTTGGCTTGTGTTGAAACTTTAGATTAGTTATTATAGAGTTATAATAATATCTTGAAGGATTTTGGTTTCTTTTAGAAGGATTTTTTTTTGAAGATCATATTTTTGCATGGTGAAATATTTGAGTTTCCATAATTCTTCTTTTGCCTTAAGATTGCATAATTTGAACATGTTTTGATCCATTAAATTTCATTTTTAAATATTCAAGATGTCTTTAAAAAAAACTCAAGTTCTGTTCTGAAAGTGATAATATAATTGGAGATCTTAAGATTTTCATGAAGCTTGGATTCAATCCTTCTCTCTCTATAGGACAATTTGTCATTGTGTGCATGTTTA
>Ga0116228_10004259_pt1 | contig 12674 bp, 12 predicted proteins | sample S1TSphfallax_2_FD_89694 | JGI IMG/M metagenome (GOLD analysis project Ga0116228, IMG submission 89694) | Host-associated microbial communities from peat moss isolated from Minnesota, USA - S1T2_Fc - Sphagnum fallax MG | ecosystem: Host-associated > Plants > Peat moss > Unclassified | place... | reverse complement strand
TTGAATTGCAAAATCTCTTAGTAATGCGTGCAATATTCATCATGTTTTCAAGTTCTAACAATAAATCAACACACAATTCCATAGTACGTTTACCATTTCAACAACAAACTACCAAATAATTAATTAAATTTGAAATCTTAACTTTCGCACTTGGTTTTTTTAATTCTGAAAATTTCGACAAGTATTGGTTAGAGAAATATAATAACCAGGGTCCAGTCAATGTAATGGAACAGTCTAGTGTGTCTAGACTGCATCAACCATCATCTACAAAGCTTGGAAAAAAAGAGAAAGGATGGCAATGGAGGTGGATGTGAGGCGATTTGTTGCCGACATCGATTAGATTGACAACAAATGGAGGCAACTTGGGACATGATGAAATCAACCCCTTTACAATTTCCAAACCTTGCAAAGCCCTGGATCAAATGGTTCGGAATATGGTGAATTTGTCATTGGAAATCCATCTGATTTAACAAGGGGTGTGGAACAGGCCAGTTTTATCTTGCCACTTGGTGAAATTTCGCCAAAAATTAACGACTTGTTGTGTGTTAGGGTTTTGTTGGTTAGGGTTTTCCAGGGTTTGCAAATCTGATGTTTCTCGAGGTCTAGAGGTGATCGACGATAACGGCGACGATGAGGGTCAGTGCGTCTTTGTCGTTGTTGGGGGAGTTTTGCGATCCAGCAGCCGTTGCTCATGCCATCTCCTTGCGGATATTATGTGTAGTAGTTGAAGTTGTGAGTTGATAAATGCTGCTGCTGCTGCAGCAGGAGCAGCAGCAGCATCGAGAAGGTTGTAGACATTTGGAAACGCAGCAGGCGCGCATCAACCGACTGCAGTTGAAGAGAATGAGCTATGTTATTGCCATTAGGGGGTTTTCGGACATGAGTTTAATGCTGCTGCATCGGTTGGTTGATAATATGCATGACTGAAAAAGAAGCTACGAGAAGAAGTCCTTGTCAGGTACGCGTCCATTTCTTTGCTGTTGTAGTGGTAGTATGCTTTCTTGTTTTATTGCATAGTCTGCTACTAAATCTTCTGAAGCGAAAACATTGTTTTGTGGACGTAATTTTGTGTTGAAATTGTCATGACACTGGTGGCAGTGTCGAGAGACACGAGCATCATATCAAGAAGGAAAAATGTTTGTATGAAATTTGGTTCCAAACACTGTTGTAGTGTTTAGGGTTAGGTGAACGTACCAAGAAGGATGAGGTGAAACAACTCAATAATCGAATCAAAGGAGCTTTTTAGGCCTCAACTCAAGCTTATTTTCTTGCTGCAATTTTTGGAAAGCAAAAAATTTTGAAGGTAAGAAGCCAGTTCTCCCTCCCCTGTGCTTTGAATTCTTGCTAGGGTTTGTGGTCATCAGGCTGTGTTACAAACTGGCTCCTGGTTTTAGATCCTGTGTGGGTTTGTAAAATTGTGAACTCTTTTTTTCCTTCTGTCTTCAATACTAACATGATCTTCAGAGAATAGAAGCCTTGGTGACATGATTCATGATTCACTATATCATCCATCAAAGTTAAAAAAGGGTTTTATTATCTAGACATGTATGAATGTGCATGTCTAGATCTCAAGGCATTCTAATGCATGTCCAGAACAGAAACGGCAAGGTTAACCTTTCCTGCATATGAGAGCATGAATGCAAGGACAAAGTGCAGTCCCTTGTTTGTGATCATAGATCAAGCTTCTATGTTTTGTGATTCCTTCATAGTTAGTGATCATCAGACTGACAATTGCTGGCAGTGTGACAGTTGCGAAATTTTTAGTAGGCAGTTTTAACGAGCAGAGACTAATAACCATCAAAAAACGAGTAATAGGGAACCTTCAGGTTGAGTCATGACCAAGTTTTCCCCATTACTGCTGGTTTTTTGACAGAAACTCAGTATGTTGGTTAAAATCATGTTTGATGCCGACTGTCACTCACTGCTGAGAGCTGAATGAAGTTGGTGGGGATGTTGTTATATAGCAGGTCTTTGTTACCATACATGTTGAAGGTCTCTTCAAATGTATATGACTGTTTCTGTTGTTCAAACTGCTCCTCAGTTCCTTAGTGTCAGGTTTCCCTCTTTTTCATGCTTTCTGACATGTTATCAGATCTGAAATCAGTATAATGTTTATCAGCAGGCCATCTCTCATTTCTATTCAGGTTAACTTCTATTGTAAGTATGGAGCTGTAATCAGGACTTATGAAGATATTATATGATTGGAAACTTTTAGGCAGCATTGGACATGACCAAACTGAATCATCAACTACTACTTGATTTTTGATTTTGTTCTGGAAACAGTTCTGGGCACACATACTCGTGATCAGAGGGCCATTGCTGCCAGTGCACATTTTCAAGTTGTGATTGGGTTAAAAATTGTTAAAAGGGGTTGAGAGTGACTGTGTTTATTAATGATAATAATTGTGTCCATGTGAACTTTGAGATTTTAATGTTGTCAAGTTTTTCTCTTATGCATATGTTGTTTTTCTGTGTGGGATCAGGGATGGCTAGATATGTACTGTCAGTATGGGCTACAACAAAAATAGCAGCTGGCAGTTTCTTAGTGGGTGTCATTGTTGGGTTCCGCTTGAAGAACACAATACGGAAAGGAGCAGAGAAACTGTTAAAAAGGCTTCAAAGAGACTAAAGCATGTCTGGTTACAGGCTCTTGGTTTCTTGCCATATGACTTTTTGGGTGTATACACGAGTTAATACACAGAGATCTTCTGCTACATTGTAACATGACTGTGATGTTTATAACTTCATGTAACCATGTTTGGATATGCCACACAAAGTTGCTAAGCTAGTTTTGCTTCATTGTGTTCTATTGCAATGTTGTCTGTTGATTCACAGGTTTTCAAATGATTCTTACAGAAATGGGTTGTGAACAGATGTCAGTCTTCGTTTTTTGCGCATTATTTGGGTGATAGGTTGCTATTTTGTACAAGTTAGAGGAGCATAGTTCAGCCTGGTGCTAGTTTATCATTGCTGACAACCCTTGCAAAATGCATGGTCCTTCCAGCTTCTTCATTCGTTCTAAATGCTCTGTGATGTAGGACTGGAGGCTTCTGCAGAGAAAACTGTTGTGATTTTACTGCTTATTTTGCCAAGTCTATGTGGAGTGTATGGGTGGAATTTCTCAGCACCTAATTATCTTTGCAGAGGATCTATAGAGAATGAACATTTGGGCATTTGATGACAATTTTAACTGCTAATATGGCAATTTGTTGACCATTTGCAAAGCTTCAGTTAGGGTGAGTTTGGTGTAAGTTTTTAGTTACCAAAGGTGCCAAAGTTGTGTCTGGAGCTTCATCATACATACAAGGCCAACTTGGGCTCTGCCCTAATTGTGCGTCTTGGTTAGTCCCTTGGTGAGACACAAGACACCTTGCTTTGTAGAACAATACTGTCTGTCCCCTTCTTTGTCACAACAGTCTCACATCTAAAGGGGGTTTCAAAATGTTAATTCTGAAGGCCAGATCAATCCCTCCCATTCGTAAGGAGTTTTTACAGTGAGTTCAGCGGGCCTTGCATGCACTCCAATTGAAGGCTCCATTGATGCCTTCAGAAATGGAAGTTTCATTCCAGGGTCGGTTGCTTTCAGTCCAATCTGAAGAAGATGGCAATTTTGTGACACTGTCCATGCAACCTAGGCTGCTATATGTTCCCATTGGGCCTAACTTCAATGACAAAAGATCTAGAACTTTCTTGTCATATTCTTCCACAAAATGGTCTTCAGGTACATTAAGCTGTTATGGTTTTTACAGATAGCAGTTATTTCAGATTCTTTCTACAGAGATGATGTAATAAGACAATTTTGTGTCAGAGACATGGTTATACTTCAATTAGATAGATGCCATGCCAAATGTGTGTGCAGCTCCATGTTAGGCCCAAGTGAGACATGACAGCCATTTTCTGGGTGTTGCTACATTTTCCATTTCCAGAAATCTTTGCATGCAGTTCACTTGAGCTACATCACAGAATGGCTGAAAAAAAATCACAGGTGCTTGGTACAGAAAGTCAAGTTGAAAGATTTAGCATGCTAGCCATTCATCCTGGTCATTTGACAACTTACCCTTATGCATAACCAGGCAGTTATTACCCCCAAAAGATTGATAACCTAACTGGCACCCAAGATTTTTTAATTAAGAAAGCTGACCCAGCGGTTGTGAAAAACAATCAATAAACAGCCAACACTCGTTTCAACCATGGAGAAATAAAACAAGAAGCTATTTTGGCATTTTCACAACCTCTTCTCATTCAAAATCATAAACATCTCATTGTTTGGACAGAATCCTTGTTCACTAGGTTTACGAAACAAGTACTCTTTCCAATGCTGTAATCTGCATCTCGGCGTTTGTAGTCCAACGGTTAGGATAATTGCCTTCCAAGCAATAGACCCGGGTTCGACTCCCGGCAGACGCAGAGCCTTTTTGATACCCTCCTTTTTTTTCTTGCACTGTTGTTGTGCATTTTTGCTCTCCCAGACTTTTGAGAGAGTGGGTTGCACTCTGTTTACCCTGAAATAAGACCAACTGTTTTTAAGAGAAAGGGGGGGTTGTGCTGGTGTTTAAGTTATTATAACATAATCAAGTTAATCAAAGGGGGAAGCTTTATGCATTTAGCAAGGAAATTTAATGGGGGCCCAATCAACATTTTCCTGGAGTAAAATGGGGGAGCATTGTTTTTTTCCCTTGTTTTTCAGAGTACAATGAAGGACCACTTAGAGTATGTAGCATTTAAAATGAAGGAGTAAACAATGCAATCTTGCATAATGTGATTTAGCCAAGAGGAGGTTGACAACTGGCCTAATGAAGTCCATGATAATGAACATAAAGGTTATTTGATTGATTATTTTCAAACTGAGGTTTCCGTTGTACAAGATCTTTGAAAAGACATGATTCTTTCAGCCATGGCCTCAAGTTTGGCAAAAGTAAAGCACTGCCTGGATTTTTCCTTTGTATTTTCAGCTCCCTTCCCTGCTTGAAGAAACCTGTTTTCAGCAAGCGGGATCTTCTGCGGTGGAAGGTACCAGCCAGGCTGAACTGGGATTCAATACTCCCTTGTAGCCAATTACATTTTGGTAAAGTGCAATGAAAACCAATTTTTCATATCATTCTAAAGATTCATTGTGCCAAGAGAGAGAAATTATTTGGGATGAAGTTTTGGACCCAATTGAATCACATATTCAATTACGAGAGCCGCCATTTTTTTTCTGGCGAAATTTTGACAAGAAGTAAAATTTAAATTTTTACAAAAAAAATTGTTTCTGGAGGTTTTCAATTGCCAGAAGTGAGGAAAAAAAAAGGTAAAAATCACCATATTCATATACTTGGTTTTCATTGTGTAGCCACAAATATAGAAGGATGATTAAAGATTTGTACTTTTTGGGGGGTTTATAGCCAGATTTGGCTAAGTCGTCTTTGGGGGCGATTGTCACTTTTTCTACATCATCCTTTGGATGATTGCCACTTTGGCTACGACCCAAAATTCCTTAAAAAAACACTTGCACATAGCATTTAGGATTCAGGTATATGCCAAAGTAGTCCTTGCAAAGTCCTTACAGGCCAGATCAGATAGATATGGGTATTGTACTAAAAGTTGAGTTGTTGATATCTCCAACTGTGATCTGCAATCATTCGATCTCTAAAATGGCCAGTGATAAACACCCCAGATCTCAACTCCCAGATTGTGAATTGGAACAGGATGCAGCTGTACACAATACACTTTTGTGAGAGAGTTATTTCATTCGGATCCATCTTCAATGTGATCAAGTTTTGTAGGTGATAAAATGGTACAAAAGTCACGACCGGAGACCCTTCAGTTAGTACCACCACCACCCTTTGAATAAAACCAAGGGTGACTACCAATGTTTTTTGAAGTCTTTGGATGTTCAGTGTCATTCTCTGAACACTGATTCGACAAAGATAGCAATATCTATAAGCCCAAATTTCTCCACATGTGGTAAAGCCATTGAAAGTTGACAAGCTCTCCCATCAAAGCTCCCACAAATCAATGTAGGTGCTCTTATGATTTTAATGACAGTGAAGCACTAGATATGGACACAAAGGCGGTTTTTTTTGTGGGGGGCAGGGTGCAGTCCTGCTCTCACTCTGCAGAATCAACAAACTGTATTTAAAAGAGTATAGATGAGTACACAAATTCAAACCGAATTTTAAGTCAGTGACTAAAGGTTCTCTATATTCTTGGAGCTATGCACAACAAGAAGCTCAGAACAGGAGCTTTGAAGATAGTATGGATGTCTCTGAAATGCCTGATGAAGAAAACTCTTATAGTCATTAACTGTAAGATTTCAAAGGCACTTTCGTGACTGAAAATACAAGCTCTAGAATCTATGAGATCACTACCAGATCTGGGTGAAGACTTCCTAGAAACTGGACCCTTATGAAAAAATAGCAAACTACATTGACAAGTATTTGTCCTCCAAAAGCTTGCTAACTTGGTTGAAAGGTTGGGAGGAACCTAATTCATGAGCAAGGCTGTGGATGAAAAGTCTATGATTAAAAATTGTGATTATCTGGAGGACAGCTTGGTCTGTTATTGAGAAGGATTTCACTCCACCCCCCTGAGCAGATCTGGCTGGCTTTACATGCTCTTGGCTTTCACAGAGTTGGGCTTCCTGGCTCCTTCAAGGACGATGTGCTTCTCACCTCGAACCACCTGGACATGTCCCATTACTGCCATTTGTCAAACTCACTCCAAATGCACTGCCATCAACTGCCGCTATTTAGCTGTCATTAGTACTCCTAACTCACAGCAAAATATTTGAGTTTTTGGCTCATGAAAATGGCATCACTCATCGGTTTACCTCCAAACCTTGCCAATCAACCCTTGGAAGAGGAAGTTCGTGGAGATATTGTCCTGTGAACGCTCTAGGAACCATGAACCCTATTTTCAGCTAACTTGGAAGAAAGATCTAGTCATGTACTGAAATGCTTCCAGTGCAGTATAAAGGGAGTTGGACCTTTTGTTACGAAGTAGATAAGTTTTCCTACAAAGGGCAACACTAGCATCTGTCTAGCTGTATTTGATGCCCCGGACAACAGCAAGACTTGAACTGACTAGTAACATATTCCAATGCCTATTATGATCATGCATCACACAATTGTACATTTTAGAAAAGGAATCATTGTCAAGCTATTATTGGCTTTGTTTAGAGGTGATTAGTGAAAGGGAGTTAGTAACATATTCCAATGCCTATAATGATCATGCATCATGCAATTGTACATTTTAGAAAAGGAATCATTGTCAAGCTATTATCAGCTTTGTTTAGAGGTGATTAGTGAAAGGGAGTTCACACAAGTTCAAATATATCATGCATGGAATTGAGATACAGATATTAAAGTGTATAAGTAATGTCATACATAGTTTCCTTGCAGCGCATTTCTGTACAAAATCAGCAGGTCACCTTCTTGAAGATTATGGGCCTTCACAAAGTCTCCTGAATAAAATTGCATCCCAGTGCAGATTGTGAGATTCTTCACCAGCTTGCCACTTGAAAGACATTCCCTCCTCAAAAGCACAATGTGCATGATGCTCAACGTTCTGTGTACTTCCAGTATCTTTGCCTAAATCCACTTATGGCCTGGCTGGTATAAAGAGCATACCTGTGATCTCTAGTAAGTACATGCGACTCTTGTTGTTGGGCCAGAACCTGTCCATCAAAATCAATCAATCACTATACTGTAAAAACCTTGCCATCATTTTGTAGTGTATTTTGATGGCACCTTTCAAAAAAGAAAACTTCGCATGCCACTTCATTTCTGAGAATTACTGCTCTAGGGCTCTAAGGAGTAAGATTTGTTGCTCTAGGGCATTTTGTGTAAGAGATGATCATTGATGATCACCTCAGTTTCTACATCAAGCCTTTTTGGTGTACAACATGGTTTGAAGTGGTGGCCTTGGTTTTTACCCTAGGTGAGTGTGAGATTCCAAAAATTCAGGCCCAAGCTCAGCTCTTGCCTCACATGGGACCCTCATTTTTTTGTGAATGATCCACTGCTCTCACCTTACCCTATGCATTAGCCCCATGGATGGAGCTCACTTGAACCCACACTTTCAACAATTACATGCTGCTGAAGCTGGTGGTGGTCATAAGAGCTTATTGGTCTTGGTGAGCACATACCTGTATCTGAAGGTCCAAATCTTACCACTGTCAAAGTCCTCCATTGCTAGGGACATCCCTTCTCTAGCTTGCAGAAATGGCAGATGATACTCTGCCTCTTTCTACATCAACCCACTGCCATGTTGAAGTGAGGATTTAATGGTCAAGTCACCTCTGTAGAAACCCAACGCAATTCAGAGGCCAAGGAAAGATTTGCACATAAAATCCAATGCTGCAACTCAATGGCAAAGAAAGAGTTGCACATAGAATCCAATGCTGCAATCAGTGGCAAAGAAAGAGTTGGACATAGAATGAAATGCAGAATTCAATGGCAAGGAAAGAGGAGTTGCAAACAGAATCCAATGCAACTCATGAGTGGGTATGAAGCTCCAGGACTCAAGTTGCACAAAATGGATGGAATGCACTCCAAATGCAATTCAGTGGCAACGAAAGAGTTCTACTGCAACATCAAAGGTGCAGGTGGGTGCTACTGTAATCTTAGCTTGACCTTGGGTAAGACAATGCGACCCAAATTGCTGACATCACTCGGCCGAAGTTCTTTGTGCAGCAGAAAAACCAATGCATCCATATTGTTCCCCTGCACATACCCAAAAAACAATTTGACAACCCCCTGTGATGAGATGATGATATGAGACTGCTGCAGATCTGAGCCATTGTACAAGGAGCAAATGTGCATGATAGCAATTGATTGCCTAGAGAAGCTCTAGTACTACAGGGAACTGGGTCATGTCTATTAGGATCAACTGTTGGAGGAGGTAGGTGTATGTATGTGTACATGCCTGGCCTTGGGTCACAGCAAAACTCAGGTCCTGTTGCATTTGTAATTTCTTGAGATGACAGGATTGCAAGACCCTGGAGGAGCTGGTGCAGGGTCCCATTAAGCTTGCAGCATTGCGGTTGTGATGACGTGATATGGAACTGTGGCTTCTCTGCCGGGCAGCCATCCTGGATTTGCGAGCTGCCCTCATGGTAATGGCGACTGCCTGCTTGGACACACATGATGCAGGGATGGTTGCTGCTGCTGCTTTGAAGTCATTGGGAACTGATTGCAGCGGGCTACTACCTATGACTGCCTGTTCAAGGCCCAAGCCTGCCACAAGATAGCTGCCAGGCTCAGATGCTGCATGCAGCAGATGTGGTGGAATGCTAGGAGGAAGTGGCACAGCAGCTTGCAATCCATGTGTAGCTGAAGCAGCAGCAGCAGCAGAAGAAGAAGAAGAAGAAGTTGGGTATGTACTCAAGTCTCTTGCATCTTGTGCATCATATGGTATGTCCGGCATTGGCCTGAAGAAAGAGGCAATTGCAGCAGGCTGCAGAACTTGTTGCCTGCTGTTGCAGAAATCCGTATACTGTGGTTGTAAGCACAGCTGTTGCCAGTGCTGAAAATCTGGTAATGTCATTCGCCATCTTGGGTCCTCCTCTTCCTCTTCTGGCTGTTGAAGAAGTGACCCATAGCTGAACGATCCTATTGATCCTGGCTCCTCAAACTTGTGACATTTGGACATGGTCGTGAATTCAACTGGAGCATGTGCAGCAGCAGCAGCAGGCAGCTGCATCTCTGATCTGGGAGAGAGATGCTGCTCTGAAGAAGAAGAAGATGGCACTGACCCATGAAGCCTGTTGTTCACCATCAGCAGCTGATGATGATGACAATGCTGTTGTGAGATGGAGAAGTTACATGCCGAGAGCTCTTCTGGTGCATCACAAGCAGCTGCTGCAGAAGACGAGGTCACTACTGACATCGTCCCTCGTACTACTACGTCCTGTTCATGGTTTCCAGTACTGCAGCTTGGGGAATTCTCCATCGCCATGAGTGGTGAGGTGAACGGCTGCAGATTAGGCCAGTGCTCCACCACATCAGCCAGCTCGTCGGAAGAAGGATGCGAGTCCAGCCAATTTGTCGCCAAAGGATCCAACTCCGTCGCCGCATCCATGTGCTGCTGCAGTACAACTCGCGTGGCGGGGGCCGCAGCTTGACTCCCTTGGTCCATCACATCAGAGCGCATGACTGCTAGATCTGACCATGCTGCTGCAGGCCCTTGAGCTCCTCCCAGCAGCAAGCTGCTGCTTCGTGCAGCGGGCGGCGACTCCATGCTTTTCAGGAGACTACTATTACTACTACTACTACTCATGAACATATTCAGCCGCGGTTGCACCACCTCCATAATCTCGGAACTACCGCGGGTAGCTGGTCCTCATGGTTCCATCACCACCCATATGTAGTACTCTCAAAGGATCTCAATTCTCCTTCAAACCACCATCAAGGGATTGCAGCAGCATCACACGGCCTCTGATCACAATACACACATGCATGCGGCAGGACGTGACAATCAATCACACACCAACAACAACAACAAGACCAACAACAATTTCTCTCGTTCTACGAAAACCCACAAACCCCCACTGCCGCTGGATCACAACCTTTTATACAATCCTCCGAACTCAGCGCCGCGCCCGTTGACTCTCACCCACTCGCCCTACAAAACAAATTTCCCAGCGGCACAACAACAACAAATAGCCCCTCTTGCTCTCTCTCTCTCAATCTCTCAGTCTCCGATACTGAAAACTCCTTGTTCCTACTCTCTGCCACCCTTCCACACACACACACAAGAAACGAACCAAAAACACCTACTCATTTGGTGTATGTGTGTTTGTCTCTGTCTCTCTCTTTCGATCGTCCGAAACCTCACGAACTCGCACCGGTTGCGTGCGTTCCTTTGCCTGCCTCCTCTACAGAACAAAAATCCACAACTAGAAAATAAGCTCACGTGTTTCTTGCTCGACTGAAAACTGATTGCAACAGAAAAATCGCGATGGCCGCTGCTGTAGACAAAAGCAGCAACAAGAATTGCACAAGCGCTAGGAGCAAGAGAGGCCCGCAATCTGCGAGGCCAAAGGGCCAAAGCGAAGAAGGAAAAGAGAGAAAATAAAGGCCCAGAGGCCGCACGCACGCACGCACGCACGCACGGTCTCGGAGCTTGTTTCTTGGTTCCGAACCTGAGCAAAGCACGGTTCGCAGTGAGTGGAAACATGTCACGTTGCAATTGGCACGTGATGGAACTGCCCATCAGCCAATCACGAGCCTTCTATGTATCTTGGCCTTCAGTTACGGTCCAATGGAAACGCTCCGATTAGTTTGGCTCATTGGATCACTTCACACTTCAGTAATGCCCTTTCACACCTACACACCTGGCGTACTCAAGTTGCTTACTTCTTCACGCAAATCCGTGATCTCAGTTTTCCTTTTCACACTTGCAGGGTTGCGGCAGGGAGGGGGAGGGGAACCTCTGGTTTTTCCGCTCTTGCACTTGGGGAACAACTGCTGCGTTGTTGGATTTCACACTTGGGGAACAGGCGGTTTTGTCTAGTGTCACACTGGGGAACAACTGGTTTGTGCAACTTCCGAACTCGGGAACAACTGGTTTTTCACTTTTTACTCTCCTAAGGAGTGAAATACAGTGACAGAAGGTGAAGGAAAGTTACTAGGCCTACCTTCACAGAAGGGTGCTGGGGGGGCGGGGGGTAAAGTTCCGTGGGGTTGTTGTGGTGATTCAGCCAAAGTTACTCCACTGCTTTTGGGCTGTGGCGCCAGCGGGTTAATAATTAATGCTGTGAACCGTACAGATAAAGTCCAGTAAAAACTGGAATTGTCGTTTCTTTATGTCGTCATCTTTTTCGCTTTATGTTTTCTTTTCCTGACGTCAGTGCTCACTGTCCTTTCAGCTCTCGCCCCCTTTTTGTCTCTTTTACTTTCTTTGCTTTTGGGGCTTTCTCTTTCTGACTGTTCGGTCTTCTCTGGCAGGTCAAAATTTATATCCCGACCTGCCCTCCCTGCCCGCCCTGCCCTGCCCTCGCCCCCTACCCCCCACCCCCTTTACCAGCCAAATCTTTTGTGCGACATTTCGCCAAATTGCGACAAAGATCCAAATTTATCATCGCAAGATTCCTTTCTTTTCAAAAAAAATTCTCCACATTTAGACTTTTTTGGAGGCCTGAATCGCCAGCATTCTATCTGAGGCTTAAACAAGTAGCCAAAAAAATAGGGGCACAAATTCAATAAAAATTTAACATTCCTTTCAAATGTTCCACTTTGCTTACTTTGAAATAGCCAGATTTGGCTAAGTCTTCTGGCTAAATCTTCGGATGGTTGATAACAACCTTTTCTATAGCAGAAATTTGAGGAATAAAAAGACATGAAATTGTGCTTTTATAAATTATTTATTTGTTATGGGGCGGGCCTTAGGGTTCCGGTTAAGGTGCTTCCTCTCAAAGAAAATAATCTATCTCAAGTGCATCCCAGGGGCATACATAGACCACAAGAAATGGGGGGGGGGGGGGGGCCTTAAACAGCTACTCCAATAGAGTCAAACGGATCTCACACCTATAAGTAGGCATAAGATCCCACCTACTCCTTATGGGTGTAAGATTCTTGTTAGGGCAATTTATTTATTATGCACATGCATGTATGACCTTGACATGTTTTTTTAACGTTTTTAACTTACTTTTTGATTCTCAACTCCTTTGGCAAAACTATAAAGCCAAGGGT
>Ga0116228_10004258_pt1 | contig 12674 bp, 4 predicted proteins | sample S1TSphfallax_2_FD_89694 | JGI IMG/M metagenome (GOLD analysis project Ga0116228, IMG submission 89694) | Host-associated microbial communities from peat moss isolated from Minnesota, USA - S1T2_Fc - Sphagnum fallax MG | ecosystem: Host-associated > Plants > Peat moss > Unclassified | place: USA... | reverse complement strand
TTTCTCTTGGGTGCTCTTGACTTTGTGGACATCACAAAATTGGAAAAAAAGAAAATTGTGTACTGATGACTTTTTTTGCAGCCAATTTTCGTTTTAAAAAAACAAGCCAGAAAACTAAAAAAAAACTGAAAGAAAAAACAGTGCCCAATGCCCGTACCTACAATCTACCACCAACTTAGTAGCTTTATTGGCCACTATCATGAGCTTACTAGTGGGTTACTTAAGTAGCTTGCCCACTTTTTATTGATGAAAACCTGCCAAGCTTATTGCAAGAAGGAGATGGAAAAAAGAAAGGGCATCAATCCTTGCTTGGTTGTGGACATCTTGTGGGTAATGTTATAACTGAACATTCAAAGATTAATGTTGGAAGTTAGAGCTTGAGTACCAATAGCACTCAACCCCTTAGACATCCATCTATTAAGATAGTTAGTTCATTAGTTTATCATGTTGAGATCTCTCAAACCTGGATGCCTCTTGCAATGCTCTTGGTACCATTTAAAGCCCTCTATTAAGATAGTTAATTAGTTAGTTTATCGTGTTGAGATCTCTCAAACCTGGATGCCTCTTGCAACGCTCTTGGTACCATTGAAAGCCCTCAATGAGGTGTAGGAGTTACTGAATATTGAACCATTTTGTCAAAAAGTTTCAGCAAAGTCAAAATCAAAACTTTTAGGGAAATTGAGGCAAGCTATTCTTATACTTGAAAAGCCCTTGATGAGTGGATTTCTTGGAAGCTGATTTTGTAATTTTTACATCTAAGTTGAAGGAGATATTGAATTTTGAGTAAACTTTGTCATTGAAAAATTCAACTAAATTATAAAAACTGATTTTGAAAGGAGAAATTTGAGTTACGAGCTCACACTTGGGCCAATGGTACAGGCCACGCCAGTGACAATGAAAAGTAGTCACACAAGGGGTGGAAATCAGGAGGTTGTCAATCCCACTCTTACCATTCAGCATGAAGGATGCTCACAACTTTTGAAGTGCGCTATACAACCATACCCTTCATTTCTAGCTTCTTCATTCTAGCTTATGGATGAAAGATAATTGAAACTTTAAAAAATGTAATACATGCCCACATCTCTTCATTCTACTTCATTCTACAATTTTTATTATAGCTTATGATGTCAAGTACTATTTCTTTTGTTCTTTGAGTTGGAGTCACTATTTTTTAGATTCTTCTAAACATTCAACCTTATCATAAATTGGATTCAACCACAGTTAATTTAAAAATTCTAACTTCATTATTTCCCCTTTCTATTTAATTATAATTGGGTGGTCGAATGGGAAATGTAAGTGCAGGAACTAAATTATTGGGTTAAGAGTAATAATATTCATGTAATTAAAAGCATTGATTTTTTTCAGGAAAAAAAAAATGGAAAAAGAAAATGTCAATTATAAGGTGCAAGAAGGTATCATGATTTCCACCCTTAAATTGCGCAAGCTTCTCATCACATTTGTGCAACATTCATTCAAATTTTGATTCAAGTGTTTTTCATGGCAATTTCTTTGTTTGTACAAAGTTTTGCCTGTAACTATTGACTAACTTGTGTTTTAAGTTTACTGCTCTAATGTATGTTTGTTTGTCCATGACAAAAACGTGCATGCTACTCTAAAAAAGAGTTAATTTAGGGTTTTTTATTCCTCCCCTTGTTTCTAAAGTTCCATAAACCATGTTGCATTAGTTGAAACTCAGGGGAGAGTACATTAGTTGTGCATCTGAGATATTCAGCCATGCTCACAGTTCTCACAATTACTCTTCTTTGTTGGCCTTGCCTACCAAGGCAAGGATATTGTGTTTAGATTCATTATAGAGTAGCTTATGGGATTTTGGGCCCTAGGTGATAATAGGGTCTATTATTATATGAGGATTTTGGAAAAATGATATTTTGGCTTGTGTGGAAACTCGAGAATAGTTATAGAGTTATAATATCTTGAAGGATTTGGTTTCTTTTAAAGGAATTTTTAAAGATTATATTTTTGCATGGTGAAATATTTGAGTTTCCATAATTCTTCTTTTGCCTTAAGATACCGTTTAATGTAAATGGCAAGGCCATAGTGTGAAACAACCCTTTGTTATATTTGTGTGCAATTGAAGGCATATTATGCATTTCTCGGCATTAGTTAAGCCTCCCTTCCAAGTGGAGTGGGCCCGACCTAGTTACAAGGCCAAAAGCCAGGGCCCACTGAGGAGGGAAGTGTGAACCAGGTCCATGGTGCCAAGTGCATGAAGCTCACTCACCCTTATCAGGTTGCAATGCAGCATGATTGATTGCGGGGTCGGGCAAGTATGTGGGTGGGTCCAGACGTGTACGGGAGAAAAAAAACACATAAAATGACAAATTTTAATACCGATGCGATGCAGCCGCCATGAACTTTGTGGGTGTCAGTGCGTACGACTGGTTGCACACCACCAAATACTGCAATGATGCAGCAACACTGCTTTGTACATCTTCAAATTGAAACCTTTTCCACCCCAAGTTATATATTGGGCCATTGGAATTGTGAAAGCCTGCTGGAAAGTTGGAGACCCAACCACTAAAAAAGCTAAACAAACAGGAAAAGAAGAAAATTTCCAGTCATAATATTCCCATTTTTTTGGTGAAATAAACGCCAGATTTCGAATTTAAAATTGAAAATTTTTCATCACACTTGGACTCCGATTTTAGTTTTGTAACATTTAAAAACTAGCTTCTTCACTATTTAGACAGGTTCTGAAAACATGTCACCATTTAATGCTACATCCCAAATCCCTCTGAGTGTGCTACCACTCACTGACCCAACATCAGAAAATTTAAAATTAAAAAAAAAAAAAAAACAAATCACCAACTGGGCCATGTCCATTTTTATTCAAGTTTATCGAAACAATAACAACAACAACAACAACATGGCGAGTCTTTTGCCATGCCAATTTATTCATGTTTATCGAAGCAACATTGTACAATAATATTGTGAGTCTTTTGCCACGTCAGTTTTTATTCACGTTTATTGAAACAAAGATTGTCTACAATACTATTGTGAGTTTTTTTTTTTTGGTGTGCCGCGTCAATTTTATTCATGTTTATTGAAACAAGGATAACAACAATATTGCGCGATGTCAATGTTATTCAAGCTTATCAAAACAATGATATTGAGAGTCTTTTGCCATGCTCATTATATTCATGTTTATCGTATCGAATCGACATGTGGAATCCTTATACATCCAGCTGTTAGGAGTGAGCTAGCAGGAGTACGACAACGTGAAGACCACTAGCTCAAGCTGATCATGGGTCCACCTGTCTTTCCAGGTTTACACATGTTATGTCCAGCCAGCCATCTGTGACATGACCGAGTCTAGTATCTTTGTAGCTAACGTGTGGACAGGAAGGGCCGTGAACAAGTGGGTTTATGCAGACTAGTTGCCAACCTGGATTGCACTCTCAACCATGGGTAGGGACCATCCAATCATTTGGGCTGGCCCATTTCATCCCATCCTTTCAACTTCACTTGCTTTAAGGTGCATTCATACTTGGTGTTAGTGGTGGTGATTCTAGTGTCGAGTCCCCTAACACCATGCTAGTCATTTAGGACTTAGACCTACTAACCATGAACACATAATGTTAATTTAACATTCACTTAACATTAAGCTATCACCCATTTAATATTGTGTCACCTAGATTTTCATTTAACACTGACTTAACATCAAGTGTGAATGCACCATTAGTCCTATTGCCCCCCTCTCCCCCAACCTGGCTCCCAACAACCACCCCCCCATGTTTTTTGTGACACCTATGAATAAATGACTCCTCCCCGGATTTACGAACACCAGGTAGTCCAAAGTTCATTTGCATTCATTATATTTGTGTGCCACATGCATTTTCATAGATGCTTTGCTTTGTTGAAATCTATTGTTAGGTTTCTAAGATGTTATATACCCAGTCTAGTGCAAAAAGTGGTTGATAATGTTTAAAATGTGGTTTTGATTGTTTTGATTCTATAATATATATTAATTGCTTAAAAAAATTGTCCCTTCCTTTCTAGGGTTTGAAAGTATGATATTGGTTGGTAGTTTTTTTTCTCATGGGAGACGTGCTAGGATTGAATTCAGCATTGTGTAACAAAACATGCAAAACATAGTACAACTTTTTGCAAAACACTCTAAACATGAAACACCATGCAATACGATTCAAGGCAAAATCATGAAAGGAACAAAAAAGGCAAGTTTTTAAAAAAGGTGTCGGACAAAAATTGATTGTTGTTTTTTTCTCCCACTTTGAACTGCATGGCCCTAGGGAGTTGAAGCTGGAATCTTGCACTATCCTGGTAGATATCAACATTGATGATTCTCAATGGCTCTTCACATTGGAGCATGGCACCTACCCCACATCATGAGAACCATGATTACCCAAATCTTTATAAAATTTTAGAAGTTCTTTAACTTTGAATATTTTTCATACTCGAAAGGATTTGGATGGTTTGTTGACATGTTGATTTTCCTAAATGATTACAAGATTTCATCTTTAGTAAATTTTTGGGTGTGTAAGGAAGATTGCTTATCAACAATTTCAAAACAATTTTGTGATGTGACAAATGTGGTGATCATCAATAAGCAAGTTTTGCCAAATTTGGTTATAAATGATGTATCAAAGGAAAAAGTATTTTCATATTTTAATATTTTTTTGCTACTTAGTGGTGATTGATTTGACTTAATATAAAAATCAAGTGATATGGCAACAAAAAAACCCCCCAAAAATCATTTAAAAAAATTTGTAATTTCACAAATTAAAATAATGCTGCCATTGGTATAAAATCTATATATATATTAGTTGTAATTTATTTAAATGGGTTTGGACATATTGCCACCTCAATTTGTTACAAAGAAAAACAAATAAATGCACTTTGAAATTGTTAAAAATTGTTGTTCATGTAGCACAAAAGATTGTCTGTTGTAAAAGGTTAACACTGTCTTGTGGTTCTTGGAACAAGCAATTTCAATATTTTTTTTTCTTGTTTAACCTAGTGATGTTAGCAATTTTCATATTGGAGAAGTAAAAAATGAATTTTGGAAATGGAAACATTTCAAGACAACTATAGACAAGGAGGGTATTGAAAAGCTCACAAGTACTAAATGGAAAATAGAATAAATAAAAATGTTAAACTAATATTACATATAATCAATGTGAAGTGAGAAAAATGTATGCAACAATTAAGTACAAATGACTAACTAACCAAATAAGTTGTTTGGCATTAAAAATCAACATACATAAGCAAATTGGATTGATATATGAAGGAAAGTGGAAGATAGTTGAGAATAGACATGATATCAAACAAGAAACAAATACAAAGCCTTTCAAGATTGCATAATATATGCAATTAATGGGATAATACAATTGAGACAACAGTGGAAAATGAAAATATTTATGTAAAGGTTGCAAATATTTGAACAGTAACAACTAGTGTTGTGTAATCTTTTGATTTTTTTAAAAAAATGTCTAGTTTTGATTTTTACATTTTCTTGGGAAGGTTCATTTAGGTGTAGGATTGAACCCAATTTTTTCAATTTTTATTTTAGCATATTTTTTCAAATTCAAGAACTTTAGGTCTAATGCCATGTAAATATTACATGCTCCCCAATCCGAAAGATTGTATGTGCGAACAAAGTTTTATAACAAATTAAAACAAGGATTTATATAGATACAAAGTTCAACAATTGACTAAAATAAATACATTATTATAAAGTTCAGTCTACTTACCAACTTTTCCAAAAAAATGAACTTGCTTATTTATAGAATGTGAACTTGTGTTTGGGATCATTTTTTCACAATTTTGGTCTTGGTTTTGAATCTAGCAAAAGGCTAGTTTCATAGTCCTTCTCTTTGTGTTGATTCCAACAAACGAAGGTAGGTTGGGTCTAAGTCACATGAACCCTCACCCTCAATTTAGCAATGCAAATCGGATAGCCTCACAATATTGATAGCAACCCACTTAACTTCTAAAACATATGCACTCATGGTTCTTCCATAATATGCATGAGAAAATGCAATAATGCATCAAGCTCGTGACCTAGAACATTATTTAGATTTCATGAAAGCACCATTATTGATAGTCAAACAAAATGGCAAAAGATGCAAAGTTTGCTTTCAAATGTGCATTCCATGAAAACATCTAAAGTTGGTAAAATGTTTTCATAAGGCATTGAATCAATAAGTCTTTTATAGTTCAAATTTATGTAAGGTTGAACATTTAAAAGGAAAAAATGGACATTTTTGGTTTGCCAACTATGAATAGTTGAATTGCTTATATACCATATGGCTACTACTTCCTTTCAAAAGGTGGTCAATTATTGACCAATAAAAGGAATACAAATGCCCATTTTTCTTGTAGTACTTGCATGGATTTAATGATTAATTAACTAAAAAAAAATTACAAATTTAGATTTAGTTCAACTAAGTACATTCTTTCCTAGTTAGTTTTTTAATACTTAATTGCAAATGTGAAGTTCATTATAATTAGCATGAAATATTGTTATCTTAGGAAAAGGAAATCCGAATTAAATAACTCATAATAAAGAATAAGAAATGAATCAACTAGAATTATTTAATTTACAACATACATGCATGTGATTAATTTTGTTTGAAGGAAAATATATGACTTGCATAAATGTAAATCATGTGAATTGTTACAAATGTTATTGATCATAAGATATTAATGTATGAAAAAGTTAGCTATTGTTGCATTAGAATTCCCATGATGTATCAATACAGTCAATTTTTAATAATTAACATTTTCAAACTAGAAAAGATGCAATCGTCATGGACAAAATAGCTACAATAAACAAAGCATACATTTAAAGAAAAAGTTTAAAAAAAAACATAACCCAATAAGATAAACAAATATGAACTCAAAAGGAGGTGAAAACAAACATGGTGTGATGTTATTGTAAGATGTGGATGTGGATTATATCACATAATTATAAATCAAAGTACCAACAACATGTTAATTCTACTTTAAATTTTTGTTGATTTGAATGCAAATAATTTGGGTTGCATTACAGTAACATATGTTCATGTTTATGGAAAAACCTTCCAAATTTTTTATAATTTATTTCAAATGGTCCAAGTTGATTAACTAGTCCTTATTGCACTATTTCAAAATGTGATTTTTAGGATTGCATAAATGATTATAAATGTAGTTGTTTATGCCATTTGTGACTTCACATGCCTACATGACTATTAGTCCAAATGTCCCTATTGTATATACCATTAGTTGCAAAAATGGTGTTAATTCCAAGTGTCATTTGCAATTTTCCTCCATGATTGTAAACATATTTCTAATAATCATGAGGGACATCTTCAATGATTAAGATTTAAAAATAAAGTTTTTGGACTAATTCCTTGTTACCACATGGTAGCTTAAGGTATATTCAAGAAATTTATTGACCACTTTATGAGTTACCATGTGATAACCCTAGAACTAGAATTTTTTGGGCCCAAAAGTGTGATGCCACATGGTAGCCCTAGAACAAGGATTTTTGGGCCCAATTATGTGATGCCATGTGGCAGCCCTAGAATTTTAAAAATTATTTTTTTGCCCAATTGTGTGATATCATGTGCTAGCTCTATAATTAAGAAATTAAAAAATTTGCCCAATTATGCAATGCCATGTGGTAATCAAGGTTTAATGAAATAAGGTTAACTTAGGAAGCCTAGCCTAGGGGAACTATGTGACCTAACCTAGAGGAGTTATTTATGTCTAGCCTAGGTTCAACTAAAAATTCATTTAGGTTTTGCTAGCAAATTTCGGTTAGAAGCTTAGAAAAAGCTAGGTAACATTTAAGTTGTAAGTGGGGAGATTTGAACCCTCACCTTTGAGGGTTTTTTAATGATTGCACCACAAAAACAATTTTACAATGAAACTACTTACCATTAATGTATAAACACTAAAATGTTTTAGCCCAAATTAACCTAGGCTTCATCAAGTTAAACTTAAGTTAATCTAATATAACTTAAGGCTATTTAGGTAGACTAACTTAAAATTAAAATTAGGCAAAACTTAGTTACTTGAACTTGATTAAATTAAGCTACTTAAGTTAACTTGGCTAAATTATATCAAATTAAGCAACTTAAGCTAAATTAAACTAAATTAGAATAATTGAGTTCAACTTAGTCAAATTTGGTTACTTAGTAAGCTAAATTAAATTAAAAGTGATTCAATTTGGTTACTTAATTTAAACCAAGTTAAACTTGGCTACTAAGGTTAAATTAAGTTATTTAAATTAACTTAAATTAAATTAAACTACTTGTGTTAAACTTGGTTAAACTTGGCCACTTAAGTTTAATTAAGCTAAATTGAATTACTTATGTTAAATTTGGTTACAAAGGTTAAATTACACTAAATGAAGCTGCTTAAGCTAAACTTGGCTAAATTCATTCAAATCAGGCTATTTAAGTCACTAGTAGATTTACAACCATACCTTGTGCAACTATATGTTGCTTATGATTACGAATGATTGCTTATGCAACTATTATTCAAATTTGGATAGATTTTGATCTTCCTTTCAATTAGTTGCAATTATGATCTATTTCATCTTTCCAATAGGTTGATTTTTCATGATTTTAACATTGTATATACATTTAGTTTCACATACAATTAAAGTAGTCACATTATAGTTGCATAAGGTATGTATGCTACCTAGTAACTACATATATAAACTATTTAATAATAAATACGTACTTATATGTATATATGTTCTTATTAAATACCTACCTACCTACCTGCCTGCCTATTTACTAGGTACCTACATACCCATTAACTACCCTATAGGTAATTTAATTATAAATAATTATTTAGAGGCTATTTAAATAAGTACCTAGTAAAAACTTATGCTACTTAATAGGTAGACTATGTAAAAGTACGTGCTAGGGAATAGTTGCAACTAAGCTACAATTAAAATTTTATCCCATATTGTTTATCTTCCCTTTCAAGTTTACAAACTATGTAAATAGGTTGGTTTGATGTAGTAAACACATTCAATTTTTTCAATTGTCATATGGGGGGAGCTAATCACATAGGTTCCACCCAAAAGGTTACATTTAAAATAAAATAGGATTTTGTCGTAAAAGATTTAAACCTAGATCTACCTACCTACCTACCTACCTACCTACCTAGGCTAAACCTATGGCTAGGTGGCCTAGGCTTATTGTAAATGGCCTAGCTCAAAATTATGCTAGGTGCCATGTGGCTTATCATAAATGGTCCAACCTTAAATTAACCCTAGATGATTAAAGGGTAATTTTAAGTTGCCATGTGGCATAATTTAGTTGTTTTAATTGGATGGTTGAAAAAAAAAAAATTGGCAATTTTTTTTGAAAAATCCAAATGATGCCATCTATCACATTTTCAGACTACCATGTGTGAACATATTGGTCTGCATTGTAGTTGCAAATGTAATTGTACGAATTCATCTTTGGATATGTATAAAATTTCCATACTTATATTCTACGAAAAAAATGATTCATTTGTCATTTGCGGCTAATGGTCATTTGAACTTATTGTTTGCTATTATGTTGATTTTTAATCACAAGTGTCACTTGCAATTATAATTTAATCACAAATGACATTTTTTTCTACTATTGGGTTAAATTAATTTAAATTATTGTGAACTTCGTTGAACTTGTTTAAATTATGTTAAACTAGGTTATTAAAATTACATTAAGGTAAATTAAACTATTTAGGCTAAATTTGGTTAATTTAAGTTAAACTTGGCTAATTTAGCTAAAAGTAGGTTACCTATGTCAAACTTGGTTAATTTACTTGAAAATAAATAAATTAGACTAAATTAGGTTTAAAATTGTTAAATTAATGTATATAAGTTAATTTCATCTAATTTTGATTAAGTAATATTGTTAACCTTAATGTAGTTTAATTTAATTTAATTTAAATAGCATTATTGAACCTAATTGAATCTATATAACCTAGTTAGCTTAATTTAATCCAAGTAATTTAGCTTAGCCTAATTTAGTTTAATTTAGTTTAATTTAACCTAATTTAGCCTAATTTTATTTAAATAACATAATTTTGTTTAATTTAGTGTAATATAACCTATATTTCTTAAATAATCAAATTTAGCTTTAATAACTTAATTTCTTTTAATTTAACTTAGTTTAATCTAAGTAGCCAAGTTTAACCTAAATAATTTAGTTTAACCTAATTTGGCTAAATGAAATTATTTAGGTTGAACTATTTAAAATTGGGTTAAATTAGGCTTTTGATTGTTGGTCAAGCAAGATGAATTGTTTCAACATGATTAACTAATTGTGTAGTCGTATTTATAGTCTTGTAGTCTTAATTATCATTATAGTTGAAAAAATGACAATTATTCAAATTAAAATATGATTACATGACTATAATTAAACAATAGTTGCAAGTTGTCCTAATCATGAAAACATGTTTTGGCAAAATGGTGATTAGTGGGCATGTCCATTTTGATTAAAGACTCGAGGTCTAAAAGACATGTGTATTTTTTAATCAATGAATTTGACTTAAAGGACCTATTTGACTATTTGTTAAAATGAACATCTAATCACTTTTTAATAAAAGACTAATTACTTTGGTCAAAATGGCCAATGGGTTCAAATCAAATGGCACATCTAATCAAGTTGAACAAAACAAAGTGACATCATTAATCAAAATGATCAATAATTTTTAATCAAATGGGATATCCTATGTTTGTTAATAGGCCAAGCTAATTACTTTTTGGGCTATGTAAATAGGTTAGGTCTACCTACTTATCATCCTACAACCTATTTACTTTATACTTACAATTTAACATCTTAATTACTTCCCATCTACCATTTGAGAAAACTAGCTCCTACTTACTTACCTACCAACCTATGTACTAATTATCTAACTTTTTAATTTAATTATACTTTTGTAATGATGTGAAATAAAAAAAATTATTAAAAATTGTCATTTTTAATAATTATGGTCTGTTTATAAGGATTTTGTTTATCATTGTGAAGGTGAGGGGTTCAATTTTTTATACTTGTAATTTATATACATGCCTAGGGGGCTAGGGTAGGTAAGTAGGTAAAGTATGCTACCACCTACCTACCTACCTAATAAAATATGATTTAAAAAACCTCAAAAATTGATTGTAATTTGGGTAAAGATTCAAGCAATCAAATGATCCCCTATTTATTAACAAAAATAATGAGTCAAATGGTCTTTTATTTTGCTACTAAAAAAGATCACCCCAATCACATAGGATATATTAAATTTGATTTGTCCAAAATGACAATATGACCTTTCTTATGTGTGTTGAAATGAAATCTTTTTTATTAGATTCTCAACTCAAATAAACATGTTTTTTGTAACAGTGATGTTTTTATATATATTATGTATCTACAATACATGATAAGTGGAAAGTGATGAATGTAATTAAAGTAAGTAAACTCATAAAAAAAAATTCAAGTCAAAATGTGGTCTTTAAAATAAGAATGAACCCTTCCAACATTTGGAATGTCAATGTGAGTATTTTGGCAGGGGTGGTGAACTCAAAGGGATCCCAATATTTAACTCATAAATAAGTTTTGAGAGTTAGCACCTTTGTATCCATCTATCATTCCCAACCACCTTCATTGGTGCAGTCCTGAGTGTCAGCAGTTGGGTTCACCAATTAACTAGTTAGAAGCACAAATGCATGGACTTATTTGATAAAACATTCATGCAATATGTGCATTATATATATTAATAGACTGTCTGAAAGCCCTCAGAAAGCCCCATACAACCCAAAAAGAAAATTTAAAAAATATTTAAATTTCTATCACCTTCAAACTTTTGAAATTTCAAACAAAAGGTCATTTTTGGCTTATCCAGTATTTGTGGGTTAATATATTTCCAGCACGAAGGCATTCTTCTCTGTTTTGTTTTCATGAAGGACAAACTTTTGAAGAGTCCTCAGATTGTGAAGGGTCCTTTAGAGGTTAGTCTTTTAATCTGAAAGGTAGATTCTGGAGGAGTCCTGCTCCCATATCCTTTGCACTAAGTTTTACTCTTGTAACCTATATAAGCAGGCTGGAGGAGGAGAAACCAACATATTTAATTTTTGGACTTTCCAAAGCTACCAATTTTTTTTGTGATGGGTCAATCAAGGATGCCCATCACAAAAGAAGGAAATTGAACTTGGGGATTCCTCACTGCAAGTTATGTGAGTTACAATATGATCCTCTTCTTCTTTGGTTCTATTTTAGTCAAGTAGCCAGCTGAAAACTGAAGTGATAATAAGACCGTTCTAACTATTTACAACTACTGCAAAAATGGGTTGTCAAGTTGGCACTTGGCACCTTTATCATCTGGTATGTAAGTCATTAACCCATATATACTAATATAAATATATGGGTTAGTATATATGGGTTAATGTCCTGTTATAAGATAATTAAACAGAATGAATTGTATGATATTATTCAGGTCAAAGCATCTTGACTTGTTCAAGTACACCTATATACCACCATCTTGCTCCTCCTTGCAAGGGGAGGATTGCTTACACTGAAGTGTTATAAGATAAATAGACGACAAATTATAATGCACTATTAAGGTCAAAGCATCTTGACCTGTTTAAAGTACACCTATATACCACCATCTTGCTCCTCCTTGCAAGGGGAGGATTGCTTACACTAAAGTGTTATAAGATAAAT
>Ga0116228_10004257_pt1 | contig 12677 bp, 13 predicted proteins | sample S1TSphfallax_2_FD_89694 | JGI IMG/M metagenome (GOLD analysis project Ga0116228, IMG submission 89694) | Host-associated microbial communities from peat moss isolated from Minnesota, USA - S1T2_Fc - Sphagnum fallax MG | ecosystem: Host-associated > Plants > Peat moss > Unclassified | place... | reverse complement strand
TGCTTCCCGTAAAGCCAGACCCTATTTTATTGTCCCAGATTTTTGCCAAGCTGACCTCACTCGGTCGTATTCACAATGCTTTTACAACCACTCAACCCTCGTAATTTGGCGAAGGTATTGTAATACAATTTTTAGTATCAGATTTGGCTCATGAAGAAGGCGTAATACCTTTAAATGAGGAACCTGTCTACCAAGGTTTATTGCCATATGAGTCCTATGAGGCTGCTCATAAACTAGAACAATTTCTGATAGAATATAAAAATAGTAAAAATCCTTAATGCAATATCTATCTATGGATAGACGAGAAGCAGTGAAAGTTTTAGCTACTATTAAACCAAGTTCGATCAGCATCCTCTCCTCTTGTAGAAATTCAATAGGCGGGAGGGGTGGTCGGATGTCTATTCTCTCTCGTTGTAGCCGTGCGGCTATGGCGGGAGAGAATTTGATATTTTTCCCAAATACGAAAATTGATGATATGGCTAATGACTAAAATAACAGCAGTTAGAGAAGCGATGGCTCCGCCCGCGGAAGGCATCGCCACCCTAAAAGATGCTAAAGATAGATTTGGTTTTACTCATGTTCAATCTGAACAGTTTTTTCCAGAATGGCGTACTGGATTAGCAGAAATTACAACAGTTGAACGATCCGATTTAGATGTCTTACGGCGTAGGTATGTTTATCACCGAGAGCATGGGGATCTTTTGGAGGGAACAGTAATGCTGTTATTAGTTTCTCCATTACTGGCTATAGCCGGATTCTACGATCCACCTTTCCGAATTAAAGCCGAGCCATCAGTGGAACTAGTAATTGATGATGGAGAGGAAGTCTTACGCGGACAGATTGACGTTCTGATATTGCAAGATAGATTTTGGGTGATAGTATTAGAATCCAAAAAAACCACCCTTTCTGCTTGGGCTGCTCTACCACAAGCTTTATCTTATCTGATGGCTAACCCTTTACCGAATAAGCCTGTATTTGGTTTGTTGACAAATGGAGATGACATTTTATTCATAAAAGTAACTCAAAATACCGCTCCACAATATAGTACATCCAGAATTTTTGCTCCCTTTATTGACTCACAAGAGCTATATACCGTTTTGCAAATCATTAAGAGTATTAGTCAGCGTGTTTTGTCTGAATCATAACTAACCTCAAACTGATTTCATACTGTGATTTCAATTACTTAGGAAGTGGAGTCTAGTTTATGGTTGTCATTGACCACTTCTAACCAACCCATTATTGCATCTTTCAGGTTATTGATTAACTCTTCCATGTTATCGCCTTCTGTGATACATCCTGGGAGAGCCGGTACTTCAGCCCAATATCCTCCTTCTTGAGCAGGATAAATAATAACCCTAATGTTCATTATTTTTTAGATTGGTTTTTGGATATCTTAATTCTAACCCTTTACCGGATTTTGGGTCAACTCATTAAGTGCATTTTTCGATAATTATATCGCCATCAAGTATCAATCATTTACCCACCTATATTACTACTAAGTTTCATTATATAAAAGAAATTCCCGATTAATCTCAGATGCAATTTTTTGTCGTAAATCATAGGGTAAAAAGATTTCTACCTTTGGTCGCCAAGCCCGTAAACGCATAATTACATTAAAATCCTGATCGCGATATTGTAAAGTATAGTAAGCATCTTCCCGACAACGTTTCCCCAGAGCATTTAATAGAATTTCACGATCTTCCCGACTTATCCCAGAATTTTGAATTAATCTTTCAGCCTTTCCGTAATTAATTAAATTGAATGTTTCATGACGATTAGTACTCCTAATATAGCTGTCATGATATTTACGGTCGAAACGTAATAACATCAATCGAGATTCCATATAAAAGTCGAAACCCAATGCTCTAGACATTTGGAATTCAATTTCTTCCGGGTTCGGTAAATTGCGATTTTGATAACGCCGCTGTAATGCTGGAGGAATCAGAGGATTCGTCCATTCCTTCGGTGTTATCTTGAGAATCCTATCTAACCGAAAGTTATACCAGTCAGTTTTGCGATCAGGACTTTGACCAAAAGCACAAAGATAAACAGCCCTTTGTACATAATACACACAAACTGGATAAACTAAACATTCCACAGTATTCCCCAATCTGGCACTATGATAAGTTAAACTTATTGGCGGGACTGGAGTTTGTGACCATAATTTACGTAATTCATCTTGCCAAGTATCAACTTGATCGATTTCAGTAACTACATAATCCAGTTTAAAGAAAACCCGTTGTACACCGCATATCTCTTTAGAGAGATTTTGAGCGATTTGCACCAAGTCTTCTTGATTGAGAAAGTTGAATTCTTGGTTTTGTGGTGTAGTAGTGATAGGACGGGGTGGAAATTCCACAACTCGATGATATTTTTGTCCCCGATTTTCTAGCCAACTTAATTCTGCGAGAATTTGCAAGTCTTGTTGGAGAGAACGTCGTGTTACCCCAAATAATCTTTTTTGGAGTAATTCATCTAAGTTGTCAATACGATCATGAGCCAAGAGCGATCGCTTCCATTCCCGTTCACTCAGTCCAGTGGTCGGATCAAACAACCAAGCAGCAGTAGTTTTAGCACAAGGACATTTGGGATCATGCAGTTCAGGAATTGTTTCCCCTTTAGGATGTGTAGAACTGAAAAAACTATTCCGCCAATCGACCAAAGTAAAACCATCTTGAAAGCTCCATCGGTCTGAACTGTCTCCATATAAAAAACACAACCAGACCCACAAGCGAATTCCCCGCAGCAAGTTTTGTTTCAGAGTACCGCGAGCTAACCATTGTAGTAGTTCTACTTGAGGGATATCAGTAAAAGTTGCCAAAAGGGGCTTACCTCCATAGATGGGACTAGAACTACAGGATAGAATAACCTGGATTCGGCCTCTTCCAGTGCCATGTATGATGTAAGAAATTAACTATCAGATAGAGGTAATGACCACTTACAACATTGAGTTAGAAAATGATATTTTGCGGGTTAAATTTGGCGAACCGGCGCAAAATAACCAAATCGTCCAGGATGCGGCGGCGCGGTTAGAAGAAATGGGGCGATTGGGAGAATTAGCGGGTGGACAACTGCTGAGAATTAATGGTCCTATTTCCATACCTGTAGCTTTCGTGCTAGCTCATAAATTGAGCCACCTATATGGAGCGATCGCTTTCTATGATCCGAAACTGGGTAAGTACGTGATCTGCATCACGCATAATCCAGCCTATAAACTGGGAGACTTAATTGATTAAAAATTTATGGTTCAAAATTTAATCAATGGAGTTGTATAAATCTTGGCAAAATTCTTCCCTAATGCAGTATCCTAGTTATGAGTAGTTACCATATCAATTTAGATGATGACGTTTTAAAAGTAGGATTCAGTACAAATGTCACCACTGGTGATGAAATTGTCCGCGATGCTGCTGCTAGGTTGAATCAGATGATTGCTACTGGGGAATTACCAGGAGGTTCACTGATTAAGATTAATGGGCGCATATCAGTACTGGTGAGTCAGGTATTAGCTGATAAGTTATCCAAATTGTATGATGCGATCGCTCTTTTCGATCCAAAAATTGGGGATAAAGGACTGGACAGATATGTAATTACGATTAGCAATACCCCCGAATATCAAGTTGGGGATACGTTAGATTTAGTGCGAACAGAGCAAAAACCAGGTATCAAAGTTGTGCTGTGTGGATTTCCCAATACAGGTAAGACTTGTTTACGAGACGGTTTAAAACAGGCGTTATTACAAATTCCTCACGGGCCAGCATCTTATTTTATATCTGGTTGTCCAGATGGAGATGGTTCCTGGTATGGGGAAACCGCACGACGTGATCCGGATCTAGCCAAGCAATTAAAAGCTGAATATAAGGCGAGATTTACGCCAGAGTTCGCCCAAAAGAAAGCGCAGGAAATCAAGGGTGTTAATACACCGATCTTTGTCTTTGATGTGGGAGGTAAAATTTCCCAAGATAATCGGTTGATTATGGCTCACGCGACTCATGCGGTAATTTTGGTCAAGGACGAGAATGATGTTGCGCCTTGGGAAGAACTTTGTCACTCTTTGGGTTTGCGGGTCATGGCGATTATTTACAGTGATTATCACGGTGTGGAGGATGTAATTTCATCGGAAATACCGGTTTTGAGGGGGATTGTTCATCGATTACAGCGTGGGGAGGATGTTTCTGAACGTCCAATGATACAAGCTCTAGCACGGATTTTGGTCAGAGTTTATTCGAGTTATGGGAAATAGGGCGATCGCTAATTAAGAGGTAAAAGTTTTATGACGACGAGTGCTGAAAGGGTTGCTTTACATGTCGCTCAACAGGCGATCGCTGCTTTGGCTAAATGGGCTAAGTATATTAGTATGGAAATACCTTTTGAGTTTCGACTGCTCAATAAAATAGAACAAAAGTAGCTAATAAGGCTAAATAACCTTTAGATTGTAAGGAAGACAAAAAAGTTCTGATATTAAGGTTTGTATATGAAAGCAGGAGTTTATCCACATAAATCTAGGAAAAATGAAATATTCTAAACTTTTCAAGTATAGTATCTAAGCTGAATCACAAAAATTCGTTACGGTTACTAGGGGGTATTAAACGGTACTAATGGAAATAAAAGTAGTAATTAGAACTCTAACTCCTATTTGGACAGGTGGTGCTGAAACTGGAAAGTGCGATCGCATTCATGAAACTGGAATTCTTGGTAGTCTACGCTGGTGGATGGAAGTATTAGTAAGAGGTTTAGGAGGTGAGGCGTGCGATCCAACTGATCAGAAATGCTTATACGATCCCAATTCCAAAAAGCCAAACAATGGAATTTGTAAGGTGTGTGAAGTGTTTGGCGCAACTAACTGGAAACGCCGGTTCCGGCTAGAGATTAAAGATGAAAAATTAGAAAATCTAGAAATTCAGCATTATCAGCGTTATGAAAAAGAATACTCGAAAATTGGCACTTTTACTATCCAAATTCAGAGCTTATATCAAGGTTTTAATCCAGAAATAATTGGAGGATTAATTCAGTTTATAGCTAATTGGTCAGCACTAGGATCACGACTCCAAATGGGTTTTGGGATAATTGCTATTGAGAATGGTAAAATTGATATGCAGCCTCTCTACAATTGGCTCATAGCAACAAGTACAAAGCAACAACCTTATTTGTATGTACCTTCATTAAAAAATATTTTTCTGGCAAGAATTCAACTTGAAAATTTAAGTTCTTTGTCTATAGAGCAAGAAAGATTAAATTTGAAATCTCGTCTCCGAGACTGTTTCAGGACAACGTCAGAAAATCAAGATAATTTATTGCAACTGCGCCATTTCATTATGGGAACAGTACCTAATAAAACAAGGAGAAATAGCGAGAGAGAAATAGCAATGGCTGCAAAGGTTAAAATCTCTCATGTCTATTGCGATGATGCTAATAACAAGCTGATTAGAGTGTGGGGCTGGATACCAGAAAAAGCAAAACCATCAGTTTACAATAAGGAATGGAATAGAGAAAAGGTAGTTAGTATTATTTGTGAGTATCTCAAATCAAACTATACCTTAAGTTGGTACGAAATCAAACCACCTGGAATTACAAAGCCACAAACTGTAAGTGATGTAAAAATATTTCTACGTAGTTTATTGCAATTATAGGAGAATAGTTATGCAACATGATTTTATGACAACTCAAAGAAATTTGCTAGAACAAGCTTTCTTCGATAAGAACAAAAAACAATATTTGCATGAATGGCAGAATAATTACGAGCGATTTGATTCCCTTTTAGATTTTAATCAATTCAGCTTCATACCAGATATTTCTGCTCTTAATTATCTACCATCACTCAGTTTTATGTTGTTTGCCTCTTTCGTTTTGATAAAACCTTATTTAAGCAAAGACGATAATAACTTTCATATACTTGATAACCCAATTCGGAAAGATAAAGTGTTTAAAATCCCAATGGTTGCTTCAACAAGCTGGAAAGGATCGTTGAGAGCAGCACTATGGCAAATGGGACATCAAGAAGAAAATGAGCAGATTATTCGGCTTTTTGGTAATAAACCTAAGGAGGAAAATCATAAAAACCTAAAGTCAGGGTGGCTTTACTTTTATCCAACCTTCTTCAAGAAGACTGATTTGATAGTAATTAACCCACATGATCGCACAACAGGAACTTCTAAGCGCGGTCCTATTTATGTAGAATGTGTGCCGAAAGATGCAAAAGGTGAATTTGTACTAATGTATGTACCTTTCTGTAAGATTGATATGAGCCAAGTTGCCAAAGATCTGGAAATAGTGGCAGAAGGTGTAAAAGCGATGCTCACAGTATATGGCTTTGGAGCAAAAACCAGTAGTGGTTTTGGAGTTGTGAAGGAAGAAGGGACAGGACAAATAGTGATTAATTGTTCAAATACTCCACAAATGTCACCGCGTCCACAAAAGCCAGAATACCCAGAAAAAGTGCAGTTATTTCTGGCGCAATATCCTGATGAAAATTTCCAGCTAAGTCCTAAAGAATGGCGCAAGTCTCATAATGCTACTCAGTCAAAGCAAGATTTTTATAGAGCCGCGAGAAATGAACGCTCAACTTACCTGGATGGACTCAAATCTTATGAATCTGATTTAGCTAAATGGGAAAATCAGGCAAACGCGCCAGCTTTACCACAGATATCCGAGAGTTTTAGTACTCTGGTTGAAATGGTGTCAAAAGCTAAGGAAATAGCAATGTGTTTACATCAAAAAAAGGAAATTAGATATGAATAATAGTTTGCAAGTCCTATCGAATAAACGTGATGCTCTACTCTTAGTAGAAATAGCAGCGTGGATACATATGCTAGGAAAGTTCCATGAGGATTTTTTAAAAGATCCTAAATGTGGAATTGATATTGAAATTCCAACAGATTTAAAAACAAATTTTCATAACCTATATTGCCTATTAACAGATCCATCATGGTCAGGTCCTATTTGGAATCAACTTGGTATTAATGAATTTCAAGCTAGTTCCTTAAGTTTTTTCGACTTTATTAAAAAGCATAGATATCAAGAACCAACGCAAATTGCACAAGGATTATTGAGATTAATGCATGACTCACATGGACAGGGATCAGGAATTGAAAAAGGAGTCTTAGAGCGCTTTGCAAAAAGTCAAGTTGATAATATTTATCTGTCAACTGCCTTGGGTACCGAGAAGAAAGGTATCTATCTAAAACAAACTGAGTGGCACAAGTTATATGATTTTCTACAAACTTATCTTCAAATATTAAAAGATTCATTAACAAATTCAACATGTGATTGGAGAAAATTTCGTCGAGATTTTATCTTTCAGATAGAAAGCTATTTCCGCCAGACTGTTGCAGAAACTCGTCGCCCATTGAGTGATGTTTCTTTATTTGACCAAACATACGCTAGTGTTGCTTTTCTTAAAGCTACATTAGCGCAAAATTTGTTGACTAATTGGAAGGAACCCATTGTCGGTATAAGGCAGCAGGGATTAAAGACTAATATAACTCAAGATAAATATCATTGGCGATTTATAAAAATAGGTTTAGACAGTCTTACCTTTTGGGGTAATTCTGTTCGTATTGGTGACTTACTAGTACGGAAAGAGTTGATTAGTAAAGCCTTGAATTTAGTTCGAGAGGTTATTGAAGAAAGATATCCTTTAGGTTTAGAAGTTTATCGAGATGAAAAAGGTAGTGTATTTATTATTCCAGATATTGCCAATCTACTAGATTGGGAAGTAAAATCAGGATGCTCCTTGCGCGATTATTTACAGAGAGTTGCTGATCTGAAATTCCGTGGTGAAGTCAGTTGGACATTAACAAAACCAAGCGATCGCACTCGCAATACTCTGATATTTGGACAATTAGCAACCTCTCAAACTGAGAAAATAATTGCTAATTCTAAAACAATTACAGCATACTGGAATAGTCAACACAATTGGGATATTTGTCCTGTATGTAGTTTGCGTCCAATTGGTTCAAGCGGAAAGGCATTAAAATTAAAAGTTTGTGATATATGCTGTACTCGCCGTATTAATCGTGCTAAGGATTGGACAGAAAACCTATCTACAACAATTTGGATTGATGAAGTAGCGGACACTAACGGTCGTCTTGCATTAATTGTTGGAAGCTTTGAAATAGAATCCTGGCTAACAGGTGAGGCATTTAATAGTATAGTTTCTTCTGATCCTAAATCCCAGACATGGTATGATCCAAAGAGTAAAAAGTCACATAGTTTTGACTATCAAAATTTGTTTAATGACATTCAAAATGCTTTGGGTAAAAAACGACATATTTCTAATACATTATTAGATGCTTTAGTCCACCCAAATTCGCGTGGAATACCTAAAGGTCACAATCAATTCCAGCCATTTTATGATTTACAAGTTACTTACAGCGATTTGGGTGAAGATCCTATTTCAAACAATAAACGACCTGAAGACGCATTTCTTCTAGCGTTAGCAATTATGAGACAAAATCCTTCATTTGCTCGCTTGCGTCGAGTATGGGAAACTACTAAGAACTTCTGGCAAGAAGTCATAGCTGATGTACCAAATACACAGCTACCAAAAGTGAAATGTCGGCTCATTGTTAGAATTAGAGATTCTGAAATTTCTCGACTAAATTTGGTCAATTTTAGGAACTACGATCTAGTTTTTAGAAACATCAAAATAAGTATTTTGCTATGGGAAAATCAACTGATTACAACAGATAACCTTTGCTACATTGCTAAACAACTTTGTATGTTACCTAATTCAAAAGAAGATGAAAATACTAATCACTACTCAGATAGCGTAAGATCTGCTAGTTTTATTCGTAGGCAGTTACTCAATCAGCAAGTATCAATAGAAGAATCTACAGGATATGGAACTCCTAATAAATTGTGTGGTCACTTGGAGATTGACAATGATGTTATTACATTGGATTTCACAGAATACAGTCCTGTAATTCAAATTCTTGCTGAATCCAGCACTTTCATAGCCCTTGTTCCAGCAAACAATGTCAACTGCTTAGAGTCTTTGAATATAGTCAGAACAATAAAAACAAAATACGAGCTAGAAATGGGCAAAGTCCGCAATCGCCTTCCCTTGCATCTCGGTATTGTATACTTTGATCGCCGTACTCCGCTCCGCTCTGCTTTAGATGCTGGACGACAAATGTTAACTTACAAATCGGACAACCAGAAAACTTGGCAAGTACGTTCAATCTCTAAGGGGAATTTACCTGATGATAAAAAGGAACTTGCCTGTATTACACGGCAATTTGAACATACCGTTACTCTTGAACTTACACAAGACGATCGCACAATTACTTGGTATGTTCCTAGCAGTATGGGTGATGGAACACATGATAACTGGTATCCTTATGTTTTTGTGAAAACAACTAATGATAGTGAAGTAGATGAAATGTCACGTAAAATTAAAAGTCAGCGACCTGGTACAACTGAACCTTGCTGGTTAGTCCATGCTGAAGATTTGAAAGGAGGGGAAGACATTTATTTCACTCCTTCCACTTTTGACTTTGAATACCTCGATAGCACTGCTCGCAGATTCGAGATTCATTATGATGAAAATGGCCGTCGTCCCCGTCCAACGCGGCCTTTCTACCTTGAAGACTTAGAGCGTTTTGACAAACTCTGGAAGATTTTACAAAATCTAGAGTCTTCTCAATGTCATCAAGTGATTTATATCATCGAAGCTACCCGTGAAATGTGGTATGGGAATGATCTACGTAAATCATGGGCAGATCCAGTATTTGATCGATTTGTTACTGATACGTTAGCAAATGCAGCATGGCCTAAAAATAAGCAATGGCGGGATATACCTGAGCGTCAGCAGCTTGTTGAGGCTGGAGTGCGGGGTGAACTCGCAGATCTAGCAGACTTGTATATGGAAATCTTAAAGGAGCGGTAAAACACTAATGGCAACTTACAAAAGGCTACGTTATTTATTTATGACCCTCGATCCAGTGCATATCGGTACTGGAAGCTATCGTTTGGGACGGGTAGACAATAGCATTGTGCGAGAACCAGGGACTAAAATCCCGAAAATCCCTGGTACAAGTTTGCATGGTGCAGCGCGATCCTATGCAGCACAATTATACGGAACACCGGAAGCCGCAGGACAAGATCAAAAGGGTGTGATTGATCCTGGAAATAATCCAATTTGTTACACCTTTGGTTATTTACATTCAGGTGATAGCGATAGTTCACAAACTGGCGATCAAACAAAGCCTAAAAAGAAAGAAATTGCTTACTCAGGTGTTATAAATATCTTTGATGGTCATATTTTACTATTTCCTGTACATTCCATGTTTGGACCTGTTTGGGTAAGTACAAAAGAACGATTAGATGAAGCTGGTCTTTTAGATGAAGCTAGTTTTAAGAACTTACTTGTTGATGATGATAGTTTTGATGCTGTTGTCTTGACTAGGAATAAATCTGATAAATCTGATAAACGATTAAATCTAGGATGGTTAATGCTCAATGTCAAAGTTGCTGAACAAGAAATAAAGATAACAGCACCTGATGAATGGCAAAATGGCGATCGCAAGAAAGCTTTTGAACAAGCTATCAAAAAGATTGTCATCGTTAAAGAATCTCTTTTTAGTCAAGTGGTGAACAGTAATTTAGAAATACGAACATCAGTGGCTATTGACCCTAAAACTGGTGCAGCCTATAAGGGGGCATTGTTCACTTATGAAGCCATTCCTCGCGGTACATTTCTCACTACGGATGTAGTTTTAGATGATTATCGTGTTGGTCAAAAAGAGAATGAGAATGGTAAAAAAAATTATCCATTTCCAAAAGATAAGAAATTTAACACTGAGGAATCTTTACCTGGAGGCGCTTGGCAGTGTCCATTGTATGTAGTTGAAGCAGGATTTAGGATGATTGAATGGCTTGGAGTTGGTGGTATGGGAACCCGTGGTTTTGGTCGTATAGCAATGATTGGTAAACCTAAAAATGAGGGATTAAAAACTATTTTTTCGTCAGGAGAAAAACAATGATTAATACAGAAAATAATCTTGACTGGCTCGCAGCAAAATATGCACAGGATGTAATTCAATTCTCTGAACACAATGAGTCTCAAGATGTAGAAAATACGGTTACTAAATCCCTTGGTGTTTTGCAAGAGAATGGAGTTTATGCCTGCTTTCTTTATATATTAGCAAAAGAAGTAAAAAAGAAACCATCTGATGGAAATAAAAAGAATGAGCAAAGATCTACTGGAGAAGTTTTAGTAGAACATATGCTGAATTTGTTAGATAGCCTAAACATTGGTTGGGGTAGACCAAACAGTTATGAGGCAAAGGATGTACTTTCATTTATAGTAAGTAATGAAGAAATTACTTTAGAACAATTATTACTTACGAAAGAAACCTTAGAACAAATGCTTATATATGCCCGTTATGGCGCAAAAGCTCGTCCAGAAAAATTAGATAACAAGCCAAAAGATAAGCAGGAGGAGACATAGTGACTTGGGCAGCCCATCAAGTAGTATTTAAGCTCAAATCTCCTCTACATATAGGTCATGGCAAAGTGGGTAATGTACAACGTACCCGTACATATGTAACGGGGCGGGTATTTTGGGGTGGATTAACAATGCGATTAACCCGTGATGCAACAGATGAACCTGCAACAGATTCAAAGCAATATGAATCCTACGGAAATCAAGTTGATAATAACTTAGCTTTTACTTATTTCTACCCAGCAATTAAATGTAAACAGGATTATAAAATTCAGTGGTGGTGGAAAGATGAAAGTTTGTTTCGTCGCCGTTTTTTAAGTAGTTATGTGAGTACTGCTTTGGTGTATCCGCAACAAGCTGCAGATGAGGGTTTACTACACGAAGTAGAGTTTATTTCGCCTCGCAGGCTGGATAATGGAGAGCAGGTTTATCTAGTTGGGTATGTATTTGAGAGAGAAGGGTGTAAACTACAGTGGAAAGATGCTTGTCATCGAATGCAGATTGGGGGTGAACAAGGTTATGGTTGGGGTGATTTACAATATGTTGAAGTAAAAGAAGTAACAGATACTAAAACAGTATTTAATTCTAATTATTCTTGGAGAGAACAAGAAAGCTCCATTGTAATTCAAACTTTAGAAAACGACAAAACTTTAGAAAACCGTAGACTTTTAGCTCATACAAAAATTACGGAAGGTTTATCAGTTCAAGGAGAGATAGAGCCGTTGGTAGGGTGGGAATCACGCTCATATAATTCCAACTCTTATCCTAAACAGCGTTTGGAGAAATATTGTGATCCTTGCTGGATTCCTGGTAGTAAGGTGAGTCCTTCATCTGCTTTTGTGATTAAAAAATTTGGTCTTTGGCAAGCTGAAACTATATCTGAAAAATAGGGGGTTCAAGCGATCGCACTCCATCTATAACATTGGGTTAACGAAAAGCGATCGCCCCCAAAACATCCCCTTTGCGCATCTCCAGAATTGAGCAAAACCGCAACAGCGATCGCCCGCCTTCTCTTCGATTTGTAGTAATATAGGAATAAATTGTTCTAGGATTAGAGCAACCTATGACTTCACAGCAAATTGTAGGAACCACCAAGGCGTTTACTGACCTCGACATTGAACAACTGGTGATCGAGGATGATAAAGGGGTGGATAACTTCCAGTCAGAGCAACAGCAACGCTTACTAGTGGAACCACTGTACAGTTCGCCAATTTTACAACCGCCATTCCTCGCC
>Ga0116228_10004256_pt1 | contig 12677 bp, 10 predicted proteins | sample S1TSphfallax_2_FD_89694 | JGI IMG/M metagenome (GOLD analysis project Ga0116228, IMG submission 89694) | Host-associated microbial communities from peat moss isolated from Minnesota, USA - S1T2_Fc - Sphagnum fallax MG | ecosystem: Host-associated > Plants > Peat moss > Unclassified | place... | reverse complement strand
GAACGAGCGCCTGGTTCGTGGAACCGGACGTGTTGCCGTACTTCACGGTCAGCGCGCCCGAGGGCGACGTCGCACCTTGCAACACGGACGTATTGCCCGTCAGCAGCGTGTCCGCGATTTCGGGCGCCGTTTGCACGTCGCCGCGCACGTCGAGCGACGTCTCGCGATTATCCGAGTACGCGATGCCGCCGGGCGAGCGCGCGTTGTTCGCTTGGATCGCGCTGACCACGTCCGTCGGAACGAAGCCGCGGCTCGCGAGTTTCTGCGGATCGAGCGTGACCTCGAGTGCCGGCGTCACCGATCCGTTCGCGGTCACGCTCGACACGCCGTCGACCTGCTCGAGGTCGGGCACGACGTTGTTCGTGACGATCGCGGAAAGCGCCGATTGATTCAGCGATTGCGAGGTGACCGAGAGCGTGACGATCGTCGCTTGCGCGGGATCGAACGAGCGCGTGGCGGGCGCCGGAAGATCTTGCGGCAGCGCCGCCTTGACCGTCTGCAACCGATCCTGTACCTCGGTGAGATCGGTCGTCTGATCGGAATCGAGCGTGAACGTCGCGGAGATCGACGCCTGGTTCTGCTGAATCGAGGTGGTGATGTGATCGAGATCGGGCGCGCCCGCGATCGCATCCTCGACGGGACGCACGACCGAGTCGCGCAATTCCGATGGCGACGCGCCCGGATACGAGACGCTGACGTTGATCGTCGGAAAATCGATGTTCGGAAACTGCTGCTGCACGAGCGTCGCGAGCGCGAAGCAACCGGCGAGCGTAATCAGCGTGATCAAAACGAACACGAGCGGCGGCCGGTTGACGAAGAGCGCAGTGATCCGCTGCATCAGTTTTGGGCGATCGATTGTCCGTCGGCTAAGCCGAGTTGCCCGTTGGAGACGACCGTCTGCCCCGCCTTGAGGCCGGTCACGATCGACGTGGTGCCGTCGCTCCCGATCTCGCGCACCTTCACGGTCTTCGCGACGACGTCGACCAGCTCGTCGTCGGCGATCATGACCGACATGTGCGTGTCGTCGAGAAACGCCGTGGTCGGAATGCCGACGCCCGACACCGCGGGCAAGTTGATCGTCGCGGAAACGGGGAGGCCCGCTTGGAGTTTGTCGCCGGGATTCTGAAGCAGCACTTGCACGGTGAAGTTGGTCGAGCCCGGCGTCACCTGGCCGAGCACCGCGACGACGTGGCCCGTAAACGTTTCGTTGCCCGCGCCGCCGACCGTCAAATCGACGCCGGCGCCGACCGGAATCGCGAACGTATCCTCGCTCGAGGCATTGAGATCCGCGTAGACCTGGTTGAGCTGCTGGATCGTGAAGATCGTGCGCGAGCCCGGATACTCACCCGGATTGAGATTGCGATTCGTCACGACGCCGTCGACCGGCGAGACGATCGTCGCCTTCGAGATCGACGACTCGTATTGTGCGATCTGCCCGCGCGCCTGCTCGATCGCGGCGCGAGCCGCCTGCGCGTCGGCGATCGCCGATGCGACGGTTGCCGCCTGCAGACCCGAGCTCGCGGTACCGTTGACCGATTGATTCGTGATCGCCGTCGAGAGGTTCGCCTCCGCGGTGCGTACGCTCGCACCGTCGTTGACCACCGTGGTCTGCTGTTGATCGACGGTTTGTTGCGCGATGTAGCCTTCGGCCAAGAGCTGGCGGTCGCGAACGAGATTCAGTTGATCGTTCGCGAGCGTCTGCTTCGCTTGCGTCAGCGTCGCCGACGCCGATTTGACCTGATCGTTGCCCGTACCGATGTTGAGTTGCGCGGTGTATTTCGTCTGCGCGACCTTGGCATCGTCCGACTCGGCCGTTCGGATATCGGAATCCAGGACGCCCTTCGCCTGCGCGAGTTGCGCTTCCAGATCGGTCGTGTCGAGGACGGCCAGGACCTGGCCCTTCTTCACCTGGTCGCCTTGCAGCACGTTGACGGCGTCCGTCGGCTCCGAAAGCGAACTCGTGATCGCGACGTTCTGGAACGGCGCGATGATGCCCGAGATGGCCGAGGTCCCCCGAACGGTCGTCTGACGGGCCTCCGCGGTCGGCACCGCGTTGGGTGCGGCCGCGGGACGCGTGTGCTTCGCCTTCTGGGCGCACCCCGATGCGAGCAAAGCCGCCACGATGACGACCGGAAGGAACCGCATGTATGAACTCCGCTCTTGTCTTAGGACGACGAGCCTTGCTGTTGCTCGCGCTCCTTACGCATCTCGTCCAGCTTTGCGTGGAACTTGATGCGCTGGTCCGGCGTGAGTACCGTTTCGATCTTCGTATAACCCGCCTTGTAGTTCGTACGACGGGTCTCCGGATCGGTCACGCCCTCGTTTTGCTTTCTGACGTCGCTCATGATGTCGCGGATTTTGCCCTTCTGATCGTCGCTCAGCCCGAGACTCATCAGAGCCTGGGCCATCATGTGACGGCCGCCGCCCTGCGGGCCGCCCGGCGGCGGGCCGCCCTGGGCTTGAGCGAGAGCGGGCGGCGTGAGGCCGGCGGAGACGCCGGCGACGGCGGCGACGCCACTCGAGAGGGTGAAGGCCGCGAAGGCCGCGGCGATGCGAAGGGTCGTTCCGGTAGCGCGTTCGATGTTCACGGAGAGCTCCAAAGGGAGAGATGGCAGCAGTTCTCGAGCCTCGTTCGTAGGCTCGAACATTCCGACTATCGTGGTCGATCCTGGGAGAGTCTTTGGAACACCCTGAGTGCCCGCCCAGGGTCACCCCGGCAACGGCACGCGTCCTCACGGGACCGCCTAGCCTGGGATCGCCCTCAGCATCATTTAAGCGCTCCTTTATCTCGACGCGTATCCAGCGGCCCTGAAATCGCGTTTAAGAGTACATGAGCAACACGAACATCTTCAAGAGCACGCTGACGGCGCTCGCGGCCTCCGCAGCTCTCGTCACGCTTGCGGTTCCCGCGGCCGCTCAGCCGGCCGCACCGCCGAGCTACGCCGTTCAAGGCGAAGAGCAGATTCAAGGCACGATCCGGTCGATCGACGGCAAGTACGCGATCTCGGTTCGCGATCGCCGCGGGTTCGTCGACAACGTCGCGCTTCACGACGGGACGATCATCAACCCGACGGGTCTGCGGCTCGCACCGGGTCAACGCGTCACGATCTTCGGCCGCGCCGACGGCAACGTGTTCGCGGCGAACGAGATCGACACGCCGTATCAGACGGTCTTGGTTCCGGGCTATCCGTACTACCCGTACGGCTACTACCCGTATGGGCCGCGCTACGGATTCGGCCTTCGGTTCGGCTTCCGCGGCTGATACGTAGAGAGCTCGCGAGTGCGGGCTCGGGTTACGACCAGCGATTGAAGAGATCGTTCGGAATTCCGAACTGATCGAGCGCCTTACCCACCGTGTGGTTCACGATGTCGTCGACGCTCTTCGGCTTGGCGTACATCGCGGGGATCGGCGGCATGACCACGGCACCGATCTCGGCGAGTTGCGTGAGCGTTCGCAGGTGCCCGAGATGGAGCGGCGTCTCGCGTACCACGAGCACGACCTTGCGGCGCTCCTTGAGGCACACGTCCGCCGCGCGAACGAGCAGGTTGCCGTTGAGCGAGTACGCAATCGCCGATGCGCTCTTCATCGAACACGGAATCACGAGCATGCCGTCGGTGAGAAACGAACCCGATGAAATCGCGGCGGCGAGATCGTCGTCACGATACACCACGTGCGCGAGCGATTCGAAATCGGCTGCGACGTGGTCGGTCTCGAGTTCGATCGTCTTGCGCGCCTGCCCGCTGAGGACGAGATGGATTTCGACGTCGGCGGCGCGGAGCGCACGCAGCGCCGCGAAGGCATAAGCACTTCCGCTCGCCCCGCTGACACCGACCACGATCTTACGCATGCGGTGAGCGTTCAAGCACGCGCGGCGGGGTCCCGCATTGCGCCCCGCGAACCATACGATCTTCGATGCCGGATTCTCTCATCGTCGAGATAGACGCCGCCGCGCGGCGTCTCGTCGCCTTCATCGGCGACCTCGCCCGCTACGCGGCGACGCGCGACGATGCTCTCGCACGGCGAGCGCTCTGTTCGCCCTTCTCGGGCGTGCCAAACGTGGACGCGCGTGCACTCTGCGTCGCGGCGCGTACCGGCGTTCTCGAGGCGATCGCGCGAGAGCGTATTCCGCTGGCTCACGAGAGCGCGCAGGCCGCACGTCGCTTCGCGCGCGCGCTCGACGAGCTCGAGCGCGCATATCGCGCGCAGGGCGCAACGGCACGCGAGCACGTCGCGACCGTCGCCCTCGCATTCGAACTCGACGCGCGCCTCGACGGCGTGGAGCGCGCTGCGCTTGCGGCGTGCGAAGCCGTCGCGATCGGCATCGACGAACGACGACCGGCCGGCGTCGCGTGGGATGCGGGCGCCCTCGTACGCGAGCTCGAGTCGCTCGCGCGGCACGCCGTTTCTCCGCACGACGAACCGCAGCGCGAACCGCTCTCGGCGCGTGCGCCCGAAGCGCCGCGTGTCGTGAAGCGACGGCGCGGCCATTTCAGCGCGTCGTCGCTCGGCTTGTTCGCCGAATGCGAACGTCGCTGGTACTATCGCTACGTCTGCTTGGCCGTGGAGGATCGCGGATCGTCCGCATCGTTCTACGGCACGGCTTTCCATTGGGCACTCGAACGATTTCATGAAGAGATCCCGCGCGCCGACGCGGCGCCGCTCGAGGTGCTCGAACGAAAACTCGAAGCATACCTCGGCACCGCGTTCGAGCGCTTTCGCGGCGGCTTCGAAACGAACGTCGAATTCGAATTGCAACGCCGCCGTGCGAAGCGCACCGCACGGCGCTACCTCGCATGGTTCGTCGAGCGCGCGCGCACGCACCCGTTCTCGGTGATCGGCACGGAGACGAGCGTCGAGCTCGAACTCGACGGCTACAGCTTCATCGGCTACATCGACCGGCTCGACCGCGACGATGCGACGTCCGCCATCACGGTCGTCGATTACAAGACGGGGAGCATCGCCGAGAGTGCCGACGATTATCGTGGGAAGGTCGCGCGGTTTCTCGACTTTCAGTTACCGTTCTACTATTGGGCGCGCACGAACGCGGGCGATCGCGTCACGCGTCTCTCGCTCATTCCGCTCAAGGACGCGTCGCTCGACGTGCGTCCGATCGAACTCGAAGTCGTGCCGATCGCGGCGCCGCGCGGCGGCTACGGCGGAGCGCCGACCGGCACGATCGGTATCGACGAACTCGAACGCGCGCGCACGCGCATGGTCGAGATCGCAGCGGCACTCGCCGACGGCCCGATCGAGCGCTTCCCCGTGACGGACGATCCCGAGGCGTGCACGTATTGCTCGTACCGGATCGCGTGCCGCGAACGGCCCACGCGTTCCGAAGATCGATTCGGCCGATGACGGCCGGTACCGCGCTCGACGAGCGTCAGGCAACCGCAATCGCCTACGACGCGACCGAAAGTCTCGCGATCGTCGGCGGCCCCGGTTCCGGAAAGACGACGGCGCTCGCGGCGCGCGCGGAGCGTCTCGCACGCGACGCCGCACAGAGCGTGCTTCTTCTCACGCCGAGCGACGCGGGCGTCGCGCGTTTGCGAAGAACGGCCGATGCGAGCGTCGCGAGCTCGACGTTCGGCGACCTCGCGTTCGCGCTGATCGGCGACGCCGATGCGATCGACGACGTCCGCGCGTCGCAACATTTCGAACGCGCGGGTGCGGAACTCTTCGCACTCGAGTGGACGGAGTTCGCGGACGAACTCGACCCCGAGATCACGGGATTGCGCGCACCCGAGCGATTTTCGGCGGCCGCGTTCCGCTTGATCCGCAAGCTACGCGCGTCGCTTCTTTCACCAGAAGAGTTCAAATCGAGCGGGCTGCGCGGGGCCGCGACGTTTTACGCGCAACCGCCGAACTTCGCGAGTGCGGACCTGATCATGGATACGAGCGCGAAGTATCGCGATTCGTTGCGCGCGTCGGCGAGCGAACTCGAGCGTCAGCGCTTGCGCGAGGTCGACCTCGTGAAGATTCTCGCGCGGCTTTACGCCTCGTACGTGGAATCGCTCGTCGCTCACGGATGCCTGACGCCGACCGATGCCGTCTACGAAGCGACGCTGCTCTTGCGCGCGCAACCGGAGCGGCGCGCCGCCGCGCGCGGGCGCTACGCGGCGGCACTCGTCGACGACGCACAGGATCTCACCGCGGGTCAACTCGCACTGCTCGCGGAAATTTTCGGACCCGCGCTGCACGGCGTAACGTTCGCCGGAGACGCCGATCAAGCGACGCGTGGTTTCGCGACGGGCGCGCGCGGCGGCGATGCGTTCAAGAAGGCCGCGCACACGATCGTTCTCGACGCGCACCATCGCTGCGATCCCGACATCGAGCGCGTCGCGCGACGCGCGCTCGATCCGACGGGCCGTCCGCTCTCGCTCGCATCGCGCGACGACGAAACGGTCGCGCTCTATCGCGCGGATTCCATGCGCGACGAAGCGCGGTACGTTACGGCCGAAGTCGAAGCGCTCGTGCGTTCCGGCACGCCGCCCGAACGCATCGCGATCGTCTCGCGCACGCTCGGCTGCGCGCAGACGTTCGTCAACGCGTTGCTCGCTCGCAACGTACCCGTCGATCTCGCGGGCGCCGCCAGCCTCTACGACTTTCCGGCCGTGCTCGACGCACTCGCGGCGCTCTGGTCCGCCGTCGACCCGTTCCGGCACGACTTCCTCTTGCGCTCGCTCGAAGCGCCATGGATGCGCCTCTGCGACGCGTCGATCGCGACGCTGTGCGCCGAAGCGACCGATCCGCAACCGTTGCTGTTCGAGCTCCCCGACGACGTGCCCGAAACGGGCGACCGCCGGTGGGATCGGCGTCGCGATCTCCGGCTCGGTCGCAACGTGACGCGCGGCGACGTCGATGCGGATCTTCCGGCCGACGCTCGCGAACGACTCTCCGTATTTCGCGACGCGCGCGCACGCTGGGAAGGCCTCGGACGCACGCTCGATCTCTCGCGTCACGCGCGGACGATCCTCGACGAGAGCGTCCTCGCGACGCTCGCGCCCGGCGCGCGCGGACGGTTCGATGCGGCGCTCGTCGCGCGGTTGCTCGACGAGATCGACGCCTTCGCGAAGCGCGACCCGCTCGCGACGCTCGACGATTTTCTCACGTTCGCGGAGAGCGTCGCGCGCGCGGAAGCGGATCTCCTCTCGATCGCGCCGCGCGATCCGGCCGCCGTGCGCGTGCTCGACGTGGAAGCGGCGAAAGGCGAAGAATTCGACGCGGTCTTTCTCGTCGATGCGCGAGCGGGCGGCTGGCCCCGATACTACGTTCCCGACGCGTTTCTCTTCATGCCGAACGTCGGGATGATTCCGAAAGAAAACGTCGGCGACGCAGAAGCGGCGCGCACCGCAAAATTCACGTACGCGCTCCATCGCTTCAAAATTCGCGAAAAGTTCGTCGCGGAAGAGAGGCGCGCGTTCTACTGTGCGGCGACGCGCGCGAGGAAACGCTTGTACGTCAGCGCGTCCGGCCGCGCCACGCGCGGGAACGCCGCTCCGGAGATCCTCGAAGAACTCCAGCGCGCACGTCGCTAATCCTCATCTGGGCTTAACGAACGTTCGCGGGATGCCGAACGTTACGGTGAACGTTACCGTTCCCGAACGCTACGAGAGTCCGCGTATGAAACTCGACACGTCGACCGACCCGCAAGTCGGCTTCCGTCCGCCGGGCGAGCTCGATCTCGCAACGGCACTCGCTCGCTACGACGGGCCGTTCACGCGGCGTGACGCGGCGCACCTTTTGCGTCGCGCGGGCTTCGGCGGCACGGCGGCCGAGGTCGACACGTGGGCATCGTTCGGCGCGAACGGCGCGGTGGATGCGCTGCTGCACCCGCCGCAGCCCGACGTTGCATTCGACGCGTACCCCGACTCGACGGCACTCTTCGATCCCAAGACCCGGAACATGACGGCGCAGATGTGGTGGCTCGATCGCATGCTGCGCACCCAGCATCCGCTCGTCGAGAAGATGACGCTCTTCTGGCACGGCCACTTCGCGACGAGTTACCGCAAGGTACCCGCGAACCTGATGGTCGGCCAGATCGACCTCTTCCGCAGCCAAGCCCTCGGGCACTTCGGCCAACTGCTCCTCGCCGTTTCCAAAGACCCCGCGATGCTCGTGTGGCTCGACAATCGCTACAACAACAAAGCGCACCCGAACGAAAATTACGCGCGCGAGGTGATGGAGCTGTTCGCGCTCGGTCTCGGCAACTACACGGAAGACGACGTGAAGAACGCTGCGCGCGCGTTCACGGGATGGACGCTCGACAAGAATCAGAGTTTCGTTTTCCGCGCCAATCAGCACGACGACGATCCGAAAACGTTCCTCGGCCGCACGGGAAACTTCGACGGCTCCGATATCGTCTCGATCATCATCTCGCAGCCGATCCACCAGCGTTTCATCTGTCGCAAGCTCCTCGAGTTTTTCGTGTACTCCGATCCCGAGCCCGAACTCGTGGACGCGCTCGCGACCACGTACGCGCTCTCGGGCGGCGACATCGCAAAGACCGTCGGAACGATCCTGCGCTCGAACGTCTTCTACTCGGCGCGCGCGTATCGCGCGCTGCCGAAGAGCCCGATCGAATTCGTGATCGGCACGCTGCGCTTCATGAACGTTCGTAAGGTACCGAAGGATACGATCGCGTGGCTGCAACGCATGGGCCAGGAACCGCTGGCACCACCGAGCGTCAAGGGCTGGGACGGCGGCCCCACGTGGATCAACACCGGCACGCTGCTCGCGCGCTTCAACTATGTAAATCGTGTGGTGAAGGCGTCGCCGCCGGCGACTCCCGCCGGAGCCATGGTGTCCGCCGCGCCCACGGTCGACCTCGCGACGTACGCTGCCTTCACGCCCGACGACGTCGTGCGCGAGGCCGGCGGCATGGATTCGGATCGCGTGCTCGCCGCGATCGTGCGCGATGCGATCCAGGACGATCTCACGAGCGACGTCCGCCAGACGATGCGCGACTATCTCGATTCGAAGAACGCCACGCTCCCAACGCCGCTCGGCCCCGAAAACTATCAGGATAAAATCCGCGGTGCGCTCGCGCTCGTCCTCAACCTTCCATCCAATCAGCTGAATTAGGAGCGAACGATGGCCTCGCGTCGCAGTTTTATCTCGAAGGGTCTCGGAGTCGCCGTCTTGGGCGGAACGCTTCCCTCGTTCTTGCGGACCGCCGCCTTCGCGCAGCCGTTACCCGCACTCGGCTCGTCCGTCGATCCCGACAACGTGCTGCTCGTGATCCAGATGGGCGGCGGAAACGACGGCCTCAACACGATCGTGCCGTATTCCGACGACGCGTACCATCGCGTACGGCCCGCGATAGGCATCCCGGAGCAGAGCGTCATCAAGATCGACGACCGCATCGGGCTCAATCCGGTGATGACGGGGCTCGACGATCTCTACAAGGATGGGAACGTCGCGATCGTCCAGGCCGTCGGCTATCCGAATCCCAATCGCTCGCACTTCGAAGCAACACAGATTTGGGAGACGGCGTCGCCCGAGAATCCCGTCTCGAGCGGATGGCTCGGCCGCTATCTCGATCGGACCGTCTCGCCGCGCGACGCGGCCGACCCGAGCCACATCTTCACCGCGGTCGCGCTCGGCGATACGGTCCCGACCGCGCTGATCGCACAACACGTCGACGTTCCCGCGATCGGCGCGCTCAACGCGTTCGCCTATAATGCCGGCCGCGACGCGTCGTCGAAGACGACCGCCGGCGTGCTGTACGACGGCGCGAAGCCCGGGCAATCGCCGTACCTGAGCTTACTCGAAACGACGGCGCGCAACGCGCTGCACGGCGGCGACGAACTGCGCGCGAAGATCGCAGACTACAAGCCGGCGATCGCGTATCCGAAGGATGCCTTCTCGCAGCAGTTGCAACTCGCAGCGCAGATCGTGGCCTCGCGCGTGGGAACGCGCATCATCTTCGTTTCGATCGGATCCTTCGATACGCACGCGGGCCAGCGGGCGCAACAGGATCGGCTGCTCGGCTATCTCTCGCAAGGGCTCCGCGCGTTCTATACGGATCTCGCCGCGCACGGGCTCGCCCAAAACGTGCTCGCGATGACGTTCTCCGAATTCGGCCGGCGCGTGCAGCAGAACGCATCGAACGGCACGGACCACGGCACCGCGATGCCGCTCTTCATCGTGGGCGGCAAAGTGAAGGGCGGCGTCTACGGCGAGCATCCATCGCTCACGGACCTCGACCAGAACGGCGACTTGAAATACGCGCTGGATTTTCGTGCCGCGTACGCGACGGTTCTCGCACGCTGGCTCGGCCACGACCCGAGCGGCATCATAGCAGGAACGTACGACACGGTCGCCTTTATCTAACGGACCATGCCGCAGACGCGCGAACGTGAGGGCTCTCGATCCACATAACGCTCGAGCCCGTATCCGAAGACGAGTACGTCCGCGTGGTTCTCCCGGAAACGTTCGAAATGTGGGGCGATGGTCGGACCTTCGAACGCTACGCCGCCGACTTCGTCGCCGTCGCGAACTCTGCATATGGAAAACGCCGCCCGTTCACGGTCGGGCTGCGCGAGGACGGCGAGCTCGTGTCGTCGTGCAAGAATTACGATCGCGAAATCCGTTGGAACGACGTCTCGCTCCGCACGACGGGCATCGGTGCGGTCTTCACGCCCCCGCGCTTGCGCGGTCGCGGATGCGCCGCCGCGATGCTCGGGGCACTCTTGGATGCGGAGCGCTCGGCCGGACGCGACGTCGCGTTCCTCTACTCCGACATCCATCCGCTCTACTACGAGCGGTTGGGCTTCCATGCGGTTCCGTCGCGGCTGTTCACGTTGCGCGCGGACGCGCTCGACGGATCGCCCGCGGGCGCGCGACCGATCGAGGCGGCCGATTGGGCCGCCGTGCGCCGCTGCTTCGATGCGCTCGAACGTTCGCGACCGTGGAGTTTCCGGCGCACGCCGCTCGTGTGGGATTGGATGCGCAAGCGCTGGGACGCACCGCTCCAGGATGGGTCGCAGCCGGTGCGGCTCGGCGTGCGGCGCGGACGAACGCTCGTCGCCTACGTCGTCGGCCGACGCGCGCTACGCGAGGATACGTTCGTCGCCGACGATTTTGCGTTCGACGGCGAGGAGGGCCGTGCGATTCTTCCCGCGCTGCTGCGCGCCGCCGCGGGCGACTTACGCCGCGTGGGCGGATGGCTGCCGCCGCTGCCGGCCCGCGAGGTCCTCGCGCGAGGTTCCGTCCGCGCGCGCAAGAATGCGATCTTGATGTTCGCACCGATCTCGCCGCTCGGCCGGGCGTGGTGGAAAGAGAACGAGCACGTGATCCGAACGGCGCGTGCGGATTGCACGTGGAGTTCCGACCACATATGAGCAAAGAACTCAAAATCGTCCTCGCGATCTTTGGCTCGCTCTTCGCGCTCGTCGTCATCGCGCTCGTGGCCTTCGCGTTCGCGTTACCTCATATCGCGAAGAACCTGCTCGCGACTTCGCAAGATCCCGCCGCCGTCAAGCGCACGGCGAACAAGATCGCGACGTTCACCATTCCCGCGGGCTACAAGGTTCTCTCCGCGGAGGATCTGAGCGTCACGCAACTCGTAACGATCGTGCCATCGAGCGGTCCGCGGGGCTTTCAAATCCAATTGCGCGGCGCCGTGGTTCCATCGAGCGGAAACACCGCCGATGCCATGAAGATGGGCCTTGGCATGATGAACCTCTTCGTGAAGTGCGACCTTACCGAAGGGGGCGTCGATCAGGTCGAGGTCCGCGGCGTGCAAGTCAAATTGCGCGTGATGCGATGCGCGAATCCGAAGTTTCCGATGCGCATCGAAATCGGCGACTTCCCGGGAAACGCGAACCAAGCCACGATCACGGCGATGGGACTCGAAGGCACCGACTTCGATACGAAGGCGCTCCACGAACTGCTTACGTCCGTGCGCTGAGCGCCTCGATCGTCCGCGCGAAGAACGGCGCGTCGAGCAATCCAACGCCGTGCCCGCAGCGCGGGGAGATCGCAAGCGATGCGTCGCTCGCGGCGCGCAACAACGCGCGTTCGCCGGCGCGCGTCGGCCAATCGTAACGACCGTTCACGAACGCGACCGGCACGCGAATCTCGCGGACAAGCGCGACGAGATCGAGGCCGGCGAGTTCGCGAAGCGACTCCGAGCGCGACTCGAGTCGAAGACCTGCAGAGACGATTTCGCGTGCGACGTCGGGGCTCGCGACGAGCGCAACGAGCGACTCGCTCGCGCGCAGCATTCGGTCGCGTCCGACGACGCGCGTCAGCAACGCGACGGGCACGTCGGACGCGCGAGCCAAGGCGCCGCCCGTTCCGGCCATCGACCACGTGCAGCCACCGGCGACGACCCCGGCGATGCCTTCGGGATCGCGTGCCGCAAGCGCGAGCGCGACGTATCCGCCGAGCGAATCGCCCGCGACGATCGCGCGGCGCGGACACGCCTGTGCGACGAGCGACCCCACGGCCTCGAGCGCACCGGCAAGCGTAAAGCGCTCGGAGCGACGTGAGCCGTGCCCCGGCAAATCGGGACACCACACCTCGAACCGCGCGGAGAGCTCGCGAGCGACGGGCAGCCACGTCTTTCGATTCGCGACGGCACCGTGCACGAGGATGACGAGCGGCGCTCCCGGCGACCCATAGCGGTCGACATCACCGTTCACGGCGTGCACGAGGCACGCCGAACGGCATG
>Ga0116228_10004255_pt1 | contig 12678 bp, 12 predicted proteins | sample S1TSphfallax_2_FD_89694 | JGI IMG/M metagenome (GOLD analysis project Ga0116228, IMG submission 89694) | Host-associated microbial communities from peat moss isolated from Minnesota, USA - S1T2_Fc - Sphagnum fallax MG | ecosystem: Host-associated > Plants > Peat moss > Unclassified | place... | reverse complement strand
AGCTTGACGTCCATTTGTAATTTCTTAACAGTATAGAGACACAATGTTTACACCTTGCTCTTATCATCCATGTCTGCTATGCATCAAAGAAGACTTCAAATTCTTGCACATATCATCATACACAACAGACAGATGTTTGTCATTTAGGTTGATGAGAAAGGTCTTCCTTATAGCACAGATTCCGATTCTTCTCCTTCACCAGTATTGGGTGAACCAGAGGGGTCATAAATGAGCATTCATTTCTCATCTACAATAGAGTGAAAAAATTCTGAGCTTCTTGTAATGTCATCTATGAACATTCAGTTTTCACACCATGATAAAGGAAAATATCAAGAGCATGTTGTAAGTTTGTCTATGGACATTTTATTTATTATCCTTGCAAGTGCCAAAAGCAAATGAAAAGGTCCATATTACAAAAGAGGAAGGTTTTGCAATTTGGAAAGCTAACACTTAGAGAGAACAAAGGTTCAAAATTTTGACTTGTTTCTTTTGTGGGATGAAGACTTTGGAAAAGTACTTATGCAACGAGTGTTTTGGGTACATTGGATGTGGTCACGTTCCTGGTCCTCACAACCTTCAGGAACTATGAAGGTACGCTGTTTGACAAATTGGTGCCTTTTGTGAATAATACTTATTGAGAAAAGGATAGGGAGGGATTCAAGCTCTCAATAGTTTTAGAAATTACGCCGGTTTTCAAGATTGAAGCCATAAACCACTCAGCCATCTCTCCCATAAATATGTTTTTCTCTCTCAGTTAAGATCAAAGAAACCAGGCCTATCGAGATGCCCAATACACATGTTCTTTGCAGCTTTTTTCAATGGCGAAATTTCACCAAAAAATGAAATTCAAAAATGAAAACTTGAAAATGAAGTGATTTTGGAGATTTTCAATCACCAGAAATGAGGGAGGAAAAATTAGTAAAATCATCAAACTTTTATACCTAAATGGCTTTGATTGCATATTCAAAGATATAGGAGGCAGATTAAAGTTTTGTACTTTCTATATGGTTTATAGCCATATTTGGCTAAATCTTCCTGAGGAGGATTGCCACTTTTTTTGTACATCTTCATATGGATTATCCTCGCATTGGCTACGAACAAAAATTCTTAAGAAACACACTGGTTCTTAGTTCCTGTGGGTAGACCACCGGCTGCACTTTTGTGGATTTGTGTAAACCAGTGTTGAGTGCTTATCAGAAGGGAGTTTCTTAGGATTCGTAATTATGATTCTTAGAAAATCAAATATGCAGTTCTGGTAGGTTATATAATGACACTTTTCTGGTAGGTATATATCTTGTGTAAGTGTAAATCATTTACATTTTACATTACATTGTTATCATGTATATGTGTGTGTGTGTGTGTGTGTGTGTGTATGTATGTATGTACACTTACATAGCCATGTAAATGTTTTGGGACATGTAAATGTATATAGTAAGTTATCGTAGTACCTTTTCAGGTTCAGCAAGTGCCTACCAATTTATTTTTATTTTTTGCAAATGTATTTGTTTTGGCCTCAAAATTTTAGTTTTATAAAATTCAGCAATGATTTAAAGTTGTGTACAACACATGTATAATACATTAACAATACATATTGAAGGTACATTCCAGATTCAACAACTTGCTTTCTTGAAAGTTTTTGAAATTTTGAAATTTTGTGGTTTCTTTCTTTCTTAAGGTTTCAACCTTAACTTTGTTGCGTTGTGAATCTTGTGAGAGGACTTGTTTGTAGATATGGTGAAAAGGGAGGGAAGAAAAACATAGAAACTTTTGTCATATGTTGTTTTATGTGCATGCTTAAAGAGTGAAAATGGGTGTAGAAAAATTGCAACAAAGTTTGCTCATTGGTTTGTTCAAAATTATCACAAGAGAGGAACGAGAAGAAGTTTTGCAAAGAAAAGTTGAAGAATTTTGCAATGAGAGTGGTAATCAAGACAATTCTATATTACCAAAGAGTGTAGAGAAATGCCCTATTGTTAAGCCAAGAAAGTTTGTCACAACTTTACAGTTTGAAAGACAGATCAAGAAAGAGGCCAACGAAGAAGAAGATGTAAACAATTAAGAAGGAAGCAAGCCCAAACGTCAAAAATCAAGAGAACAATACACAAATTGGTTTCAACCATATTTATGGCCACCCATAATGGCAATGGTCCAAAAATATGGAGCAAAATTTGATGTTGTTCATTATCTATGAACCACTTACCGAAGTCTAAGAGTTCTAAGCTTGTATGAAAAACTAGCCTAGAGTAGATTATGGACTTGGTTTACACCAAAAGGAGAACTTTGACCAAATTACCTACAAGCAGCTGAACAAGGTACAACAACGAAACATTTGAAACATCATACGCCAATCTTAAAGGAGTATCCTACACTTCGAGATGAACTTGTCACAATGCTAAAAAAGATGAGAAGTGTTGGACAACCATTATCTACCTTGTGGTTCAACCAATTTTAAAAGGTATGATTGAATCCTTTGTTCTTGAAATTCTCCATAATGGTCATGGAGGATTTGTTGTCATAAAGGAATGGACTAGAAATTTTTTAAAACATTACATGAATTGATCTTTTCACATGGCAACAATAGCAACCGGCAAAATGCCAACAAATTGACATGAACAAGGACACAACATGGCATATAGAAAAGCTTAGTTAATGAAACTTTACTTGATTCCTCCATGCCTTATGGTCAACATTGACCAAACTAGGATCCATCTTGTTCCAACCACTGGAAAAAGAACCTAGGAAAGCAAAGGTTTAAAACACATTCATGTATTAGGGGTCGAGGACAAGAAACAAATAACACTTGTGGTATCTTCTGCATCAAATGGAAACCTACTTTTCGGACAAGTTGTTTTCACACATACAACACATAGGTGTTTACCTCCTTCAAATGAGGGAAAACTAAAATGTATCAACTCAAGTTGGGATTTTACATATAATGAAAATCAATGGTCCATGTTGGAGACAACAAAAGATTTTGTTCACAAGGTTTTGTTAGCCTACTCACACAAGTAAATCCAACAACTTGACTTACAAGTAAATCAAAAGCTTGTATGGTTGATTGATTGTTGGAATGTACACAAAAGAAAGGAATTTCTTGATTATATAAAAAAAAAGCACCCAAACATATTTGTTGTGTTTGTTCTTGCCAATTGTATCAATGAATTGCAACCTATAGATGACATTATCTAACGACCTTTGAAACATGTGTTCAAAGTCAATTTGTTGAAATAACAAATTTGCAATGGGAAGGAGCCAGTCATTGATTTCAAGATGAGCAATCTCAAACCTCAAATTTGTGGATGGTTGCATTCAACATGGACACAAGTGTAGGACATGGATGGAATGATTACCAAAAGTTGGGACAAAACATGGATCACAAAAGCTTTCACACTTGATTTCCAAGTAGAAGCCATGGAGGCTAATGCACTCACCCTTCTTTTCACATAGATTCCAAAAGTTGAAAAGTACAATGATGTAAAAGACAATGAAGCAAATCCAACAAATTCCATTAGAATTGTTATTGATAATTGCTTACAACCTAGTTTTACTCCACTTGGAATGGCAACTATAGGTGATGCATCAACTTCAAATAATGTCAAAGTGTTCGAATTGAAATAACAAGCTAAATTGAAGCAAAAAAATTAAATTAAAGAAAAAAAAATTAGGACATTTTGAAAACATTATAATATTTTAATTAGGTCACACACTAGTTTTGTTGTACATGTTCACCTTCAGTAATTGCAATAGCTTTAACTAACTTTTCTATTCAAGTTTCTTTTGTTAAATTAGCTTTGGATCCATCCTTGTTGGTGGCATCCATAAAACAAAAGCCCTTTAAAATCCAGAAAAACAAAAACCTTAGCAATAATATATATTTTTTTCTACTATGAAGAAACTCTAATTGATGAAGGTGATTACAAATTATGGTAAAAAAAAATGTGGATTAAAAAGAAATGGTTTGGGACCTAAATGTCCAATTGGAATCTATTGTTACCACAAGATGTTCTGCAAACATGTTAAAGGTAACTTATGCATCAATGGCTAGAAATCAAAGAACTATGAGAAAAAGAAGAAAATGATATAAAAGAAGACCAGTACGAGTGAGGTTGTTCATTCCTATGTGAGCCACTTCCTTATCCATTATAGTTAGATTTCTACCCATAGACTCCCAAGTTGCCTAGTGGTTTGTAAACCACAATGCCAAAGATCAATAAAACTATAAAAGAAGTCAATAATGGTAGTTCTGAGAAGAGCAGTTGAGAACCCTTTCCTAGTCCCCAAGTTTCAAATAATAGAAAGACTTCAAGTCCTTGTCTAATCTTCCATTAAAAATCGTACACAACATTTGCCACAACTACCACATCCAACTCCACTTTTGAATTCCTTTATTTGCACAAACCAACCTGCATGCTAACATGGAAACAAACTTTGTTTCAACTAAACAATAATGACTTCTGCTTGGGTGATAATTAACAAAACTCAAAGAACACATTTTTTCTAGAATCTCTTATACATTACAGCTCCAAATGACCATGTGCAAGGTGTCATGTGTGCATTAAATAGTCAAGACATGCAAAGTTTTTTCAAGAATTCACAAGCTTCTCATATATAATATACTTCAAATAGCTTCTCAAACCAGAGCTAGCTTTCTCCCCAAAATATGTCAAGGTGTAGTAATTGTTGTTTGGATCCATTGATTTTGATAGTGTAATATTATAATACTTGCTTCCACTCCTTTACAACACTCATTTGTAACCACATGTGTCACATATTTGTCTAAAAGTTGTTGACATAAATAAACTTGTTATTGTGTCTAATCTCCTAATGGCACATCCCCTCAAGCTATACCTCCCATCCTAGGGTGGGGATAGTCAATTTGCAAAGCCACATTAAGTAGATGCTTGAGCTAACCTAGTGTTCATATTCTACAAACAATATATTAAACAATGTGTTAAAGAGTTTTTGAGATGCAGCATCCATCAATTTCTGCTTTGTTACATGCCAAGAGACAATTTGCACCAAGTCGAAGGAACTGGACTTACAATTGTAAATAAGCAATGTATAGAAATGACAAGAATCATGAAGCAAATTCTTGTATTATTGGGATTGATAAAGTCACCTCCAAAATATAGAACTTTCATGGCACATGATGAAAACCTATTAGTAGTCTAAAAAGTTCATAAGCTCCTTTGTGTCAATGGTAGTAGTAGCATAATCCTTAATCAATTGATCTCTTCCATCAAGCCTAAAATGTAAAAGAGTTCAAAGTAGGAGCTTTCAAACTTGAGGGTAATGAAAAATAAGATTTTTTTCCAGGTGATGCCATGTCTCCAAATGCAATCTTGTAAAAGAAACTCTCTGAAGCTAATCCCTCATGGTCCCAAGTCCCAGTGAAACACAACTTGTGAGCTCGTGATCACTACAGGACCTTGTGGTGGTGGTGGTGCAGCAACAGAAGTTGAAGTGGAAAGCAATAGATGTAAGGACGTTGATGAAGAGAAAAAATCATAGGAAGGAGCCATGCCCATTGTTTCCTTGTCATTAGTTTCCTTTTTATGAATGTATTGAAGAAAGTTATAGGAAGACATTGATGCATTAAAAGCTTGCAAAAAAAGATGTGGCAAAGGAGAAAAATTTTAACTAGGTATCTTAGGAATCCTATGTAATTTCAACATTAAAAAAATATTTTAAAAAAATTTCAATAGGAATTGTAAATAATTTTTTTTAAATTTGGACTTTTGGAAAATAATTTAATTTCTACCAAACCTAAAAAAGTACTGCAATATTCATAAAGTCACCTTATCTTTGGGCCTTCTTTCACCTTTAAACCACTTTTTTATTATATCCATAAAATAATGAATTTTTATTAAATCAACATTTAATGCACAAGGTTCGAAGGTTATTAGAGTAGTTGTATAGGTAAGAGCAATGAAAATATATGTAGCAATAGTGGTGACACTTTGGAAAAAGGAAAAATGGGTGAAACTTAGTTTATCACAAAAATTGATGGTTTTTCGAGTTTCCCCTAAAATGAATGAGAATGGGGGGTTTTTTTTTTCCCCAAGTTTTTGAATTTCACCCTATTTATGACCAAACTTAGGATTTTGATTCCATTTTCTTTTAATTTTATAAATAATTTTATTATACATCTTTAATGACCATACCTTCTTGCAAATTCATATTAATTAGTTGTGAGCACTATGTTTTGATGAGTTGTTTTTTTGCAATGGGCCATTTAGTTGGCCTATCACCAAAAAATTATGAAATCCTCTATTTCTCAAATAAAAATTACATTATTTTACATGGCCATGTAAAATCATATAAATATTTATTTTTTGCACTTACATTGTTCTACATAGCCATATAAAATCATATAAATATATTTATTTTTACACTTACATTGTTTTATATGAAATAAAATAAATTTACATTGTTCTACATTTACATTTACATAAAGCATAAATAAATTTCAATATGGGATTTTCACTTACATGAAATGTAAGTCCCAAACAATTTACACACACCATTGGGGAACATTAGTAGAAAAACGTTAATTTGTGAATAAAAAGCATTTGCAATTAACTTTGCAACAAAAAATCTTTTAGTTGCATAAATGAAGTCGCATTAAACCTTTAGTTGCAAATGATAATTTAACATGATGTCAACACATTTCCAATAGATGAAGTATATGGTCAACATATACACTTCCATCCTTTGACTAGTGTATAACATTTGCAATTACTAACCATTCTTTTGCAACTAATAAATAACCTTATCATTAATTGTCATTTACCAACATAATAATTTTTTTGGGAAAACTTTTATTATTATTGAAATATTAATCTAGGCCATCCAATATAGATGACCATAGATTTCAATCCATACTCTAATCAAATTTTGACACTTGACAAGCCTTGAAATTTTTAATATATGATTTTATACAATATATAATGCAAAAAATCAACATGGTTCAATTTCAACTATTTACATGATTCATTTGGACAAGGAAAATTTGACATGTGGCATTTGGAATAATTTATGATGAAAATTAAATTTTTATTAAAATATTAATCTCAACCATCCATTATGTTTATTCAATTTAGATTTATTTATATTGTCACATGGCACAATCAAAAGTTGCTATGTGTCATATTGATTGAATTTTGAAAAAATTAATTTAAATAAATAATTACTTACATAGATGGGTAGGTAGGTAAACTATGTGCATTAAAAAATACCTACCTACTTAGGATACATAACTACATAGTCTATTTACTTACTTACCCACCTAGTTACCTAAATAGGAAAGTAGGTAAATAAGTAAGATGGTAGAAAGGTAGAAAAGTAAATGATTTAAAAAATAACCATATAAATATTTTTATTTTATTTTATATTTTGCCTTGAAGGTTAAGCTTCTTTGAGCTCATCCCAAATAGCACATGATTGTAAATGTGAAGAAAAAAGAGAAGGAGCCTTTTTATATACTTTTATAAAGATTATATTAGAAAACAAAACATATGGGTTAAACCTTGTAGGTACACTTTATTCACAAATTCAATTACAACTAAAAATGACTTTTCCACAAGTTTTGCACCTATTTTTGCTTTTGTAAATTCTACAACAAAATAGGTTAAAAACAAGTAATTAATTAACTAACTAATTAATTAGCTAATAACTAATTACCTATCCACCCACCAACTTACAGAACTACTTATTACATATTATTGTTTAATTATTTTAATAATTTTAAAAGAAGCATTGATCATTATTCTTTCATGGTTTCTAACAACTAATCAATTAGTTCATAAAAATTAGTTCAAAACTAATAATAAATTATTTCAAGAAATAATTATTTAATATCTAATTAAATAATCAATTTTTTAATATCTCTAATGATTTGGCAATTATTTATAAAATAATATATTTTTATTTTTTCAATTACTTAAATAAGAAAACTATTATTACCTTTCAAAATAAACCTTTTAAATTTCTAGTGTTCAACTAATTAAATAAAAAATAATTAGGCATTAATTGATTATTTAACAAAGTAAATTATTACCTATTTGGTAATTACTGAATTCTAATTATAAATTATTAAAATTTTAACTTTCTAACTCAATTACTAGATATAAATCAGTTCTAATAAACCATTAATATTAAGTGATTAATATTTTTTAGCTCTTAACCATATTTTTTATTAAGAAATATTAACTATCACGTAGTTTAATAAATATTAATAAAATAATAAAGAAATTACTACTTTATATTAAGAAATATTTTAAAATAAAAAATAAAGTATTAAAAAAAGTTATGAATTCTATTTATTTATTAAGTAGAAATTATATTATTTTTGACTAATCGTTAATAGCAACTAGAAAATTTAATTTGTGAAAATTTAATTTTTTATTATTCATTGGCCGACAAAATATTTAGTAATTACTAGTCATTAACTATTAACCATAATTCTTGATTTACTACCTGAATCAGATTATTGAGATATTTCAGAAACAATTAAATAAAGAGTAATCAGATAATTATTATCTGAATAATTAAAATAAATAGTTATTTCATAGTAACTAAACATTAAATAATATTTAATAAATTATTGACAAAGCATTAATTGATAGATGTTAAATAAAAATTATTTATCTATAAAATTATTTGACTTTTTTATAGAAATTAAGTATTTTTTAGTTAACTAACTATTATTTCATATTTCTTAATTAATAAATTATTTAAAATGAATAATTCATGAATAATGATCAATTATTGTATCAATTTAAGATTTCATATTTTGAAGTTAATAAATAATAATTGATTATTTAATTAGTTGGTATAAGTTTAAATATAATGAAATGATTAAGTAATATTATTTAATTGATACTTTACACTAATTAATGAGTCGTTTGAAAACAATAATTGTGAGATAATTAGTGCTCAGATAATACAACAATTATATCATATTAATATGACCTCACTACTATTTTTAATCATACCTTAATAAAGATGCTATATTTTTAAATGAACCATACAAAATCAAAATGATTTTTTTGCAATCCAATTTGCCCATTATATAATCAAATATATGCTTAAGACACTTTGAATACAAATTAAGTATTTTAACATACCATGAATACATGTCAAATATGCTTAATATATCTTGAATATAATTTAAATGCACTTTAATATGTTAAATAAGATTAATAGATGTTTAATATACCTTGAATAAAAAATATATAATATACTCTTAATGTAATGCACAAAACTCTAATGTACATTAGTAAATGTATAAACACACCATAATAAATAACCAAATTGCAACTCATTTTGCAATTAAATGAACATAGGAACCTATTCTTGAATGAAAAATCCAAGGAACTAGTCCATATAGAAGAATATGTAATTTAATCGTCGTATCATAATTGCAAAAATAGAACTAAAGTGTAAAAGATGATAATTAATTGTAAAAATGATAAAATAAAGTTGCAAATGATAAGTAGTTGCATAGAGTCTGCATGTATCTGCTTAGAACAAGATGGCTATGTTGGCTGTTGTGCTGCAGCTTGCAAGAGACCTACCATGCATTGAGGGCACTGGAAATCCTGGAGCAGTCAAATGTAGAGTCACAGAAGATTTGTGACTCACTAGTAGGGATTGTCCAAGCACCTCATGACTCTGTTGAAGATGCCTTCCATGTTGTGGGGATTGCAGAAGTTCTTCAATGCCCTCATGGAGCAGAGGTTGCTAAGGTAAGCATATTGATCCCTTCTTGTCACTGTGGGTGTTCAAGAAATAAGAAAATGTGTGTTCTGCAAGTTTCATTTGCTCATCAGGGTTCTGGATTTTGACGGTCATTGTGCCCAGTTTGCAAGCTGCAGTGGAGAAGGCAAAATCTCTTCTTCAGCTACACTACTCTGTGGCCACTAAAGCGATTATCAAGGTACCATGATCTTCAGTTTTTGTTTTCCTATGGGTAAGAAGCTTTAGAATATCTGAATTTTTGCTGGAACAAATCCTTGAGATCACAACCAAGAAAAGCTCAATGATTAAGATGTCATTATGACAATATAAACTATACTGAGCCTATGGCTCTGGTGAAAATTCATGAATGAGAGCTCGTGGGTCCTATCTTTGTTGATTTTTCTAAGCAAATGCTCTTAGTTTGTAATTCCTGGTGCTCATGAGAGATTCCAGGTTAAAATACTTGGTTGTACTTGTCACAGATATGGCTTCAGAGACTTGAAATCTGAATATAGAGTCCTAATTGGGATGATAAAAGTTTTTTTGTTATTGTGATCGCAGATGTTGTATTGAGCTCATGTATTGTGGTAGAAGTTTTGTGTGTGACTTTGAGATTACTGGGTTGATTGGCATAGCTTGAACACAATCTTTGTGAATCTTGGTGCTGGGATTCTTTGCTGCTGAGAGTTTATTATGATGGAGCTCAGGTAGGGTCTTCAGTTCTAGTGGATCTCTTGTAAAGGTTATTTTTGGCAGACAATTTCAACATAGAAATCTTAGTCTGAAAAAAAGTCTTTGTGATAATATTTGCCAATCCATGTTCGTGTTTGTGGTTGGACTTTTGATGAGAGTTTGAAGGCTCATTTGATGATAATTTAAGGTGTGGTTGTGCTGCTACTATGTATGGTTTTTGGCAGAGTCTAAATGAGAATGTCATGTCAAGGAGTATGTTGAGTCATGAGTAGTCACTGTGTCTTCTCCAGTTCCTTCCGAAAAAGAAAAGATGATGCATATGTGTTGAAAATCTGAGTAGGTGGCTCTGATGGTCATGTATTGACTCAGAGATTGGCCTTACTATCTTTGTCTCAGTTTTACTATCAATGGTGGTTTGTCTGATGATTCTTGTTGTAAGCTTTGCTTGACAGAAACTAAGATGTCAATCTCAATAATTGAGATGTGCTCATGACAATAGAGCACCTAAATTTATATGTCTCCTTGTGTTAGAGTATGTTGAATCATGTGTTGTCCACTGTTATTCCAGTATTGTATGTGAAGAAGTAGGTTGTATGCCTGTTTTCTAGAGCTGGCTATATGGTTCTGATGAACAAGTATCAAGGGAGAGCCTTGACTCTACTATCCTGGGGCAGTTTATTGTAGTGGCAGTTGTGTCTGTTTATGTGTGCTCATCAAATGCTAAGTGTTTTGAACTCAATGATATTGATGTCCATATGACAAATATATGCTATTCTGAGTGCATTGCTCTGATGAAAAATGTTTGGATGAGAGCTCAGGTGAATGCCTTCACTTATCTTTGGGTTTAAGGTTAAGTTTTACATATTGAACAGGTTTTTTAACACCTGCAATTGAAGTGTTATAGCATGTTTGCTGAAAAAGATGGTTACATTGGGGCCTGTTGAAGTCAATGGGGGGGTCATGGCAGTTAGTCACTGCTATTAATGGTGAATGTGACAGTCTGACACTTTGTGAGTGACACTCGTAAGGTTTGGCCACACTCATTTTTGTTGTGTTTGTTTTGGTTTCGCTGGAGCTGATATGCTGGTGGTTACCTTCAAGGTGTTATTTTGGGGTTTTCTCTGCAATCTCATAGATATTTTGTAGCATGGAAACCATGTCAGGTTGACTTTGGATCTCTCCACCTTATTCTTTGTTACTCTCTGCAGGCAAGAAAATTTTGATGGACTTTGGATGGCACAGCAGTGTTTCATTGTTGACAGCTGAATTTTGTGGTCCTACAGAATTAGGGGTGGAGTTCCAAGAGTGCATCTTTCAATGATGCACTAAGTGGTGTTTTCAGTTCTCTCAAGGTGCCAAGCTTGCTTGAAAGAGATATTGTTGACCTAGTTCAAAGGAGACCAATCTCCCCAGGTGTCCAGGTGGTGGATTCATTTTGTGAATATTGCAAAAACTTATGTGAAGTATCAGGTGAAAGTGTAGATTTACTTCGTCTTCAGACAGTAAACAGCATAGCATCTGTATTATGTTATAGGACTCACAGCCATCCCATGGATGATTTTGTAGCTTCTGGTCTAAGAGGGAGGTTTGAATCTGAATTCTAGATGAGCACATTTCTGGAGAGAGAATTTTCCTTTGGATGTTTTTAACATGAAAGCTACTGTTGAACATGGCCTGTGCTCTATGAAATATCAATGTTTGTCTTGGAGTATCTGAAAGTCCTTGGTTTTGGTGGTCAAGCTGGATTGAATGCCAGTCTTGATGAGCAGTAGCAAGTTAGATATCAATTAAAATGCATTTGTAGGCTGTCCTTTATGCAATTTATTGACTGTGGAGCATTGTGTTGGATTTACAGACCTGAGATTCTGCTTTCTCTTGTTAATCATCCATGTTTTAACTACTAGATGGTCTCTGCATCATGCTCTGCAAGAGTCACCTGATTGAGGTCGTCTGCTGTGATTACTTTACCAGAGCTCAGGGAATGAACATGTAAATCTTGCCTGGTGCAGGAGTTGGCTGGACCTGATGGGACATGGCACTACACCAAGTCGAGCTCTGAATCCTCTACCAAAGCTACTGGCTAGTATACATTCTTCAATTTCCCTACAACAGCTATCACATATCATGTGGTCTGGCAGTCTGGAAATATGTGTAATGGATTGTGCACATGCAATTAAGAGGTGAATTGACACCTGTAGGATGTGGGCTCTGTTTTCAGGACTTGCATTTGGAATTGCTGCAGCT
>Ga0116228_10004254_pt1 | contig 12679 bp, 12 predicted proteins | sample S1TSphfallax_2_FD_89694 | JGI IMG/M metagenome (GOLD analysis project Ga0116228, IMG submission 89694) | Host-associated microbial communities from peat moss isolated from Minnesota, USA - S1T2_Fc - Sphagnum fallax MG | ecosystem: Host-associated > Plants > Peat moss > Unclassified | place... | reverse complement strand
CCTGTACTACGAAGCGGTCGAGCCGTTCCTGGCCGCCCGCACCAAGCAGGCGCTTGGTCAGGCCAACTCACAACAGGAATGGAACACTTTTTTCCTGTCGTCACCGGATTTTGCGTATGAATGAACCGCGCATGAATCGACAGCGCCGTCGTCTCCTCAAGCTTGGGATCGCCGCGGCCGCGGTCGGTCTGCCTGGCTTGTCCGGCCGGCTCTACGCCGCCCCGGCCGGCGGCCCCCGATTGCTGGTGGTGTTCCTGCGCGGCGGCTACGACTCCACCAACCTCTTGATTCCGTATTCCAGCGGCTTCTACTACGAGGCGCGGCCCAACATCGCCATCGCCAGGCCCGATCCGGCGTCGAACACCGGTGCGCTCGCACTCGATGCCGACTGGGCGCTCGCCCCGGCCGTGCGTGACACCATCGGCTCACTGTATGCGCAGCGCCAGGCCGCCTTCATCCCGTTTGCCGGCACCGATGACCTGTCGCGCAGCCATTTCGAAACCCAGGACAGCATCGAAATGGGCCAGGCGGCGGGTGCTCATGATTTTCGCTCCGGCTTTCTCGGTCGTCTCGCCGAAACACTGGCTGGGACGCGCACCGCCGCCGACGCCATCGCGTTTACCGACGCGCTGCCGCTCGCCTTCGAAGGTGCCACCACCGTTCCCAATCTGTCATTGAAAAACGTCGGCAAGCCGCCGTTCGATGAGCGTCAGGCACGCATCTTGAGCGACATGTATACCGGTCACCGCTTGGAGAGCGCGGTGACCAGCGGCCTCGAATTGCGTCACGAAGTGGCACGGGAAATCGCCGACGAGATGAGCGCCGCCAATCGCAATGCCATCACCACCAAAGGCTTCGAGCTCGAAGCAGAGCGCATGGGCCTCTTGATGCGGGACAAGTATCGCATCGGATTCATCGATGTGGGCGGTTGGGACACTCACGTCGGCGAAGGCGCGGCGCAGGGCGCGCTCGCCGGCAACCTCTCGAGTCTCGGCAAGGGGCTGCAGGTGTTCTCACAATCCTTGGGCGCTGAATGGAACAATACCGTGGTGGTCGTGCTCTCGGAATTCGGCCGGACCTTTCGCGAAAACGGCAGCCGCGGCACGGATCATGGGCACGGCACGGTGTACTGGGTGTTGGGCGGCGCCATCAACGGCGGCGCCATCTTGGGTGCCCAGCAACGCGTGGATCGCAGCACGCTGTTTCAGGACCGCGACTTCCCGGTGCTCAACGACTATCGCGCGCTGTTGGGCGGACTGTTCCGCTCGATGTGGGGCCTTGATGCAAGCCAGACCGCGCATGTCTTTCCAGCGACCAAGCCCATGGATTTCAGGCTGGTTTGAGTCATTTGGAATACAGCGCTTCAGCTCGACACGGCGCGGGCGCTGCCGAGATCGAGCACGCCGCGCAACACTTTGTCGATCGCACATTGGCGCAGCGACAGCATGCCGCTGCGCTGGGCGCTGGCGAGCAGCTCCGGCACCGGACTGCGCGTGCGCACCAGATGTTTGACCTCGGGCGTGCCGGACAACAGCTCATAGACCACCACCCTGCCCTTGAAGCCCTCGCGGCAGGCTTCGCAACCGCTGGGTTCGCGAAAGATGATGCGTCCGCCGCTGCCGAATTGCTCATGCCAGCCGGCCAGCACGCGCTCTGGATCCAAGTCCGTGCCCAGGCAATATTCGGCGGCGAGATCGGCGAGTTCGGTCTCGGTCGGCACTCGCGACTGCTTGCAGTTGGGACACAACTTGCGCGCCAGACGCTGCGACAAAATGCCGACCAGCGCATCGGCAAAATTGAATGGGTCCATGCCCAAGTCGAGGAGCCGCACGACGCTCTCCGCGGCACTGTTGGTATGCAGGGTGGAGAACACCAGATGTCCGGTGAGCGAGGCCTCGATGCCGATCCGCGTTGTCTCGGCATCGCGCATTTCACCGACCATGATGACGTCCGGATCGGCGCGCAGGAAGGCGCGCATCGCCGCGGCGAACGTCCAATCGATCTTCGGCTGCACCTGCACCTGGCGCAGTCCCGGTTGCGTGATCTCAACCGGATCCTCGGCGGTCCAGATCTTGATGTCCGGCGTGTTGATTTCGTGCAATACCGAATGCAGCGTCGTGGTCTTCCCCGAACCCGTTGGCCCGCAGACCAGAATCAGGCCGTAGCTGCGCGAGATCATCTTGCGCAACAGCGTCAGATCGAAGTCGCTGAAACCGACCGCGGACAACGGCAGCGCTTCGGCGTTGGCAAGTATGCGCAGCACGACATCTTCGAGGCCGTTGGCGGTCGGCACGATGGCGAGGCGTAATTCGATCTGCAGAGGACCATGCTTGGAGAAGTCTATCTTGCCGTCCTGCGGGCGCCGGCGTTCGGAGATGTCGAGATCCGCCATGACCTTGAGGCGCGACACGATCGCCTGGCTGTAAGCCGGCGGCAGCTGCAGATAGTCCTCCAGATCACCGTCCTTGCGAAAGCGGATCCGCGTTTCGGTCTTGCCGCCGTTGCTCTCGATATGAATGTCCGAGGCACCCTGGCCGTGCGCCTCGATGATGATCTTGTTCACCAGTTTGACCAGCGTATTTTCGGAAACTCGGACATCGATCGGCGTGTCCTTTGGCGTCACAGCCGACTGCTGAGATTCGATGGCGAGCTGGCTGGCGAGGTCGCTCACCTTGGTCTGCGCCACCGCTGCGGCACGCGCGTCGGCGCCATTTTCACGCGAGGTGCCGCCATTGCTCGCGCGCATCTCGCCGCGGCTCTCCAGATTGGAGTACTCCTTGGCAATGCGCGCCTTGATCTCCTGCGGGTTGGCAATCACCGGCGCGATGTTGACGCCGGCGTGGAAACGCAGCTCCTGCGAGAAATCGATGACGAACGGATCCTCCACGGCGACCACCAGCGTGTCGGCGGTACGCAGCAGCGGCAGCACTTGATGGCGGATGGCCAACGCCATGTCGACCGACTCGAGCGCCCCGGGACCGATCTTGAATTCGCGCACATTGACGTAAGGGATCCCGAGCTTGTCCGACAGTGCAAACTGGATGACGCGTGGCGTCACTGCGCCGAGCTCGATCAGGATTTCGCCGATCCGCCGGCTGCGGTGATCGACCTGGATGGACAGCGCCTCATTGAGCTGGTGGGAGGTGATGAGCTCCGACTCCACCAAGAGGTCGCCCAGCCGCACGCTCGGCCGTTTCTCCTGCGCGCGCAGCGCAGTCAGCAACTCCTGGGGGGAGATGATGGCGCGATCGGTGAGATATTTGCCGATCTTCTCCTGGCGCAGCTTCGCCTGCGTGTTAAGCGCCTGCGACAGCCGGTCGGCGCTTAGTTCCTGATTCTCCACCAGCACCTCCCCGAGCCTCGGACCGAGCTGCATATCCTTGATCTGGGCTGCGGGCAGAAAACACAGCGTCGCGCGCAACGATTCGCCGCCCACTAGGAACAGGTAAACACCGTGCACCTCCTTGACGAAGCCGAGCGTCTTGCCGCTCATCTGAGTGCCGTCGAGGAACTGCACCTCAAAGGGCTTTTGCCTCGGAGAAGCGGCGTCGGCGGCGCCCACGCCGTTCAATGCCTCCATATCGGGCAGATACGAGATCGGTTTTTCGAGCTTTACGCTGCGAATCTGGGTGAACGGTATGCGGCGGATGCCCGGAGCACCGCCGAAGCGGATGGCGACCGCCTGCGTGCGCGTGTCGAGTTCCACCAACTGTGCCGGCAATACCTGGCCGTCCAGCAACTCGACCGAACATTCCGTCAGATCCGTGGCCGCCGGCATTTCCGCATGCTTGTAGAAGGGCAGCGCCGGCCAGCCCACCGGGGTGAACTGCAAGGCGGTTTTGGTCAATGGCAAGCGTGTCTCCGGCATGGACGTTCTAGTGTGCCGGGTTGAATCGGGAGCGAGATGGGCACCCGTGCACAGCTCGTCGTTCCTGCGCTGCGGCGCAGCGCCGGTTAGCCGCCCGCCGGCAGCGGCTTGCCAGCCGATCAGGCCGCCGCTCGCGTGCGCGAGGCGGACTTCCCGCGCCGCCATTTGCCGAGGCGCGCGTGCAGCGGCTTCAATCCGTCGATGACGAAACTCAAACAGATCTTGCACACGTCGCGCCAGCGCGAACGTCCCGGAACGGTGGGCGACATTCCCAGCCGCCTGAGATAGTGGTTGCTTTGATGCACACGGCCGGTGCGCGCAATGGAACGGAGATCGAAGTTGATGCTCAGCGCGACCGAGATGCTGGAACCGTTTTGCGCCCAATGCGGCGCCGTCGACGGAATATGCACGCCCAGACCGGGCAACAGGTCATAACTCACGGCATCCTTCTGGCGCTCGGCCGGGTAGCGCGCACCGTTGGGATCGCCGTTGAAGAACCGTTCCAAATCCCGCTGCGTCAACAGCGTGCTATCCTGTTGATCGAACACGTGCAACGTCTTGTCACCCTGGAGCTGGAACAGAAAATTTGTGTCCGCGTCGATGTGATAACCGGTGATCCGCCGTGGCGATGCGATCAACAGCGTGGCGCGCCCGCCGCGGGGCGCATCGTTACGCAGCGTAGGTCCGGTGATGTCCGAAAGCTCATGCATCAGGATTTTCACGAACGGACCAAACTCTTCATCGGCCTCGACATGGCTCAGCATGATCAAGGAGTCATTGACTGCAATGTGCTCGAGTGTCTCGAGAAGACCACTCACGGGCTGCATACCTTTTTTCCATGGATCCGCAATCTGGATGTGCCCACGAGCCACGTAACTCGGCACGGTACGCGCTGCGCGGCGGATCAAAAGAGCTTTCATGGATTGAAGGGAAAACAGCGGATCGCCGGCGAGTCCGTGCTGAAACCCGAACGTGCGCCGGTTATAGCGCGACCATACCGCGGAAGCGCCAGGTGCATCGCAATGCAGCGAATATCGCACTTCCGTAGCCACTCCTCACATCGCAAGTCGAGCCATAAAATGATCTCACGGAAAATTTCCGTGAACAATGTCAAATCGGGAGTAGTCGAAGGATGACAGCCACATGATTACAGTATTTTCGGACGCCCACTTGTTGCGCAATCCGCGCACCGAATTGCACCGCGGCCAGCTGGTGCGACCGCACGAATGCCCGGAGCGCGCACAAATGGTGATCGATCGAGTGCGCGCCGTCGGTTTGGGCGACGTGATCGCGCCGCATAATCTCGGACTCGGTCCCGTGCTGCGCGTCCATGATCCTGACTTCGTCGCGTTTCTCGCCACCGCCTGGTCCGAATGGCTGGCGGCCGGCAATCCCGGAGAGGCCATCCCAGACTGCTGGCCCGCCCGGCGCATGATGCAGCGTCTGCCCACCAGCATTTCCGGAAAGCTGGGTTACTACGCCATGGCGGGTGAGACCTCGATCAGCGAAGGGTCATGGGAAGCGGCGCAAGCGGCCGCCGACGTCGCGGTGACCGGCGCTCAGCTGCTGACCGGCGGCGCACGCTCCGCGTTCGCCCTCTGCCGTCCGCCCGGACACCATGCGGCGAAGGATCTGTATGGGGGCTATTGTTTCCTCAACAATGCCGCGATCGCCGCTCAACATTTGCGCGATCACGGCGCGACCCGCGTCGCCATCCTCGACGTCGATTTTCATCATGGCAACGGGACGCAGGATATTTTCTACGATCGAGCCGACGTGCTCTACGTATCCCTGCACGGCGACCCGGCGGAAGCCTTTCCGCACTTTTCCGGCTATGCGGACGAAAGCGGCAGCGGCGCGGGCGAAGGATTCAATCTCAATATCCCCCTGCCTGCGGGTACGGACTTCCCCGCCTGGCGCGCTGCGCTCGAACGGGCAATTGCGCGCATTAGCGCCTTTGGTGCGGATGCGCTCATCGTGTCCCTGGGGGTCGACACCTTCGGCGGCGATCCGATCAGCAGTTTCCGGTTGCAATCGCCGGATTTCACCACCTTCGGCCAGATGATTGGATTGGCGGCATTGCCCACCCTGTTCGTGTTCGAGGGCGGCTATGCCGTGTCCGAGGTCGGGATCAACACCGTCAATGTACTGACCGGCTTCGAGGGCGGCTGAACGACCGTCTGATGCGCCGCGGTTAAACTTGGCGTGCCGCCGCTAGGCCCGGGCTGGCGCCGGCATCACCGGTGGCGCCTTCATCACCGGCCACGCGGCACAAAGCCGTGCACCACCCTGCGGCGCGGTATCGACGGAAACCTGGCCGCCATGCCATTCGACCGCCCGCTTGACGATGGCGAGGCCGAGACCGAAGCCGCGCTTACGGCCGTCGACGGCACCGAGTTGCACGAACGACTCGAACACGCGCGCGCGTTCACTCTCGGGAATTCCCGGTCCGTCATCGTCCACCCACAGCCGGTTCATGCCGTCCTCGACCCTGAAGCTGACGCGCACCTCATGACGCGCAAAGCGCGCCGCGTTGTACAGCAGGTTCTTGAGCACGGTGTCGAACAGATGGCCGTCGCAGACGACTCGCCCGGCATCGCCGGCAACCTCCGTCGCCATGCATAGATCAGGGCGCGAATCGCGGCGCACCTGGTCGGTTATCGCCGGAATGAGCTGACCGAAGTCGTGCTCGCCTAGATTCAGCGTCATCCCGGCGCGTTCGAGGATGGCATAACTCAAGGTCGCGGTCACCAGCGCATTGATCTCGGCGATATCCGTCTTGATGTTCTCCAGAGAGCGCCTCACTTCGCTGCTGCACGAGGCCTGCTGCGTCAATTCGATCTCGAACTGCATGCGCGACAGCGGCGTCTTGATTTCGTGCGACACCGCATTCGACATGTCTTTGTGCGAGGCGATCAGTGCATCGATGCGCGCCGCCATTTTGCGGAAAGTTTGCGCGAGCGGGTAGATCTGCGAGCGCGGCGTGATGACCGCATTGAAGGCCCAGTTCTTGTCACCGAAGCGCGCGGCAGCGAGCTCGAGCGCACGCAGGTCGCGCGTCAACGGCCAGACCCAGATCATGATGACGAGAGCGATCGCCGCATAAAAGAACGAGGTCAACGCCCACTCGAGCGGGCCGCGCTGGGGCTCCGGGGCCACCAACTCGAGTGCCAGGATGTTGTCGGCGTCGACCTGCCGCAGCGCCCAATACTCGCCACGCGCCCCGCTCATGTAGGCGATCTCGCCCGCCTCGAGTTTGTCCAAGGTCTCGCGCCCCGAGATATCCCGCGTGCGGAACAGCTCCATGCTGACACCCGACTGGGCGGCGATCTGCGCGAGCGCCGGCTTCCACTCGGCGGGTGGCAGCGCCTGCAACCGGGCTTCGACGGCATGCAGTGCGACCGCCTGTGAGCGATCGTCGAGCGCGTCGCGACTGCCGTAGATCTGCAGCAACCGGTCCTGTCCCCAACTGACGGCGGCGAGGGTCAGGATGATGAGAAAGTACAGGCCGAAGAAATGCCGGCTCACACCTCACCAGGCATCGGGGACGAACAGATAACCCTGCCCCCAAACGGTCTTGATCCGCGGCGATGAATCCGCCTCGTCGCCGAGTTTGCGGCGCAATTGCGAGATGCGCAGATCGAGCGTCCGATCCATGCCGTCGTATTCACGGCGGTACAGCTGCTGGAAAATCGTCTCCCGGGATTGTACCTCGCCCGCATGTGCGGCCAGGTAGACGAGCAGATCGAATTCGCCGCCCGATAATGCGATCACTCGGCCATCGAGGTGCACGCTGCGGCCGGCGGTGTTGATCGACAGCCGGCCGAATCGAATCGGCTTGTGATCCGCACGGCGCGGCGTTCGGCTCCGCCGCAGCAGCGCTTGGATTCTCGCCATCAGCACGCGCGGCTCCACCGGCTTGATGACGTAGTCGTCGGCGCCGAGTTCGAGTCCGAGGACCTGATCGCCATCGTTGTCGCGTGCGGTGAGTATCAACAGTGGATTTTCATAGCACGTGCGCAATTGCCGGCACACCGAGAATCCGTCCTGGCCCGGCAGACCGAGGTCGAGGATCACGAGGTCCGGCACCTCGCGCGTCACGCGCTCCATGACCTGATCGCCGCGATGCGTGATGGCCACGCAAAAATTGTTGCTCTCGAGATAGCGGCTCACCAGCTCGGACAATCGCAGGTCGTCCTCCACCAAGAGGATCGAGGGTTTCGTGGATGGGTTCACGGTGCTCAGTCGAACACGTTCCACGGTTGTCGGCGCTTGTGCCGGTACTGAATCGCCTCTTTGATCACCCGGATCGCCTCGGAGGCGAGCACCTGCTGCAACTTGAAATCCTTGAGCTGAAACGTGAGGTCGGTGCTGAACTCGAGCTCGATGGTATAAGTGCCCTCGGAGTATCGCTCCCAGCATTTTTTGACCTCCGGGCGATCGACGATCACCAGACACAGCGATTGCTCGCGGGACGCATGCCACGAGGCTTGAACCCGGGTGTCGCACTGCCGGTCACGGCTGCCGAGCGTGCAGATCCGCGGGCTGAGTTCGAGCCGTATGTCATCGCCGCCCGCTTCGGCGGTCATCGCGTCGAGTCGCACCGGCAGCCCCAGACAGCTCACCAGGCATACGAGCGCAACACCCAAGCGCGCGGCGGGCGTCATGTCAGAATGCGTAAACAGCACCGACAAAGGCGGTAACCACGTGATGCTCGGCAACGATCGGGCTGTTCGCGATGGCGTCTGCCAATCGCTCGTATTGTGCGAACGCATTGAAACGCCATTTGCCGCGCACCGGCAATGTGTATCCCAGCTTGACGAATGGGTCCAATGCGCTCCCTCCGGTGTAGACGTTGCTCGCGCCGTAATAGTAATTGACGATGGAGGCACTGTTCCAGGTGATCCCCACATTGGCCGCCAAGGTGCCATGGGCATCGACGAGCGGCACACTAATGGCGGCACGAACTTCGTTGCCGCGGTTTTGATCAGTAATCTCGTGAAGCACATCCACCTGTCCGGTCAGGCCCGCGTACTTGAAGGTCCATTCCGGCCCGGCCAGATACGTGACGTGCCGCGCCCGTGCCGGGAAACGCACGGCCGGCGGCGTGGTCGGCGGTACCGGGCCTGTGCCAGTGCCAGTGCCTGTGCCTGTGCCTGTGCCCGAGCCCGGCGTCGCGGTCGTCACGTCGCCACCGCCGGGCAAACCGTTCACAAATATGTTTTGCAGATCGCTGCGATAAAAATACACGCGGTCGTAGCCGGGGCTCGCAACCAGGTTGAAGGTATTCGCATCGTTCTCCGCGAGCGTGAACCCCAGGTCCAGATCATCGAGAAAGAAGCGCTTGCCGTAGTAGCTGAACTGCGGGATGACGACCAGCGGGATGTTCTCGCCGCCGACCAGCGGGTTCGTGCGGACGCCGGCGCCCAGGCTGACACTGAAATTCCAATGAGCCACGGCGACGCAATCGGGGGAAGGTTCACTACAGGTGTCGCTCGCCATGGCCGGCCGGGGGGGCACGGCGACGGCGGCGAGCGCGAGCACCCCGATGAGAAATTTGGCGAACATACGCCGTTCATGATCGCAGAGTCGGGCGGGCGTCGTTGTGGCGGATTTGTAGTCATTTGTAGAAAACTGTAGCCCGGACCGGGAATGATCCACTACGAATGGCTACAGTCGCTTACAAATCAGGCACAGCTTGTGGCGGCCGCCCTCGCTAACATGCGCGCAACCATCATGCCGGAGGCAGGGAATGCGGGGATGCGATCACAGCGGGGGCAGCGCGACGTTGCTGCTGGCGGCAGCGCTCATCGCCGGATGCAATGGCCACTCCTCGCCGGCGGCGGTCGGCAAGGCCTACGACGCCGATAGTTCGGTCAATCCCGCGCTCATCGCCGCCGACGACGGTTTCGGCCTGAAGCTGCTCGCCGCAATCGTGCCAGGAACCTCGGGCAACGTGGCCATCGCGCCCGTGAGCGTCGCCAACCTCGAGGATCCGACCTCATGGGTGTAGACAGTTTCGCTTTTTTCGCGCTAATCGGCTCGCTCTGCGGTGCGATCGGCGCGAGCGCTGCAGCATCCGCTCCCTATCGGCACTGGATGGCCTGCGTCCGTCGGGTCAGCCAGAGTCCGCTGACCATGGCGATCGCGCAGCAGAGCGGTATGCATGGCATCTCCCGCGGCGCGCCACTGCTCGACCCCACGACGATGTGGATCCGCGTGTTGTTGGCGGGAATCGCCGCCGTGATCTTCATGATCTGCAGTACGTCCGGCAGGCGTCGATGACCTTGCTTTCATTGAGGCGCGCGTAACCCATCTCGCACAGCCGACGATAGGCCTGCTCGGCCACGGCGCCGAAGGGACTGGCCATCCCGAGCGAACTGGCCAACCTCAGCGCGTAGTCGACGTCCTTGAGACGCAGCGCTGCGCTGAACACCACCGGGTCTTGGTGATCGGCGGCGACCATGCGCCGCGTATTGCGCACCACCTGCGGACTCGCCGCCTGGCTGGTGCCGATGGCATCGGCGACGGTGGCGAGGTCGAGCCCGGCGCGTTCGGCGATTGCCAGACCTTCAGCCGCGGACGCGATCTGCACGGCGCCCATCAGGTTGATGATGAGTTTGTAGGCAGTGCCGGCGCCAACTTCGCCAAAGCGGATGATGCGTTCCGACAATGCCGCGAGAATGCCGTGACCGGCACGAAGGTCGTCCGCCGCAGCGCCCACCAGTAAGGTGAGTGCACCGTTGGCGGCGGCATCGGGCAGGCCCGTGACCGGGGCATCGATATAGCGAAGACCGCGTGCCCGGCAGCGCGCGGCAAGTTCGCCAACCCACTCATGGGACAAGGTCGAGCATTCGATGGCGAAGGCACGCTCCGCCGGCGGCGCCGCCAGGATGCCGTCGGTTGCGAGCCAGACCGCACGCGAAGCCGCATCGTCCGCAACCATCGAGATCACCGCGTCGACCCCTCTGCAGGCGTCCCGCGGCGAGTCGCAGCGCACCGCACCTTGGCGGACCAGCGCGTCGGCGCGCTGCGGCGTGCGATTGTAAACGCGGACCGTGTGCCCGGTTGCCAACAAGCGCATGGCCATGGCCTGACCCATATTTCCCAGCCCGACAAACCCAACCGCGGTCGTTGGCATGACATAGTCCTCCTGGCAATGAAAACTGTGGAGGATGGCGCAGCGGATCAAACATCGCAATTGGACTCCACCGTCGGCGGAGTGATGCGGATTAGCGGCGTTGGTTGCCGCTGACGGCGGGACGGCGCAAGCCCGCGAACGTCATCAACAGGGCGGTCGACGGGTTGCGCAGTGCCTGCGCTGTCGGCAGCGACTTGGCCAGCAGCGCCTTGACCAGATCGCTGGTCGGATCGATCATGGATGTCGCGTTGATTTCTTCCACCCGCATGGAGAACTCGGGGAATTGACGTTCCTGAATGTTCCCGTGCAAGAGCGTGATGACACCCTGGTGGCGCGGGTCATTGGCGATTCTGGCGAAGGTACGACGCACCACTGCTTCATCGCCCTCGAGCACCTGCATGAACGTACCCTCTTTGAAGAGCAGCGCTCCGGTGATGCCGTCACGCCGATTGTTGTTCGCGCTGAGGGCGGCCATCTGCTCGAAATCCCCCTCCACGAAGCGGCTGGAGGCGGAGCTCACGTAGGTCAGTGAATACATGGTGGGCACGGCGGCATCTAAACAGTAAGACAGAGCGGAACGGAGCGCCGCAACGATCAATCGACACAATTCGTTGACCGCACCGCACAATCCGCTGCGCGCCCCCTCAGACGTTGAATCTGAAGTGCATCACGTCGCCCTCGCGCACGACATAATCCTTGCCCTCGAGGCGCAGCTTGCCGGCTTCCTTGGCCCCCATCTCGCCCTTGTGGGCGATGAAATCGGCGTAAGCGATCACCTCGGCACGGATGAAGCCATGCTCGAAATCGGTATGGATCACCCCCGCCGCCTGCGGCGCGGTAAAGCCTGCATGAATGGTCCAGGCCCGCACCTCTTTCACACCGGCGGTGAAATACGTTTGCAGACCGAGCAACGAATAGCCGCCGCGGATCACCCGATTGAGCCCCGGTTCATCGAGCTTCAACTCCTTCAGGAAATCGTCTCGATCGGCCTCCTCGAGCTGCGAGATCTCTGCCTCGATGGCCGCGCACACCGGCACCACCACGGCGCCCTCCGCCGCGGCCAGTGCACGCACCCGATCGAGCCGCGGATTGTCGGTAAAACCCGTCTCATCGACATTCGCCACGTACATCACCGGCTTGTCGGTCAGCAGGTGGAAATCGCGCAGCAGCAGCTTCTCGTTGACATCCAGTCCCATGGCGCGCACCGGCTTCGCGAGATTCAGCTGATCGCGCACCCGTCCCAGCAAATCGCGGGCCTTGATGGCCTCCTTGTCAGCGGTCTTCGCCGCCTTGGCCGCCTTCTGATAAGCGCGATCGATGCTGTCCAAGTCCGCGAGCGCGAGTTCGGTGTTGATGACTTCGATGTCGTTCGCCGGATCGATCCTGCCGGCAACGTGGATGATGTCGTCGTTCTCGAAGCAGCGCACCACGTGGGCAATGGCATCCACTTCGCGAATGTGCGACAGGAATTTGTTGCCCAGACCCTCGCCCTTCGACGCGCCGGCGACCAGGCCGGCAATGTCGACGAACTCGACGGTGGTGGGCAGTATCCGCTCCGGATGCACGATGTCGGCGAGCTTCTCGAGCCGCGGATCCGGCACCGGCACCACGCCGACGTTGGGATCGATGGTGCAGAACGGATAATTCTCCGCGGCGATCTGCGCCCGGGT
>Ga0116228_10004252_pt1 | contig 12682 bp, 13 predicted proteins | sample S1TSphfallax_2_FD_89694 | JGI IMG/M metagenome (GOLD analysis project Ga0116228, IMG submission 89694) | Host-associated microbial communities from peat moss isolated from Minnesota, USA - S1T2_Fc - Sphagnum fallax MG | ecosystem: Host-associated > Plants > Peat moss > Unclassified | place... | reverse complement strand
TTAATAGTTTTTTCGTTTTTACTTTTTTTTTGGTTTATGTTTGTTTCATGTTTTTATTTTTTCTATTCTTATTTTGTCTATCTTCATTTTTTTCTATTTTTATGTATTTATTTATTTATGTAGTTTCTATTTTCTTTTTAAAAAAGATTCTAGTTTTTTTAATATGTTCTATAATGAAAATAATTTTTTTTTAAAATTGTATTTTTGTTTGATTAGATGCAGGTCCCTCGGTTTTCCCCAAGGATTTCTTTAATAGAAATGACACCTCGCCCGACCCCCCGTAGCGGCTGCCCTGGCTGCCCTGCCCTGTTTGTCACCACAAACATACAAACACCACCATGTTTGCTTTAATATATAAGATAGTTGTTGTAACAATTCTGGTGACCAGGACGAAGTTCGATCACTTTTGTTGCCAAAAGATGAAAGACCGGTGAAGGGGAATGTAAGTTTCAGAGTAGCAAGTAATAAAACGAAAAGGAGGGTAGGTATGTAAGTAATGCTTCCACAAATATGTTTTTTTTTTCCTTTCAACAAACCTACTTGTGGTCTCAAATTTGGAGTTATGTGTTTGGAGTTTGTTTTATAAGAATGCTTGTTTGTCTTTTTGTGTGTGTGTTTTGTTTGGAGTGGGGAGAAGAAATAGGGTACAATTCTTGAATGTGAGGTACCTACCAGTGTTGTTGAGGTCATTGTTTTGTGATGAATTAAAAGGATTATACCTTGTAAGAAGAAGGTATTGTAGTTCTAGTGGTGAAATTATTGCAACTACATTCCTCAAGTGTGATGACTCGGGGAATTACAGCCACCACTTCCCCAAGGGTGATGGCTTAGTGGAACAAGGCCTAGGGTTTGAACTTGTCGAAACTAATCCAAACCTAAGAAACCCAAATCTTTGCGAACATGTGTGAGCTACCATAGTTGTAGGCTTACAACATTGTGTAGGCATGTAATGAAAAGGAGTAGAAGCATCGTGGAACAGCAAATGATTCTAGGTTTGTTGAAAAGTTGTATAACGTTTTAAAGTTAAGACAAGATCAAAGACAAGCATCCAAAAAAGAAAAAACCACATAAGTAGACTGTGTTTTTCCCTGAAGGCCATTTTACTTGGGGTAACCAATCCACTAATGGCTTGAAATATGGTTTTTTCTAATGCATCTCTTTTCTTTTGCATCTAATTTGCGACATAGGCAAATTGTGGGACCTAGGCATCAAGGGAAAGCCATTAAAAGTAGTAAAACTTGGTCTTAGAAGGTCCACACAAAGCAAGTACAGGCCAATGCAACATAAAATACATATTTTATTGGGTCACTTAACCAACCAACCGGCCTTGAGTGTCGTGGTGGGTCTTACAAACGTGTGAAGACACAACAAGCTTTCCACTACAAAACTAGGATTAGGAACAAGGAATGAAACTTGTAATATCTTGATAAATTAGGGTGTCTTGGTTGTATCGAACCCAATAGTATAGTGATCCCAACACCCAAGTCTACAACAAAGTTAGGGTTTAACTTTGGCATACTACTCTAATTAAGGACCCCTATGAGGTTTCCTATATTTTTCCTTTCATTTCAATTAATGTTTTGTGGTTGGACTTATAAGTTTAGGATTCCCTTATAGTAGTAGATAGTTTTTAAAAGGTGGAACTTGTGTTTCAAGTAAATTTCCTTCCTCATGGGCACCAAACGTCCCATGTCCCTTAGCTTATCATGTTTCGTTGAGCCCCATAATTCCCAATACCCATTTGCTTTATCATGCGCCACCACAAAACCCCCACTAGCTCCCCTTCCCAATTTAACAAACCACACACCATCTATTAATTCCACTTACTGGCCCTTAACCCTTTGTGTGAATGTGGGATCCCAACCCCACACTTTCCCAAATCACCTAAATCATGCATAAGTAAAACCTTTTCCCCTTTTCACTCTTTGGACCCCCATAGTAACCCATAATCAAACCTCCCAACCTACCTTCACCTCCTCAACACGTTCACAACCTCCACCTAAAGTCTCTTGCCCCACTTGTGAGCATCAATTTATCAGTTGAGGGTGAATTCATCATCTGCACTCTTGTCAAACATGCAATTCATCCAATCCAAACCCCTATGAACATCTTAGCCTAATGCCCTCCATTGATCCCACCCTACTTGCATCAACCTAGACTTAGGTTTCATCATTAAATATCCTCAAGTCTTTTCATTTAGGCTTTTGTCATCCTTGATTATACAATCACATCCCTATCACTTTTTGTCATGATGTATAAATGACATTTCGTTTTCCATCAGATAAGTTGACACGAGATATTTATGACATGGTAGTTTGGCACTTGCTCTTCTTGTTACCCCCAATCATGTTTCATTTTGCCCCCTTGTGGCGAGACAATAGGACATAAGGAAATGAACGCGCAATTTAAACACTCCTTAGGAGGCGATTGGGAAAACTTGTAAAAGGAGTTTTTTTTGCGAACCCAAGCTTTGTGGTAAATACAAAATTTATAATCCTATATTCTAATTTAAATATGGATTGAAATGTATCATAAAACTAATACTAATAAAATATGTTCATCATATCTATTGATGTCTAGTTTCAGAATTAAAATCTAGTATTGAAAATATGAGGTAAACATCAAAACAACAAACTTGGCTATGGAATTGAAGTTTTTCCAAAAAGAAAGTGCTCTTGTTTCTTATTTCATCAAAATTCAATGTTCCACAATGCCACCTTCTCTTCCACTTTCCAAAAGATATTTTTAAAAAAAAATCCTATGTTATATTCCAATTTAAATAGTGACAAAAATTATGTAATCTAGCTACTAATTCCTAAAACAATAACTAGGTAAGTAAAAATATACTAACTAACTATTATCATGTGTAATTACTCCCTTAACATTACCCCACATGTACGCAAAATTAAATCTTGGAATTTTGGATCAAAAATATGTTAAGAAAGTTAAATCTAATGTTTTTAATCTTGTGAATCAGAAATCTAATGTTGATCTTGTTATATTACAATCTAATATGTGTGTCACTATTGTATTTCAGATTGAACTAATGTTTGATTATTTGTTATATACAAAGTTTGTTCTTGTTCTTTCAGTGCCTTTATTAATAGCTATGGAATTATTTGATGATATGTTGTTGTTTACTCCTATGATTGTAGCTTTCAAATAATCTAAGTCTGCTCCTATTGTAGGTTCAATTTGATCATAGTGTGAACTTCTTGAGTTTTATGTTCTAGAATTTATATTTGCTCCCCTATTTTTATGCTTGTGGATGCATATTCTTGAGAGTTAACCTCCTATGAAATAGATTCTATTGGTTCTAGAATTTGTTATGATGCATATTACATACCACCAACCTCCCTTTAAAGGGTTATCCTACCCTCCTCTAAGGTTTCTTGGTTCCTCTTCATCTATTCTTATATTTGATGGTTCTACACCATGAGTCTTCCTTCTATTTTCTTCCTCATTTAAGGTTTTTGGTTTTAGAAAAAGGATTAAAAATCATATTAAAATGATGGTATGACCTTTTCCATCTAGGATATCCTATGCATGTATAACCTTTCATTTCTCTCATACCTTCTATAGACCTTTCCAATATATTTCTAAACAATATGCTACATTGCATCCCATCATAGATCTACATCATTTTCCTCCATTAGCAATGCCTTGAGTTTTACCTAAAACAAAATATGTTGCTTCTTGAATTCATTTTTTTCTCTAAGAACACTGTCATAATTGAAAGGTTTGATTCACTAGGCCTCCTCCAAAAGTTTTTGCAACTTTTCATTAAAAATCATATGCCTTTGCAAATGTAAGTCCACCTCTACTTGCCTTTGGTCATATTGCCTTTATATGTCATTTTTGGCTTGATATACATTATAAATTTTGAACTTTTCTAACTCCTTTTGCTTGTTCAAGAGAGTCTATTCCATATTCTTGTGGTCTCTCTGAAGTTTGTTATGCTTTACACTTAAAGAATCCTTCTTTGCTTTCAAGTTCCAATAATTAGTATTTGTTTGTTTCAAAGTTGCCTACAAAAAATCCCTTTCCATTCTTATGTTCTTTAGATCCTTATTGAGTTTTTCCATGTTATTAATCTTTTGTCTAGTTATTTGCAATTCTACTAATACCTCATTAATTTCATTCTTCCTAACCAACAACTCTGCTTTGAACTTTTGCTCCTTCTCCATAACCCTTGCAGATTCTAAATAGATATGTCCTTCTCCTCTATGATCTACTTATTTCTAATTTCTAGATCAAAAAGTTTATGTAGAATATTGGTCATCTATACACTATATTTTATTACATGTTTAAACATATTAATAATTCTCCTATGTTCATCCTATTTCTAGCCCTTGCACAAACCCTAGTGTATAAAACCTAGGAGTTTGACATCTGGAACTTGCACCTGAAGAACCTAGACTTTTGTGTGGAGTCCAAATTTCTCCAAACACATTTGTTCATGTTGCAAAACTTGGTTTTGAAGGTAGCATACCTTCATTATTTTGTGGTATTGGAACAAATTATTGTATTTATGGTAGATCTAGGTTTAGGTTTTATATCTATTCCTTTACTGGCTATTAAGTTTGAGATTATGGCTCCTTCTTGGGCCATCTTTGATGCTCTTCCTCATCTAATCTCTACTTTTGCTTGGGAGAGATCTGTGGTCTTGGATCAAACCTATGAAACACGGATTTCTCCTTTTTATCTTTAAAGCTGCTACTATTACTTCTTTAACAATTCTATTACTTGTTGACAATTAATAATACTTCTCATTACAATATCCTCTTATCTTTTCTGCCTCTTTGGCAAAATCTTTCTCATCATCATCATTAAATTGGGACATCAAAATTACTTTTCTAATTGTTCTGGTTTTTGGTTCTTTCTCTTTTATAGGAGAAACATCTATAAGATTCAAAGGTCTTTTGTTTTTTATAAACCTCTCCTGTAGAATCTCTTTTCTTTTCATGTCTTCTTATGGCTGCTTTGCACATTTTTTCTTCTCTTATGGTTCTACTACTTCTAATGGAAACATTTTTGAAATAGAACTTCTAGGACTGGCAAAATGGCATACATCTTTTTTTGGTTCTCAAAGGTTGTTTCATCAATCATGCTTTTCTAACTCTTTTTCCATTTAATCAACTCCTTGATCAATTGATGGTTTCTCCATGATCTACTTTGGAAATCATCTTGGTAAATTTATTGCTAAAATATTGCACCTTATCTTTCTGGTAAATAATGGGCAAAATTACAACAATTGTATTAACATACTCTAACTTCATCTTATCTACAACCCACCTTTTATTCATGTTGTAAGTATCTAAAATTCTTATCAATTATGTCTACTAGGGCTACTCCAACATCTAACATCTTTGCCTATTTTACCTTTGTTTGTCTTGTATTGTAGATTTTAAAAATCTTTTCCAACATATGTTTGTTTATAATTCTTTGTTATTTTCCCAACATGACCTTGATTCTATTATGTTCAGAATCCAACTTCTAGTTGTTCAAAAATTCAACCAAAATGTTATGACAAGGAGTTTTCCACTTAGCCTTAAACAAACCTACCAACCTAGCCTATTTGCCCAAGTTCTCTCTTCCTCTCCAAAGCTTGTCCAAAGCAAAATATTTTTCAAATTGTTATTATAACTATGCTCTATAGGAATGAATATGTATTTAACAACATCATCTTGGTGAATCTGCATCTTCTTCCCATGTAGATTTACAACCATTATTTGCCAAATGTAATGCACCTACTATTCAACTATGTTATGACTATAATTCACTTAATAAAGATACATATTCATTAGTTATTTATATCTACATCATATGTGTTTCATTTTGAGTAATTAAAAATGTTATGGGAGTTTTACTTCAAGGTTTAAAAATCATCTTTGAAATGTAAAGGAAAAGGAATAACGAAAAAATAACAAGAAAATAAACAAGTTTTCCAACTTATCAAAAAAATAATCTTTTTTTTTTCTTTTGACCCCTCCTACTTTCAAACCTCATAACTTTCTTATATCTTATTCATTTTAAACAATTGAAAGTTATGTAGGAATGTCACTTGAAGTTTTACAAATCATCTTTCAACTAATAGTAATAGAACAACATACATCGATTTTTTTAAGGTATTTGGGAATTGGCCTTTATAGTATTCAGTGGTCTATTTTTTTGAAATTTTGACCCCTTTTAATGTGGGGGGCCATAACTTTTGCATTTCTATTCTATTTTTTACAATTTTTAGTGCCTTAGAACACCAATTGGATGGGTTCAATTTTTGTTTAAACACTAGAAACAATGGAGCCCTCCCCTTGGATCTGGCTTACCTAAGTGCTTAAATGTTATAGTTGCAATTCAATTGTAACTTAATTTGCAACTAAGGAACAATTAAAAGATTTAAGCCATATGCTTTGTTTTCAAATCCCATGTTAAAACTGTATAAAAAAGGTTTTTCTTCTCATATTTTAACATTAAAACACAAATGACATTTTGGGATGAGTTCAAAAAAGCTTAACCTAAAGGTAAAAAATCAAATTAAAAAATCAAATTTCATGGGTATTCTTTTATTTTCTTATTATTTACCTATGACCTTAGGTAGGTTGGTAGGTCCTATTTTTCTACCTACCTACCTACTAATGGTTATGTATGACCTACCTATCTACTAAAATAAATAAATAAATAAATATATTTATTCAAGAATATAATTAATATGCCATGTGGCAATTTTTTTATTGTGCCACATGTCACAATTTTAGACCATCATTAACAATCATAATGATGGAAATCAATATTTCAAAAAAAATAATTTTTATGTCAAAATTTCTTTAAAGTGCCACGTGTCATATTTTAATAGATGGATGACAATCAATGACATCATGATGACATCATGGGTGCAATTATAATGGAGTTGCATAGTAATTGAAAATGAGTTGTTTTGATAGAATTGCAATGAGTTGCACCGTATATACAGTGAGTTGTAAGTTTGCAACTCATGCAACTTGTTTGTTAACATTCATGACATATAAATACAATGAGTTGCAATCGTCCTTTACAACTCAAAAATGGAATTGCAAGGCCAATTACAAAACACCCCCTTTTCTCATAATGATAAAGTTCCTTACTTCCTTTGGCTCATCCTTCCTTCAAATGTTTGGGCACCTCTTGGGTTTAGGATCTTTTGATAGCCTAGAAGGACCTTTAATTTGTAAACAAATTTTTCTCATAATCACATTCAATGGCATCAAACTCATACCAATAGCCACCATCACCCCAATAGTTTATTTAAGGAATTAGGCCTTTGTAGCCTCAATCATAGTTGTATAAATGATTTTTAGTTACATTTGGGGAGAAAGTTCTTATGCAAGAGTTGAAATTGGCCACTCAATTTGTCATGGATTCTATGATGCTTACAAATGTGCCTCTTCTTTTTCTTCCTAGCCAAGATGGTATTTTTTCAATTATGAAAGTGTAAGCTACAAGTGAAGTATTTTCTAATTTTGTAAACAATTTGTATCAAAGTTAAAGAAATGGATTTTAAGCTTTGGACAAACAATGTGTAGTGTATTTAGGGCATGTCCAAGGATCCCATCTTATCTTTGGTAAGAGCTCTTGGGTATTATGAGTTGTAGGAAGATTTAATGTTCAGGTTTTAGGAAGATTTGTAAAGGCCCCCATGCATTTATTAAGCATGTTTGTTTGGATTGACTCTACACAATTTGCCTTATTGTTTTGTGGCACTTAAATGATTTTATGTTTTATGATATTTTGCTCAAGTGTCATTTATTGCATAATGATTGCATCTTGGAGGCAATATGTGGCTTCAACAATATTGCCAGTGTGTCTATGTTGCATCTAAAGCTAGCCTTGGCAACACTATCTACTGGAAACAGGGAAGAGCCAAAGGTGGACCTTAACGACTACATTCTTGATGGTGGATGGATTTGAAATATTAGTTTATGTGCAAGTGGTAGGTTCTTGGAGACTGTTGGTGTGTTTTGGTGTGCAAAGCACTTTATTTACATGTAGTATGCATTTTGTTAATAAGCATAAGAGTACATTGGTAATTGGGATTTATGTTCAAAAGAATAGCATGCAATGTCCTTTGCAAGTAAATGAAGAAATTTATTTACATGGACTAGCATTTCACCAATCCCATACTTTCTTTGTGCACTATGTTCTATGTGTATTAAGTTAAAATACCAATCATGTTGAACATTAGCAACTTTCCTCTAACTTATTTGAGCTTATATGATGACTGAAACCTTGGGATATTATGAATAGGCATAACAAATACCCCTAGTTGGAGGCACTACCATTGACACAATAGTTTACAAGTATGGTCAGCAAGGCTATTTTAGGGTTACTAGCAACTATTATTGCCACAAGCTACAAGTATGCTAACCAACCTTCAAATAGGATTGTACAAATTTCTAGCTTTAAGGTTTTGAGTGTGAACAGAAAGAAGTTTGGAGTTTTTCAATGAAACATGTTTTTTTTTCTGTTGGTGGCTGGGAGTTTTGGTTCTTTATGGTATGGAGATAAGGATGGTTACAAAATGGAAATGCACGGGTGTTTGGTAGCATTGAAGCTTTGGTGTCGTTTTCTTTTGTTTGGTATGCATGTGTTATGGCTGGACACATGATGATCATGTGGTTGAAGGTGCTATCAAGGGAAGTGCGTTCAGTGGAAATCTTGTAAAATAATGGCAAAAGGATTTGTTGCTGAGAAGATAAGTAGTGCAGGTTTTTAGTTTTTTTAGGGGGGACGAAGGGGGTATTGTGGGAGTGAAGTTTTTAGATCTTTGTCTCGAGTAAAAGTACAAAACAATCTGTTGTGCAATGCATTTAGTGAGGCAAAACATCTATCTTAAAACTAGATTTGATGGTTTAGCAAGGGGAATGATGAGAGGTTCTAGAGGTCTCGAGAACAGCCAACAATTATTTTCAAAAGTCTATGTTTGAATTTTGTTTGTATTTGGGTTTTATTGTTTTGTTTTTCAAGAGCGAGTACCCTAATTTTAGGAACTCCGAAGGACTACAAGAATCAATTGAGTCTATAAGTTCGATCTCTCAAAGGATGGGTGTAGTTCTTTGTAAGGATTCTTGAAGCAGTGACTGGGGGAAGTTTATGTGTTGTATTCATGTCTTCTATCTTGTCAAAATGGAATGATGGTGTCAAGGAAACCAGATTGTGTCATTTGTGTGGGATGAGGGATTTATAGTACCATATGTAAACTGGATCTAGAGTTCCTGTGGAAGTCCAATGAGGTTTTGGATTTGTGTGGGTTTGAATACTTTGAGAATAGAGGCCAATGGGCTCAAGAGAGTGAGATCAAAGCGATCTCACCCCTTGGAAACCTCAAGCCTCTCTATGATGAAGAAGGCGGTTTCTTTGTTGGTTTCTGGATAAAATTTAGGTGGCCACTAACTCGGGTTAATGTGAAATTCTAAGAGTGTATTTGTTGTTCAATATATACATGCTTTGCATTTTGTGTGTTTGAACCCTTGTTTTTTGCCACAGGATATGTTACCACACATCCAATTCATGGGACTACTATGTTACCACACATCTAATTGATGGGACTACAATAGCAGCATTCAATGGATATGTTTACGCACATCCAACTGATGGGATTGGAGCATTAGCATGGGTGGATATGATTCTACAATAGCTACTCCTACTTCTTTCTTTGCTACAACTTCAGCATAACACCTTCAGCTCAAAGTTGAAACTACTACCATTTTCACATTTTCCTCCTTGAATAGTCTTTTTTGCAGAGTGGGTTTTGTTGTTGTGATGTAGGATTAGTGGTTGTACTTGAATAGTCTTTTTTGTAGAGTGGGTTTTGTTGTTGTGATGTAGGATTAGTGGTTGTACTTGAATACCTCCTTTCTTGCCTAGGTAAGAAGTGACAGCGAGTAGGAGATCAGAACTTAAGTCTAGTAAGAAAGAATGGATGCATGTCATGAGGTCCTTCAACATGAGTAAGGTAGACCCCTTCAGGATGTTTCCAATTGAGAAGGTAATAGGGTTTACTTGTGCTGCTATTGGTCTAATAGTGGGATGTAAACCTTGGCAGTCAACTTCATACTTTGACGTTTTGTGTACTTTTAATATACAAAGGTGTCTGACATGAAGGAAGGGATTATCACCTACTAGATCATCTTTTGGTGCTTTTATGTGCACTAAACAATTTATGGCACATTGATCATAATTAGCGTTGTGACTTGCGTATTAGCATGTGTTTGACTTTTGTCGTGAGAAAGTGTGGGCTTCTCTTGGCTGATGGAACAAGTACTCCTGAAATATGATGTTCTCACTTCTTTGGGCCATATGTAATATTTTTTCTAGTTTGTGAAGCTTCTGTAAAACATCTAAAAATTCATAAAAGCATAAAATTTCATTTATCTCAATAAAAAGTTTTTGCATTTCTAGCGTTTCCCTGTTTTTAGGTACATGAACCTATAAGTGACTAAAAGTTTTCTCTTTTGGGTGTGTATTGAAACCTTTGGATGTCTAAAGAGTTTTTTTTTCTTTTTGGCAATTGTGGATGCATTTCATTTGGCTTCATTTTCCTTAATGTATTTTTGTGTCAATCTTTAAGCACAAGAGGTGTGGTCCATCATACATCCAAATAATCTTGTTTCAAGTATAAAAAGGAGAGCCCATGCTGAAACCTGGCAAGGAAGATGGGTGAACACACAAGACTTAACTGTGAGATAAACTTTATGCACTTGTGAATTCAGTGAATTGGGATGTGGGGTATGTTATAAAAATGTGTCTTGATGTTTGGGCAGTATTTTGATATATATGTTGTGAGAAGAGGATCTCACAAGTGGATTTCTAGGAAGGATACTTCAGTAATGGTGTTGAAAACCTTTTTCTTAAAAGTTTTTGTTGTCATGTGCGTCATGTATGGACTTGGTTGTTTTATTTGATATTTCTTATGCACACCATGTTTTCACTCTGTTTTGTGTGAGATAGTTTGTTAGAAGCTACAACCTTGTGTTGATTTTGTAAGTGTGACAACCTTAGATGATACTTCTATTGCTAAAAGTAAAACAGTTTGTAGTGCTTACTTGATATTGAGTTATTGTGCATCAGTGAAATCTTGCAACTATGTTGACCACATCCGAACTACATATTGTAATGTGTTGTTATGTTAACAATCAACTACAAACACATTTATGAACCTCTATAGACAACAAATACATCTTTCCCATTTCAAAATATGAATTAATATGACATATATATATATATATATATAAACAATTCATCGTCACTAATGGAGTGAAGCAACATGAAGCCCAAATAGTAATAAAATTATATATATAATTAAGAAAACAGCCATAAAATCCTGAGTTTGATGATAAATAGGGTAAAATTCAAAAAAATCAAAAAAATTAACATTCAAGGGTGGTGGGATCTCAGTTTTGGTGGTGAATTGAGTTTCAACGTCTTTCCTCTATCTTTAGCGCCTCCACTATTGCTGCATATATTTTCACTGCTCCTACTTGTAAAGCTATTATAATTAATCTTGAACCTTCTGCATTAAATGATGATGTGACCGGAAAACAGGTCACCAACGTGTATGAACACTGCCCATCTTCAAGAGTTTATCATGTAGTAATTGTTGACCTAAAATTTGGCTACGCAAATATCTAAATCAAAGAATGCATGGCGGCTACTAATGGAGGCATTGTGAAGTTAATCCTGGATAATTTCGGCCGAAATAAGGAGACGCGCGGCTTGAATGTGAAGGCATGGAGCTGCATTAAATGTGCTGGTGACGGTGGCTGAGGAGGTGAAGGTTAAGTGGTGAAGGAGAGGAGTGATGAGTATCTCGTTTTTGGGGAGCAGACTGTGTGGTGTTGTGGCAGATCAGGACAGACAAAAGGGAGAAAGATAAAAATGAGCAAAGGGTGGTAGGAAAGTTAGAGAGACATAGAGAAGAAGGATCTGTTCTGCAAGGATCGTGCTTGGTCACGGAATTTTCCGCTGCGCCAGTGCCCAAGCGAAGAGGTTGTAGTTGGTTCCTTGAAAGCATTGTCTGAATGAATAATAGGTAGGAAGAGGTTTGCTGATCTTAGTGGTATAGGGATCAGTCTTTTGGATAGCAACGGAGAGTTTTGAAGTCGTGGATGATCAGTGAGGACAGAAGTACAGCAAGGTTGTGCTGCTGCAAATCGGTAGTGATTAAGGTCAGAGACTCCATGGACACAGAGCATACTGAGCACTTTGATCAGTAGGGCTCGACGGTGTGGGGTGTTCGAGTTGGATGAAATAGATTGTACCAAAGAAGTCTGCGTTTTGTCGCGTTGTTGCAAGTAAAATTTTAGAGCTCTGGTTTTTGTGATTGGATCTGCCGAGATTGTGTGAATGAGTAATGTGCCTGTGAATGATCAGTGAGTGCACAGAGGAGAGTGGTTGGGTGAAGGATGTCGGAGAAGGTTGATTGTTTTGGAGTGATTGAGCATTCGACTCTGAATAGCTACGTCAGATAGCCATGTAGTCTACAGGGTTTTGCATTCCCTCTCTTTTTGGTTACAATGAGTTTCAGCATTTCATTCCCAGATTTAATAAAATTTCCTTACTTTATGGATACCCCCCCCCCCCCCCCCCCCCCCCCCCACCCCACACCGGGCACACGAAAGGCACGCAACCGCGAAGAGCCGATCAAAAT
>Ga0116228_10004251_pt1 | contig 12682 bp, 5 predicted proteins | sample S1TSphfallax_2_FD_89694 | JGI IMG/M metagenome (GOLD analysis project Ga0116228, IMG submission 89694) | Host-associated microbial communities from peat moss isolated from Minnesota, USA - S1T2_Fc - Sphagnum fallax MG | ecosystem: Host-associated > Plants > Peat moss > Unclassified | place: USA... | reverse complement strand
TACGCGGCGCTCACGGCCTCGGTGCCACGCATGGTGTTGCAGTTGTAATTGTTGATGTAGAGCTGGCTGCAGGTATCCAGGTCCGAATCGGTGAGGTTCTGGTTGATGAGGTTGGCCACGGCCGCGCGGCTCACCTTCGGCGTCACCCAGGGATACTTGCCCGGGAAGATCGACGAGTAATAGCCGTTGAAGATACCCAGATCACCCAGCGTCGTCGTGCCGTCGTTGATGCCTGCGGTGGACCAGTCGCGATTGGTGAAGTTGCGCGAGCTGTCGCTGTACTTCACGCCGAACTTGATCGACTGGACCGGGCCATCCTCGAAGTCGTAGCGCAGATCCAGCTTGGCACCGCCACGCTTCTGCCCGGAACGGATGCGGGTGACCTCGCCGTTGTCGTTCGCATACATGTTCTGGATGTTGTTCACCGAATTCAGCAGCGCCGGCGTCAGCTGCGGATACGGGAAGTGACTGCCGCCGTAGCCCAGCAGCGAGGGCTGGTTGTAGGCGAAATTGTTCTGCGAGTACTTGTCCTCGCGGCCGTCGATTTCCACGTGGTCTGGGCGGTCGTTGTCACCGAAACTCCAGAACACGTTCGGCGAGATCGTCCAGCCGCCGGCCGTCTTGTCGGCGCCGTACTGGAAGGTAGCCAGGTCCGCGCGCTCCGGATTGGTCTCGAACCAGAAACGGTTGGCGATGCGGCCGATGTTCGGTGCATACACGCCAGGCGTGCCGGTGGGCACATAGGTGACATTGGCCGGCAGCAGCTGCGTATACGTGGTGTTCTGCTCGGTCAGCGCATAGGCGTACGTCATCTTCGCGTAGGCGCGCAGAGTCGGGTCCACGTTCCAGTCGAACGACACGTTGCCACCGTAACGACGCTCGAAGCCCGAGGCGATACCCACGTTGGCGCCGATGCTGGTCAGGTTGCGGGCCGGATCGTAGCCCGGCGCATTCTGGCCGTCGGCCGTGGCGTGGGCAAAAGCCCATGAGCCATCGTTGGATGCACTTTCGGCCGCACCGATCTCGCTGTTGGCGATGTTGCGGTAGTCGTAGTAGCCGCTGACGTAGACGCCAAACTGCTTTTCTTCGCCGAACTTCGTCTGCATCTCGGCGGCCAGGCCGCTGCCAAGCCCGCTGTCGCCGTAATCGCGCGCGCGGCTCTCCACACGGCCGCTGGCCGTGACGCTGCCGCTGAAATCCTTCTTGAAATCGAAGGCGCTGGGCGTACGGAAGTCGATCGTGCCACCGATGGCGTCGCCATCCATCTCGGCCGTCGAGGTCTTGTTGAGCACGATGGTCTGCAGGCCCGACGGCGGCAGCAGGCTCAGCTGCACGCTGCGACTGTACGGCATGCCCTGGGCGACGTTGGCGCCGTTGATCAGGTTGACGTTGTATTCCGACGGCAGGCCACGCACGGAAGCAAACATGCCTTCGCCGCGCGCTGCACCGTCGATACCACCGAAATAGCCGCTACCCGTGGTGGTCACGTTCACGCCGGACATCAGACCCAGCGCCTCGGCCACGTTATGCACCGCCGTATGCTGGAGATCCGCCGCCGACAGCACGTCCACCGTGTTGGTGGAATCCATGCGCATGTTGGTGGCGTCGTAACGGTTAGCGACCACGCTCATCGCCTTCATCTGCACGGCCTTGTCTTTCTGTGCCGGCTTGTCGTCCTGCTTTGCGGACGGATTGGGCGGCGCCGTCTGCGCCTGCACCTGCATCCCCAGCCCCAGGGCGGTACACACCGCCACCACCATCGCCTTCTTCGCCATCGTATTGTTGAGCACAGCCGAACCCTCACCCCGAAAGTGTCCTGGAACAGGCACGTCTACGGCCCCTACGCCGCATCGATGCACATGTGACTGACCAGCGAAATTCCGGGAATGCCGTGTACAGGGCCCGGCCACGCAGGCAATGCCTGGGCGGTCGCAGACCCGTCCGAAGCCGGACGTGCCGATCAGTGGAAAACGGAACTCAGCGGAGGGAAGACGGCGGCGAATAGCCAGCCAGGGACTTGCCGCGGGCACGCAGCGCACTCAGCTTGGCGCGTGCGAGGATGGGCAGCCCGTTGGATTTCACGTGCGCGAGCGGAACCCGCACATCGGCGCAACCGGCGATAACGCTGTTGGATTGGGCACGACGCATGACGCTGTCCCGGAATCGCGGCTGCTGAGGAAACCGGTCATGCCCCAGGGATGACCGGCGGGTAACGCGAATGGACGTCCATTCATTGCGGACGTTCCGTTTGCGCGGGAAAAGATATACCGCACCCCCAACGTGCCGGTCAACGGCCAATTCTGCTGTACTTTTTTGTTGCTGCACAGCAACATGGGTGATTCGGCGCGACGAATCGCCAGCGGAAAATTAAATCCGTCATATATAGGCGGCCTTCACACGGCGTTCGCGCGAATGTGTCCGCGGACACATTTGTATCGAGCCAATACGTGCAGCCCACGCCGGGCCTGAACGATTCTGTCCAATCTGCTGCGTTGCAGGATGACAGAACGATGTCGCTCCCTCATCCTCCGCCGCCAGCGCTTTGGGGAGCGTGGTTTCTTACGATCATTCAACGCAGGGACTCCAATGAATCGTCGCCGTCTGACGCGGGCTGATGCCGCGTGCACTCTTCGTCCGCGTCCGCTCGCGGTGGCCTGTCTCGGCGCATGGCTGGCCATGGCCAGTGGCGTGCATGCGCAGGATGCCGCGCCGCCGGTCAAGAAACCTCCCACGAAAGACAAGGTGGCCAGCGAAACAGACAAGCGCGCCGCGAATCCGGACAGCGCAAGCAACCTCGATGCCGTGGTGGTCACCGGCATCCAGGCGAGTATCCAGAACTCGCTGAAGGCGAAGCAGAACTCCGACAACATCATCGAGGCGATCTCTGCCGAGGACATCGGCAAGCTGCCCGACAGCAGCATCGCAGAGAGCCTGTCGCGCGTATCCGGCCTTGCCACCCAGCGCGTCGATGGCCGAGCCAACCAGATCTCCATCCGCGGACTGTCACCGGACTTCACCGGTACCACGCTCAACGGACGCGAACAGGCCACGATCGGCGAGAACCGCGGGGTGGACTTCGACCAGTACCCGTCCGAGCTCATCAGTGGCGCCGCCATCTACAAGACGCCGGATGCCAGCCTCATCGGCCAGGGCCTGTCAGGCACGGTAGACCTGCACACCATCAAGCCCCTTGACCTGCCCAAGCGCACCATCGCGGCCAACCTGCGCGGGGAAACCACCTCGAACGGCAGCCTCAACCACGGCACCGGCGTGGGTGACATGGGTCACCGTGCGAGCTTCTCGTATATCGACCAGTTCATGGATCACACGCTGGGCCTGGCCGTAGGCTTTGCGCAGCTCGACTCGCCCATCCAGGAAAAGCAGTCGCAAGCCTGGTGGTGGAGCATGAACAACGGATCGGGCAGCGCCGAGAACATCTGGGGATCGCCCCATACCGTGGGCCTGCCCGACAACGTGCTCTCGCAGGAAGGCATGCAGGTTCGCGCCAAGTCGGAAAACCAGCTGCGCAACGGCCTCATGACCGTGCTGGAATGGGCTCCGGATGACCACTACCACTCCACGCTGGACCTGTACTACTCCACCTTCAACCAGAAAACCTACCTCAACGGCGCACAGTGGTCGAGCAGCCCCGACGACCATATCGCCTATTCCAACCTCGGCATCACGCCGTCGCAGCCCTATCCGATCGTTACCAGCGGCCATATGGATGGCCTGCTGCCGATCCTGCAGAACGAATACAGCCGCGAACACGACAAGCTGTTCTCGGTGGGCTGGAACAACCAGTACGACTTCGGCAACGGCTGGGTCGCCACCGCCGACCTTTCCTATTCCAGCGCGAAAAAGCGCCTGCATGATGCCTACCTGTTCTCCGGCCTGCCGGGGCTGCAAACAGCATCGGCCGATTTCGACACCCTTGTGGGTTACGGCTTCCCGCACTTCTACCCCGGTGTGGATCTGTCCGATCCATCTGTCGTGCAGTTCACCGACCCGAAGGACTACGGCTACAACGGCCGCGAGGAGCGTGACCGCCAGCGCGACACGATCAAGGCCTTCCGCTTCGAGATCAGCCATCCCGTGGGCTGGATCTTCAGCGACGTGAACATCGGCGTGAACTACTCCGAGCGCAAGAAGGACAAGCAGGCCGACGTCAATTTCGCCACGCTCAACGGCAACGGCAACACGAACAGCACCTACCTTCCCGGTTTCGGTGCGCCCATCGATGCCGGTTCACTGCGCGGCATCACCGACCTGGGTTATGGCGGCATCGGCCCCATCCTCAATTACGACGTGCTGCGTGCGCTCTACAGCCAGTTCTACCTGACCCAGCGCAACGGGCAGGCCGACTGGAGCCGCAACTACACCGTGCGCGAACGCGTGCCGGTCGCGTACGTGAAGTTCAACATCGATACCCATCTGGGCGATATTCCCCTGCGCGGCAACATGGGTGTGCAGGTGGTACGCACCGACCAGTCGTCACAGGCCCTGCAGACCAATGGCGACACCCTGGTCGGGCGCCTCTCGGGCGGCACCAAGTACACCAAGGTACTGCCCAGCCTCAACCTGGCCGCCGAGATCGCAGACAAGCAGTACCTGCGCTTCGGCTTTGCCAAGACCCTGGCACGCGGTCGCATCGACGACGAAAAGATAGCCAGTTCCGCCGATGTGGCTCGCGTGGACCAAGGCCCGGCCGCCGGCCAGGTGCTGTGGTCGGGAAGCGGCGGCAATCCGAAGCTGAAGCCTTATGTAGCCGTCGGCACGGATCTGTCGTGGGAGAAGTACTTCGGCACGGCCAGCTACGTCGCCGTGGCCGTGTTCAACAAGAACCTGTTGAACTACATCTACAACGATACGCAGCTGGACTACGACTTCTCCGGCTATACCAATGACAATCCGTCGCTGGTACCCACCAGCACGCGCGGCACCTTCACCCACCCGGAAAACGGCACCGGCGGGCGCATGCAGGGACTGGAACTCTCCGGCGCCTTCGAAGGTGCACTGGTATCGCGTGCGTTGGATGGCTTCGGCGTACAGGCCAACTTCTCGCTCACCAACAGCAACCTGCCTACCAGTGCCGTTTCGACCATTCCTGGTGCACCTGCTACCCTGCCCGGCCTGTCGCGTAAAGTGGCCAACCTTGCCTTCTACTACGAGAAATACGGCTGGTCGGTGCGCATCGCCGAACGCTACCGCTCATCGTTCACCGGCGAAACCATTCCCCTGTTCGACCAGCTCGGCTACACCAAGGTCCTCGCCGACAAGCAGACCGACTTCCAGCTGGGCTACGCCTTTGACAAGGGCCCCTGGAACGGCCTGTCGCTGCTGCTCCAGGTGAACAACCTCACCAACTCGCCGGTAAAGACCGAGCAGGTCGCCGGCCTGCCCAACGGCGTAAAAGTAGCCCGCCCCCTGGAATACGACACCTTCGGCAGAACCATCATGTTCGGTGCCAATTACAAGCTCTGATACCTAGGCGCCCGTCGCGCCTCGCAACGAAAATCTGGCTTCCGTCAAGGGAATGACGGCGCCGCCAGGGTGGAACAAGGCCTGTCGCACCTTTTACAATCCATCGCTTCGGTGGCATCGCCACCGGCCATGAACAGGGACGACATGACTGCCAGCCGACGCCGCGATATACGGGGCGGAGCCAGAGACCGGCCATGAGCGCAAACTCCGGATCGCGCCTTCGGGTCGAAGTATCCGTTGTGCGTTGGCAGGACGGACCTTACGGGCGATGGGCACGGGTGGATGTGCATGAATGCACCGAAACCAGTCAGGCCACCCTGAGTGCAAAGCGCGTCGGTGCAGAACCGCCACAGGGTCAGCGCTTTTCCTGCGATATCGAAATGTCCTCAGGTGGCCGTTGGTCGGTAGTGGCATTAGGAACCGATCACCTGCCCTCCAGGATCGATCCGTTCGACGTCGTCGTGCACCAGCAGCCATATACACCTGACCGCAAGAGCTATGCACTGCAAGCGTGCGATCCATCGCTGACGGGCGCTATGCCCCTTCGGCTGGCAGTGAGGATGGCACAGAACCATGGCATCGCCATGCTGTGTCCCGGCGCCGTGCTTGGCGTCAGCGCATCTCTTTCGGCGGGTGCTTATCAAGTCGATAGCGTGCACATGCCTTTGACAGGCATCACGGTGTACGACTCGCCGGACGGCGCACCGGAGATGGACAAGCATTTCCTTGCCTACGCCATGGAAGACTGGAATCCGGAGCGAGGCGTCAAGGCCGTACGTTTTGCCCTGCGCACAACCGACCCTCTCGTCTATGCACTTCTGTGGATCAAGGTCGAGATACTCCGGACCGCTGGCATTTCCCTCGTGCGCGGCATGGCACTTCCCGAAGCCGAAGACGAAGTAACGGGCCTCGCCATCGCGGAGCAGGCATCCACTGTTCTGCGCACGGGTACGCGGGAGCAGATCGACGCACTTGTCATTGATCGACTGGTTGTCGTGATCCGCCCGGCTCGCGCCGGGAAATCGGTGAACCTGCACCGGATCGTCCACCCCCAGGCCTTGCGTGAGCCGATAACCGGTGAGGTGGTCGAATGGGTAGAGGGCACCGTGACATCCAATGACCAGACCATCTGCTCGAAGCATGGCGAGTCGTTAAAGAAGGTATTCATTTCCATCGACGACCAACGAATCGGCCGCGGAATATGTACCGCGCTCCGTTCTTCCGCGCAGGTTGAATCCCAGGAACTGATCCCCGGGGCGAAGCTCGTCATACGCCTCAGGGGCACCGAGCAGTACTGGAAAGTCGAGTACATACACCGCGTCACTCCACCCCAAAGAGCAGCCGACGATGATTCGCAAGTGGTTCAGTAAATTCCTCATCGCCCTTGCCAATACGGTGGAGCGCCCCCGGGAGCCCATCGCGGAGGAATTCGTTCCCAGCGAGTTGAAGAGCGTTACACGCCAGTCCGTTGGATCCGTCACGCTGCATGAAGACGACATTCCCCGGCCGGTATACGCACCGCCCGCCGATGCGCCGCCTCGCGTACCCGCGGTACCGCCCATGGAGCTTGCAGGCTACTGGCGTGGGGCCCTGGATTATTTTTCGTTCAAGACGCTGAAGAAAACAACCGCTCCCATCGAGACCATCCCAATATCGGATGTTCGCTTGCGAGGCGCATCAGCAGATGGCGATGGACTGGCTCCGTCAGGGGCCAACGTTCATCTCGTCCTGACTTTGCAGGACAGTCGTTCCAGAAACAAGGGAAAGCACTACCTTCTTTCCATACCGGCCATCCGTTCCAATGAAGGGTACTTCGCTCCTCGCACCGAAGCACCTCCGGTGCTCAATGGAGCCTATCTCGGCCCCGATATCGCATCGTCGGCCTTCCCCATCGCTGATGAGGACATCGCCAATGCCGCCATGACCAAAGCGTTGTGCGCGATGGTGACCGACGCCACCATGACACCCGAATGGTTCGGCTGGTGGGAAGCCGCCATGTCGGCGTTACGAGAACTTATGGCGGCCGCAGATGATCGATCGCTGCTGGAGCGCATGATCGAACGGCTTCCGCGTGAACGTGCTGGCGCTCATCCTGCCTGGGAACTGGTCGCTATCGTGCTCGCAGCCGATGGCGGCGGCACGACCCAGATTGGCGCCGCCTACGCGTCCGTAATGCAAGCGATGCGCAAGGGCCCGGGACAGGCTCCGCTCTTCGAGCGCCTCGGCGGACAGGAGCGCACCACCGATATCCATGACATGCCGGTCAATCAGCGGCGGACGATAGTCGGACATATCGACGAATACGATAACGGTCATCGGACACTGTTTCCCCTGGACGAGACGCAGCGACGCGCCGTAACCGCCATCCTCTCGCTGTCCGACGGAGAGATGCAGGCTGTCAACGGACCTCCCGGCAGCGGCAAGACCTCCATGCTGCGCGCCGTGGTCGCCAGCCAATGGGTCGACGCTGCGCTTTGCCAGGGCCCGTGCCCGATCACCCTGGCGTGTGGCGCCACCAACCAGTCGGTAACCAATGTCATCGAGGCATTCGGCAACGCACCACATCCAGACGCGAGCCTTCCTCATGCTCAGCGCTGGATTGCCGACGCCGGTAGCTATGGCGCCTACGTTCCCGCGAAATCGCTTCTCAACGACAAGAAGGAACTGGAACGCTTCATCTGCCTTGAAGATCGCAGGAGTGGCCAGTCCAACTTCTTGTACGGCTACTGGGAGAGACCGGACGTGCTCGATCCCATGCGCGCCCTCGATTACGAAGAGCCGTACCTCGCCCATGCACGCGCCACCTTCGATGATGTATCGCTCACGACCTTGGAAGCTGCACTGGGCCGCGTGTGGCGGGCCCTGGATTCCATAGTCCAGGCCATGCGCCGATTCGAAGGCATGTGGTCCAGAAACCCTGACTGGCGCGAGTTCGCCTGGAAGCGGCTCGATGAGCAACGGCACGTCTGGTCGGCATCACGCATCGAACAGGTGAACTCGCGCATCGCCGCCCTGTCGGGGGCACCTTCGGACGAGCACGCCCAGGCGCTTGCCGACCTGCTGTGGCGTGCCGATGCCTTCCACTGGGCCGCCCGCTACTGGGAAGGCCGGTTCCTGCTCGCCCAGCGCGAACGATTGCTCACACGCCATCCGCTCAACGTCGAGGAAGCTCTTCGTCGCGTATGCATGCTGACGCCTTGCATCGTCTCCACGCTGCACACGGCCCCCCGTTTGCTCGCCATCGACAACAGGCTGGTCGATCCCGCCGATCCCGTAGGGCATGTACTTGGAAAAATAGATCTCCTTATCGTCGATGAGGCGGGACAGGCATCACCGGAACTGGGCGCGGCCGCCTTCGCCCTGGCGCGACGTGCCGCCGTGATCGGCGACACGAAGCAGCTTGCCCCCATATGGAATCACTCCGCGCTGACAGAACTCGGCGTCGCGGCACAAAGCGACACCACGCCCCGGCTGGAAGCTATCGTGCGATCACGACGATCGGTGGCCAGTGGCAGTACCCTTGGCATGGCCCGGCTTCTGTCGCGTTGGCGCGAGGCGGACGACATCGGTGTGACCTTGCGCTTTCACTACCGATGCAAGCCAGACATCATCGCTTATTGCAATACGCTGGCTTATGGCGGAAAGCTCATCGCGCGTACCAGTGAGGACGACAAGGGCCCCGAGCCGACGATGGCATGGGTCGCCGTGAACCAGGCACCGATGCCCACACGCGGCTCCTGGAGTAATCCTGCCGAAGCCGATGAAATCGTCTCCTGGATCGTCGAGCGCTGGCCCACATGGCAGTCCAGCGAAACCACCCGGGGCAGGCCCCTGCACCAGATTGTCGCCCTGATCACACCTTACAGGCCACAGGCAGAATTACTCGCGGAAAAGCTCAAGGTGGCGTTCGCGCATCAGCGGGAACGCCAGGCCGGAGAGTGGCCCGACAAGGATGACGTGGGCAAAGTGGTGATCGGTACCGTGCACAGACTGCAAGGGGCCGAACGCCCTATCGTGTGCTTCAGCCTCGTGGAAGGCCCCGAGCAGGGTGGAAGCAGCTTCGTCGACACCGACGCGAGCCTGCTTAACGTCGCCGTATCGCGGGCCAAGCGATCCTTCATCATCTTTGCGAACCCCCAGCGATTGTTCGTCTCATCGACCGGCGATAGCGTGGGAACCCAATCACCATCCCACCAGCTGGGTACGCATCTTCGCCACCGCATCCATGCCCGGCCGCTCTATCCGCAGCAAGCCGTATTCATCGAAGCGATCAATAAACAGAAGACGCTGTCAGCTATCCTCGGCAAGCAAGCTGGCGTGGTTGCCACCTCCGGCGCACTGACACAGCTCCCCATCGGCCATGGCGTGGACATCATGGCCGGATTCGTGCCCCGGGCGGTGAACGAGGCCGGAGCCAATGCCTTCGTGGAGCGCGCGACGGCCCTCCTGGCCGATGTCGAAGAAGTGGTGCTGGCCACGGACGACGACCGCATGGGTGAGTACATCGCCTGGCAGATCAAGCGCCTGCTCGGTGAAAAGCTCGACGGTAAACGCATCGTCCGCGCACGACTTGGCGCCATGACGCGATCCGCAGTGCTCTATGCCGTCGGGCGAGCCGGCGATCTCGATGAACGCATGGTCATGGCCGAGATCGTTCGCGAGATCGCCGACAACCTTATTGCCGGACATTACGCCGGGGCAACATTCCCTCCTGCACTGCGCCACGCCCGCGATGCGCTGTGTGCAGGGCTGGCCTCTGTGGGCGCCATGGAATCGATCGCCACATCCGACCGGAACATCCCGCGCCTCGGCCGTGTACAGGCCGCTGTGCTGGGCTTGCTGCTGCGACAGGCGAGGCGATCGCTACGCGATGCCGACACACGGCGCATCATCGTGGAGATTCCATGGCGGGGCAGCAGCACCTTCCGTGGCGATCTCGTCGACATCGCCACCGGACAGGACACCTGGTCACCCGATACCCTGCCCGATTGCGGCGTTGCCATGGTACCGGCGCCCGACCTGCCGCCAGAGATCGAGGACGACCGCGCCAACGCTCCCGATGCGGGAACGATCTCCCTGCTGGGCCAGGCCTGGCGACGCCATGGCCTCACGCCATGGGCCACCATGACGGCCCTGCAATCCCTCTATGATGGATCATGGGCCAAGGTGGACTACCGGAACCCCGGCATCGACGCCTATGAGCCCACCGAGCCGATCATCCCGATCGAGCGCGATGGTCACCCTCCCGTTACGCCACTTGACCGTATGGCGCCGCCGGAAGTCATGGAGGGGGGGTTCGTCGATCAGGACTACGAGCGCGTCTACGGCCTGGTCTGGGAGCGATTCGAAGCCACCATTCGCGGACCTTACCGTGTACGGTTCGCCACGCTCGACCTCCCACTTAGGGCGCCTTTTGCCAGTTCACTCAGGATCCGCCTCCGCGCCAGCTCGTGCGCACCATGCGACCGTGAACGAAGCACGACTGACGACGAAGTGGCCCGCCTCATGCTTGGCGATGACCATGGGCAGGCCAATGATATCGACGACCTGCTTTCGGCCTGGGATGAAGATGCTTTCGACAAAGCCGTTCCCAGGCCCGGGGTCATGCCAGGAGGGCGATGGCACATGCCGCTGGACCGCTTGCTGCGTGATCTGGAAAACGCCGGCATCGGCCGCCCGTCCACTCTGGCCAGATCGCTGAAGCAGTTGGTCAACAAGGGACTCATGGTGCTGCCTGTCAACGGCGGTTCGGTAACCATCACCCGGGCAGGCGTCAGCGCCGTGCTGGCGCTTGAAGAGCTGTCGCCGGAACTGGCGTCGCCAGACTTCTCCGCCTGGCTGGCGCAGCGCCTTCAGGCCATCGAACGCGGCAACAGCGGCCCACGCGATGTACTGCAATGGCTTGCCCGGTTTTTCATGCCACCCCGGGACGCCCGGGAGCTGGCCCCGCGTATCTGGAACTCACTGGAAGATCTGGCAACAGCCATAGGCAGGCACGCGTCCCCGGCGCGATCTGGAGGACTGGTCAGTCCCTTGCATGACATCGCGGATGCACCCGATGAGGAGCCCGGGATTTGAGCGGTGGGATTACCTCGTATCCACGCACGGGCGGAGGCGGAGGCTCGGCGCTGGCAGAGGTCAAGCGCCTACTCCGCCAACTCGACACCGGCAGCGTCGCAGGCAACGATATCAATGCGCAGGCCCTGCTCGCCGCGCTGGAACGATTCTCGCAACAAGGTCGCCACACTGCCACGGTAGCTCTTTCCCAGAGGGTCCGTGATGCATTGTTCAACGCTCGCAACAGGAAACATGTCTCTCGAGGCTGGCATGGCGACGCCATGGAAATCTGTGCGGATGCCTACAAGCAGACAACACCTTTCTCCAGCACTGTCGTGTACGCACGCTCGCAGGTCGCGACAAGCGCACTGGCGCAACCCGGCATCTCCCTGGCGCAGAAACGCCAATACAAGGAGACCCTTGGTGTCTGCGCAGCCATCTATGAGATCTCTGCCCTGCTGGGCGACGACGTCTCCGCCACCCTCATGGCCCAGGCCACTACATTTTCCAATCATTGGTCATACAACCTGGATGCATCGGGTGACCTCACCTATCTGGAAAGTGCCGGCGCATACAGCGTCAACCTGATGATGTCGATCGAGATACCCGGCTGTCCCGAACCCATGGTCATTGCCGCCGAAGCCAAGGGTGGGAACAGCATGTACAAAGACGTGCGAGGGCCGTCCGGCATCATCGCAAAAGTACAGTTGAAGCCACCGATCTCCCAAAAAAGCCTGATCTATGCCATCTCTCGGGCCTGGTACATGGAAAGGGAGCGCGGCAACGCGCTACACCAGGTGCAGCGAAAGAACGCCGGTAGCATGATACTGAAGGCCGCTGCTGACAATCGCCTGACTTTCGTGGCTGCTCGTGGCGATGCCTCGCCTGCGAACACCCAGACAACACAACGGGATCACCTGGAATGCCAGTAATGCTTCCTCTCGAACTGGATGCGATCGCCCGGGATATCTGCCATGAAGCGATTGCCCTGTACGGCCGCACGCCTGAGTGGGGTCGCCCGGCCCAGGAAGCGGCGCTCGCGCTTGATGACGTCCAGCCCGTCGCTGAACTGAACATCTGCCTCATCCAATTGCTTGGCGCCTCATGCTACCTGCGCGACAAGGCCCTGTTTCGCGCTGCT
>Ga0116228_10004249_pt1 | contig 12683 bp, 11 predicted proteins | sample S1TSphfallax_2_FD_89694 | JGI IMG/M metagenome (GOLD analysis project Ga0116228, IMG submission 89694) | Host-associated microbial communities from peat moss isolated from Minnesota, USA - S1T2_Fc - Sphagnum fallax MG | ecosystem: Host-associated > Plants > Peat moss > Unclassified | place... | reverse complement strand
GGACAATGTTGATGCCGGTTTGCCGCCGACGTACCGACCTGAGGCTATGTGGCTGCGCGCTGCCATTGGGCCTGCTTCTGGGGTGCGCCCCGGGGCAGGATCTGCCGCGCGCGCCTCCCTATCAGTCAACCGAATACCGTCTCGGCGTCGGCGATCAGGTGCGGATCATTACTTACGGCGAAGATCAACTTACCGATGATTTCCGGGTTGGGCACAATGGCACATTGGCCATGCCGCTGCTCGGTGCGGTGCCCGCCGATGGCCTGACGGCGGATGAGCTCGCGGCACTCATTTCAAAGGCCCTGCGTGACAAGAACCTGTTCCGATCGGCGAGTGTCTCGGTTGAGGTGACGGCGTACCGCCCTGTGGATGTGCTGGGCGAGGTGGCCCACCCGGGCGAGTTTCCGTATCGGCCGCGCATGACCATGCTGGCGGCCGTGGCTGCCGCCGGCGGATATACCTATCGCGCGAGTCAGGGCTACGCCGAGGTAATTCGCGAGGAAGGCGGCAAGCCGGTGCAGGAAAAACTCCTGCCGCAGGATTACGTAGCACCCGGAGATGTCATCAGGATTTACGAACGAACCTTCTGAAGAAGCAAAAGTCTCCTATTCTTATTATGTCCAAACGAGAAGGCGTCTCTCTTGGGAACAGAAAACGCAACGTCTGGCGTGCTCCATTTAAGGTTCAGAATATTCCCACGACCAAGATTTCGAGTTGGCGTAGCAGCATGTCGGAGCGCACAGCGTTCAAGCCGCGTTCAGCGGCAGCGTGCGTGGGAAATTGCCGGCAAACACCGGTATCGACACTGAAAGATGTTCCGTAAGTGCTATTGACTGTCCGGCGAAAGCGCGACGACAGACGCTGCGCATGCCGCGCCGAGTCGAATTGCCGCACTTCAGACACAAAGCCCCGCTTTCCTGCTCCATCCTCGAGCGAACACCACACCGAAACAGCCCGTGCGCCATTGGGCGCGATCAATGCGATGCCAACGGCAAGGCACAGAACCTGTTGTCTATTAAGGGGAATAGCCACAGCGCCTTCGACATTGATCGCCGCTCCGCCCGGTTGCAGCATGCTTCGCAACGCCTTGAACGCCACACTTGCCGCATAACCTTGTACCATCTCAGCGCGGAAACGATTCCATGTCCAAACCACAACATCCACCTGCTTATCCATGTTCTTGCAGCAATGGCCGCTTTCCAGGCGGACCGTCAACTGCGACGATCCGCTCTTAATGGGCCAGCGCCGCCCACCTAGCAAATTTGCGTTGCCATCAACTTCTTGCCGTGTTTTCCTGCTGTGCAATACGATGACAGATACCCTCGCCCCACGCGGTCGCAACACGAGTCGCCACGCGAACAGCAAGACTGTTGCCGTCAGCACATTGTGGAACCTCGCCGGCCGGGCCGGCCCCATGCTGGTCGCCCTGGCGACCACGCCGGTGCTGATCCATGAGCTGGGTCCAACGCGATGGGGAATATTCGCCATTGCGTTGGCGCTGGTGGGTGCGTTTGGCGTTCTCGATTTTGGTATCGGCCGAGCCCTCACGCGCGCCTTGGCAGAACATATCGGCGCCGGCACCGGCGCGGAGGCCGCCACGCTGGTCAAATCCGGTCTTATCTTGCTGTCATGCGTCGGCCTCGTCATGGGCCTTGCCGCCGCCGGTCTCGCCTATTGGTGGGCCTCCTATGTCGTCGATGTCACACCGGCCTTGCGGCACGAAATCCTCGTCGCGCTGCTGGTGCTGTGCATGGCGGTGCCCCTCGTCGTATTGAATGCTGCTCTGTGGGGCGTGATTGCCGCGCACCAGCGTTTTCGATCGGCAAATCTGAATGTCATTCCGATTACGGTGATGTATTATATCGGGCCTATCCTGATTTTGCAGGTCTACGACAACCTCGAAGGCGTGATGGCGGCGCTTCTGCTATGCCGCGTTGCGATGACGTTCGCCTTCTGGCGCATTTGCGTGCATGCCATGCCGTCATTGCGCGCCGCGGGGATTGATCTGCGGTTGCTGCGTCCGTTGCTGCGCATCGGCGGCTGGATGACGGTTTCGAACATTCTATTTCCGGTGCTGGGCTACATCGATCGCTTTGTCGTGGCCGCCGTCGTTTCACCGGCAGCGACGGGCTATTACGCGACGCCGAGCGATCTGGTCACCCGCCTGTCGATTATTTCGAACGCCATGATGAGCAGTGCCTATCCTGCGATGGCCGCGACGTTCCGCACCAACCCGACGGCGACAGCGGTGTTGTTCGGGCGCAGCATCGTTACGCTAACCGCGGCCCTGATGATGCCTGCCCTGCTCGTGGTGGCTTTCAGCAAGCTCATCCTGACGTTTTGGATCGGTGCGGCGTTCGCCAGCCACGCAGCGTCGGCGATGTGCTGGCTTGGCGTCGGTGTTCTGCTGAGCGGTGCCGACTCGGTTGTTGCTACTCTGCTGGACAGTATTGGTGAGCCGGGTGTCAATGCGAGGTTTTCTCTCTGCGAGGTCATCCTATATGTCCCGCTGGTCGCGTTCATGGTGCATGAGTTCGGCATTGAGGGCGCGGCGATAGCTTGGACCATCCGGTGCCTGGCCGATTTCCTGTGCCGGCAATGGTTACTCGTTCAGCGGTATCCGCCGGTTATTCCGGAGATGAGGCGCTCGGTTCTTACGGTGTTGGCAGGCACCACGCTTGTCCTTCTGCCGTTGCTTGGCATTGGTATCGTTGAGCGCTCGATTGCCGTCGTCGTCGGGATGTGCGGCTTTGCCGTGTTCGTCTGGTTCTGGGGATCGACTGCATCGGAACGCAGTTTAGTGTTCAACACGTTGCATAAGGTTTCCCTCTTGAAAGTTCAAGATTTGGGCTGACGAGGTTCGGATTGCTGGCGCCGTTCCCTTTGGTTGTACCGGAGGTGACTTGAAGGAAAACCGGATGATCCGTAACAACCACGGAAGCCTTCGTGCCGCGAAAGCTGGCGACCGGAACGGTTCCCTGCATCGGATCGAATTCAGTAATCACCGTGTTAGCCAGGAAGCTGAGCGACAACGTCACCGTATGCGGTATCGCCGCCGTCTCGTGACCCAGCTTTTCGTTCCAAATCGGCTGTTCGTCCCAAAAAGCAACAATGTAGCTGCCGTTGGATTTTTCGAGCACCAGGTGATCGCCCGTGCTGCTCTGGCCGCTAATCGTGCAGCTCAGCGGCCTGGCCGCAAAGCTTGTGGCTTCTGCTGCCGTGTCGGTGAGCAGAGCATTCATGTTGTGCAGGGCAAACGCTACTGGCTTGGCCGCGCCCGTGTCGTCAAAAAGGCCGAATCCGGCATCGCCCTGCCGGGAACCGGGTGCATACGCATCGAGCAGTTCGTAAAGGTCTGTCGCGGCAATGCCGTTCTTTGCATCGTCGAGCAAAAGATCGAGGATGTATTTAGCCTGCACATCCTCATTGACGCCGCCTTTCGTGCCGCCGTTCGAACTGTAGCCCGTTTCGGTATAAACCGCCGGCGTCATGGTGGCAGCATTGGCCGCGGTTTCGTTGCCCAGCGCCTGCGCGCGCGAAACCCAGAACGATGGCGGCTGGCCGCCGTTAGGGTAGGGGTGTTGCGTATCAAAATCGGCCAGGCCGGGCACGCTCGCCGGATCAGGTCCCAGGGGTATGCTTCCTGCGCCATAGCCGGTGAAATAATCGACCGGCACGCCGTGAAGCGCCGGGTCGGAATGAACCACAGCATAGAGGGCACGCTGCAGCGCCAGGGCCGCGTTCAGTTCGTCCGTGCCAACGCCCGACTTCCCGAGACCATTGAAGACAATAGGGAAATTGTTAATCTCGTTGGTGCCTTCGATGGCAAATATACTCCCGGGCGTGGCCTGCTCAAGTGAGTTGATATAGCCGATACGCTGGTTCAAACTGGGGTCGCCCGGTGTGCCGCTCGTGGCACTGAAACTGCCGCCGCCAACGACCAGCGTGAATTTGATCCCGGCCGCCGCCACTGATTCATAGCTGCCGAATTGCCAAAGTGAATTCATTCCGTCACGCACATGGGTGATCTCCAGATATGCGAGGTCATTGATAACGTTGGTGACATTCGCGTACGCGCCGTCGTTGTAGTTAACGTGCGTGTTTACGCCCTCGGCATTAACGAACGCCTCAGAGCGTATAACCGTTGGCCCTGCCATTGGAGCACACCTGCCTGGGACGATATTTGCCCCACCCTGAATCGCAATGATAAACAGGGACCTCACCCAACGCCTTATAGCTACGCCGCGACGGAACGAGATAAGCACGTTGATCCCTCCTTACGAATTGGTGACCGAACCGCATGGAACGAAGCAACGATCCATATGTCAATGCACCGTGGCGCGGGCAGCCGTCATTGACGCGGATCTTGGTGCGATCCAGCGCGACCGTCCCGAGCTTAAGCACCGGTGTCGGACGCAATGGTAACGCTATCGCGATCTCTTGGCCGTGACAAACCAAATGCCGCCGTTGTTTCATGTGCGACCTAGCCTCAAGGCCAAGGTGACGATCCGTCCGGTCGAACCGAGCTACGGCGTGGGGCGTCACGAAGCATTACAAAATCGTGCCAAAATCTCATGACGGAGACCGGCGGGACCGATCTGAAGACTGCAATCATTTCAGTCTGAGGCTCGTAATCGTTTGGGCTCAGATCCCGGCCTTGGATTCTACTCAGTAGGTTCCGCCATGATAATTTTTCGGTTTGCGCCGCGAATTAACGGATCAAACGCGCGAGTGCCGGATGGAGCTGACGTCCTCCTGTGCACGGAAGTCTGCCGATACGCCACGACAATGGGCGGTGCTCATGGCAATTCGTTCCGAAGCCGCAGTGTTAGATCCCATAAGCGTACCGATGGAAGCGCCACCGCCTCGATAGCGTCGAGCAGAAGGCCTAGGCCAGACCTTCAATGCCTGCGCGCCGGCCAATTTATGCTGGAAAACGAGCCCAGGTTTGGAGTGCTGCGGCGCAGACAACATCGTAGCCGCCATCGTGTCCTCGTGTTTCATCTCACTGGGCCGACCCTCGCGGCAGTAGATTCGGAATATACGCAGGCGGGCGCGGCCTGCGCGAGCCCGCTGTTCCTGAATCACGCCCATAGACACCAACTTTTTCACGCTTTTGAGCCTGCGGGCTCAGGTTACGCCGGATCCCACCTCTATTGCGGCAGGCCGGTTTGACGTGCGTCCGGTCGGGTGCGTGAGCATCGCACCTGTAGGTAATCTCCGAGTCTGCCATATCATAGGGCAAACGGCCTAAGCACACTTTCCGGCGGTCGACCAGACAAGGCCGCCGGCACTCTGGGGGGGAATCGCCCTCCGTGCATGACCGGCGAACGAGACAGGTGAAAAAGGCAGGCCTTTCCTGCAGGAACGCGGCGTCTTCTGCGGGCCTGTAACGGTTTCGACCCCGCCTTAATGCCGGATACCCGGCAGCAGCTTCATGGCGCCTCGGGAGGCAGACTGGCAGTGCTGGATACGCAGAGTTTGGCCCGATCTCCGCGGATGAGTGGCATCGTTGTGTCGGTGCGCGGTGCGGTGGTCGATGTCCGTTTCGACGCCGGCAGGCTGCCGGAAATCAATACTGCCCTGAATGTGAAATGGGACCGCCAGGAGACGCTGGTGCTTGAAGTGCACAGCCATGTCGATCCGACCACGGTGCGCGGCATCGCGTTGCAGGCGACCGCCGGACTCGCGCGTGGAATACTGGTGGAAGCGACCGGCAAACCGGTTGATGTGCCGGTTGGCGATCCGGTGCTTGGCCGGCTGCTCGATGTCATCGGCGTCGTCAGGGATCGCGGCCCGGCGCTGCCGTCCGACACGCCGAGGCGCAGCATACATGCCCCGCCGCCGGCGCTCAAAAACGAAATGTCCGCCAACGTCATTCATGAAACCGGCATCAAGGTGATCGATCTGCTGGCGCCTCTGGCGCAGGGTGGCAAGGCGGCCATGTTCGGTGGCGCGGGTGTCGGCAAGACCGTTCTGGTAATGGAAATGATCCATTCCATGGTCGCGAAATACAAGGGCATTTCGGTGTTCGCCGGCGTCGGCGAACGCTCGCGCGAAGGCCATGAATTGCTGACCGACATGAAGGCCTCTGGCGTGCTGGAGCGAACCGTGCTGGTTTATGGCCAGATGAACGAGCCGCCGGGCGCGCGCTGGCGCGTCCCGCTGACCGCGCTGACGATCTCGGAATATTTCCGCGATGAAAAGCATCAGAACGTTCTGCTGCTCATGGACAATGTGTTCCGTTTCGTGCAGGCGGGCAGCGAATTGTCCAGCCTGCTCGGCCGCTTGCCGTCGCGGGTCGGCTATCAACCGACGCTCGCCACCGAAGTGGCGTTGCTCGAGGAACGCATTGCGTCGGTCACCGATGCGGCGGTGACTGCCATTCAGGCGGTTTACGTGCCGGCCGACGATTTTACCGATCCGGCCGTGACCGCAATATCCAGCCACATGGACAGCATGATCATGCTGTCACGCGACCTGGCAGCGCAAGCCTTCTATCCTGCGATCGATCCGCTTGCCTCGTCGTCGGTGCTGCTCGATCCCCTCGTGGTAGGAGGAGAACATTACGAAGTTGCCGAACAGACACGGGAGGCGCTGGCGCGGCTGAAGGATTTGCAGGACATCATCGCGTTGCTTGGCGTCGAGGAACTCGGCACCGCCGACCGCCTGATCGTCAAACGTGCCCGGCGCCTGCAGCGTTTTTTGAGCCAGCCCTTTGTTGTCACGGAAGCGTTTACCGGCACGCCGGGGCGCAGCGTCAGCCGCGGCGACACGCTGGCGGGATGCCGCGCCATTCTCGCCGGCGAAACGGACGACTGGGCCGAAAGCTCGCTGTATATGGTCGGCAACCTGGAAGAAGCGCGCCAGAAAGAATCCAAGGCGGCGCACGCGGCATGAAACTGCGCATCGTGACCCCCCTGGACGTTGCGGTGGATGAGGATGGCGTCACCGCCCTGCGCGCCGAGGACCCGACAGGCAGTTTCGGCATCTTGCAGGGCCATGCGGATTTCTTGACCTGTCTGGTGACCGGCGTCGTGCGCTGGACCGTGCAGGACGGCACGCACCGGTTTTGCGCCGTCCGCCGCGGCCAGCTTTCCGTCACCGCCGGCACCGCGATTTCCATTACGACACGGGAAGCAGTGACCGGCACCGATCTCGCGGCGCTGGAGCACAATGTGCTCACCCGCTTCCAGGCCGACCTCGACACGGAGCGGGCGGAAAAAGTCAGCACCACGCAGCTGGAATTGCTGGCGATCAGGCAGATCGTCAATCACCTCAACCCCGCGGGACGGAATTTCCAATGACCCCGCCGGACCAGGACCGCCCCCCGGCGCTCGATGCGCTGTTGCGCGGCACACGGCGCGCGGGCGCGCGCGATCTGCGCTGGCGCGGCGAGAATTTGCCGCCCGTGGCCAGCCGCCTCGCGCAGATCGGCGTTCTGGGCTGGATGATCGTCATCCCGATGCTGGTCGGCGTGTTTGCCGGAAGATGGCTGGACAACCGGTTTCATACCGGCCTGTTCTACACCGGGCCGCTGCTGATGCTCGGCGCCGCCGCAGGATGTTTTTGGGGCTGGCGCTGGATGCAAAAAACCTGATGTTCGTCCTGCATCATGAAATTACCGGTTGGATTCTGGCGCCGCTGCTCGCGGCGCATCTGGGCGTCGGCCTGTTGGCCGGCATTCTGTATTTCCGGGCGCTCCGCCGCGCGACCGAGGGTTTTGCCAAAAGCCGCGGCGCTGGCTCGGCACTTCTGATGGGCGGGGGCCGCTTTGCCGGCCTGGGCCTGGTGTTGTTTGTTGCGGCGCAGGAAGGTGCCGCGCCGCTGCTGTGCATGGCGGCCGGCGTGATGCTGGCGCGTTTTGCCATGCTGCGGATGAAGCCGGAAATAGCCGCATGAATTCGCCGCTCAGCAGCACGCCGCTGTTTCATCTTGGGCCCGTGCCGATTTCCGAATCCGTGGCCGCCACCTGGGGCATCATGGCCGTGCTCGGTATCGGATCCTTCGTGGCGACACGGAAATTGTCGGTGGCGCCTTCCTCCTTCCAATGCGTAATGGAGATGCTGGTGGACGGCGTCGATAGCCAGATACGCGATACGATGGCGGCTGAACCGGCACCGTATCGTGCCTTTATCGGCACCTTGTTCCTCTACGTTTTCGTGGCCAATTGGTGCACGCTGGTGCCGGGCGTGGAGCCGCCGACCGCTCATATCGAAACCGATGCCGCCCTGGCGATGCTGGTCTTCTTCGCCATCATCTGGTTCGGCATACGCGCCGCCGGCCTGCGCGGCTATCTCGCCAGCTTCGCGGCACCCAGCCCGATCATGATTCCGATCAACATCGTCGAGAGCCTGTCGCGGATATTCTCAATGATGGTGCGCCTGTTCGGCAATGTCATGAGCGGCGTTTTCATGGTCTCCATCGTGCTTTCGCTCGCCGGGCTGCTGGTGCCGCTGCCCTTGATGGCGCTCGATCTGCTGACCGGGGCGATTCAGGCTTACATCTTTGCGATCTTGGCCGCGGTGTTCATTTCGGGGGTAGTGAATGAAGCAAAGTAAGGTTGTTCAGTTTTAAAAAAGAGAACTAAAAAACTCTTGCTGTTTGGCGCGTGCGCCGACCCTGATTAATCAAAGTTTCTTGCTTCTTTTTTTCAAAAAAGAAGTTCTTTCCTGCTTCCTTCAAAAGGACTCCTCCGATGAACTGGCTAGCCCTCGTCAGCATATTCTCGGCCGCCATGGCCGTCTCCTTCGGCGCCATCGGTCCCGCCCTGGGCGAGGGGCGGGCGGTTGCGGCGGCCATGGATGCCATCGCCCGCCAGCCGGAATCGGCCGGCACCATTTCGCGCACCTTGTTTGTCGGCCTGGCGATGATCGAAACCATGGCGATCTACTGCCTGGTGATTGCGCTGCTGTTGTTGTTCGCCAATCCGTTGCTGAAGTAAATGCGGATGACAATCGATTTCTGGACGCTCGGTCTGCAAACCCTGAACATCCTGATTCTGTTATGGGTGCTGCAATATTTCTTCTGGAAACCGGTGGCGGCCGCGATTGCCGCGCGCCGCGCGCTTGCCGGCAAAACCGAAACCGACCGTCGGGCCCTGGAACAACAGGCGGCGGCAGCGGACGCGGATACCGCCAGGATACGGGCGGGCTTCGCCGCCGAACGCACGGCGCTGCTGACCGGCGCGCAGGCGGAGGCCGGCCGGGCGCGCGATACGGTGCTGGCGCAAGCAAACACCGATGCCGCCGCCTTGCAAACTGCCGCCGAAGCCCGCGTGGCCGCGGCGCGCGACGCGACGCGGAAATCCTGGTCCGACCGGTCGAATCGGTTCGGGGTGGAGGTTGCCAGGCGCCTGGTGGCACGTCTGCCGGCCGAGGCGGTGCAGGCCGTCTTCCTGGACTGGCTGGTGCAGGCGATTGCCGCGCTGCCGGCGACGGCGCGTGCGGCGCTGGCTCATCAGGCCGTGAGCCTCAGCGTCGTCAGCGCCGTGGCAATGACCGAGGCGGCGCAGGCGCAAGCCACCAGCAGGATCGGCGCCGCCCTGGGCTACCGGCCACAGATTACCTACGCAACCGATCCGGCGCTGATCGCCGGCCTGGAACTGCATGCACCGCATTTGGCCGTCAGCAACAGTTTTCGCGCCGACCTCGGCGGCATTCTTGAAAGCCTCGATCATGACCAGCAACAATGACACGCCCATGGTCGATTTGCACGGCGCCGATGCCCAGGTGGCCGATGGGCATCCGGCCGATGCACAGGCATCCGACGGGCAGGGCGCCGAGGCCGGGGCGTGGCTGACGGCCGCGAACAAAACGCTCGGCGACACCAGGCTCGCACCCCGTGCCGAGCAGATCGGCCGGGTGGAGGACGTCGGCGACGGGATCGCCCTGGTCTCCGGCATGCCGGACGTGCGCCTGGACGAATTGGTGAAATTCAGCAACGGCCAGTTCGGGTTTACCCAATCGCTCGAGCAGAACCGCGTGCAATGCGTGCTTCTGGATGATGTGGACGGCGTGTTCGCCGGCGATACGGTGCGCGGCACCGGCGACGTGGTGCGTGTTCCGGTCGGTCCCGGCCTGCTCGGCCGTGTTGTCGATCCGCTCGGCCGGCCGTTGGATGGCCGCGGGCCGGTTCCCGCGGGCGCCATGGTGCCGATCGAACAGCCGGCGCCGGCGATCGTGGACCGGGACCTGGTGGAGCAGCCGGTGCAGACCGGCCTCGTCGTCATTGACGCGTTGTTCGCGCTCGGCCGCGGGCAGCGCGAATTGATCATCGGTGACCGCGCCATCGGCAAGAGCACAATCGGCATCGATGCCATCATCAACCAAAAAAACAGCGACATGATCTGCATCTATGTCGCCATCGGGCAGAAAAGCTCCAGCGTCAGGCGCGCGATCGACGTGATTTTTGCCGGTGGCGCCGCCGATCGATGCATGGTTTTGGTCGCAAGCCCGACAGATTCGCCCGGCCTGCAATGGATCGCGCCGTTTGCCGCCTTCACCATGGCCGAGTATTTCCGCGATCGTGGCCAGCATGCCCTGGTGGTGCTCGACGACATGACCAAGCACGCGGCGACGCATCGTGAAATTGCCCTGCTGACGCATCAATCGCCCGGACGCGAGGCCTATCCCGGCGACGTCTTCTATGTGCATGCGCGCCTGCTGGAACGTGCGGCCAAAATGTCCAAGGAAAAGGGCGGCGGTTCGCTGACCGCGTTGCCGATCGCCGAGACCGATGCCGGCAATCTCAGCGCCTATATCCCCACCAATCTGATTTCCATTACCGATGGGCAGATTGTGCTGAATGCGAAGTTGTTTCACGAAGGACAGAAACCTTCGGTGGATGTGGGCACCAGCGTGAGCCGCGTCGGCGGCAAGACCCAGGCGCGCGTGCTGCGCGAGGTGTCCGACACGCTGCGGCTGGATTATGCGCAATTCCTGGAACTGGAGAGTTTTACGCGGTTCGGCGGCATGCAGGATGATCGCGTGCGCCGGCAACTCACCCGCGGCGCACGCATCCGCGCCATTCTCGATCAGCCGCAGCATGCGCCGCTGCGCCTGGCCGATGAAGTCGCGTTGGTGATGGCGGTGCAAGGCGGCATGCTCGATGCGCTGAAACTGCCGGATATCGTGACGTTCCGCGCGGGATTGCGTGCCGCCATCGACGGCGGCGCGCCCGATGCCGTCAGGATGATCCAGGATACCGGGACCCTCGACGCGACCGGCAAGAAATCGCTGACGGAACATCTGGCCGCCTATGCCAGGACGATCGCCGAGGCCAAGCCCCCGCCCACCGCGGAGCCGTCACAACAGCCGAACGCGGAGCCGTCACCGAAACAGGTGCCGCAACCGGCCCCGACGCCGGCCGCTTCATGACCGAACGCCTTGCCGAAATTACCGCCCGCATCGACGGCATCCGCCAGCTCGGCGCGGTGGTGAATGCCATGCGCGGCATTGCGGCCGCCCGCGCGCAACAGGCGCGCCGCCAGCTCGGCGCGGTCGATACCTATGCCGCCGGCATTGCCGCCGCGATCGGCTCGGTGCTGCCGTTCCTGCCGGCGCACGGCGCCGCCCACGCGCCCAAGCCGGCAAAAACAGTCCTCGTGCTGTTCTGTGCCGAGCAGGGTTTTGCCGGCGCCTTCAGCGAGCGGGTGCTGACATCGGTCGGCCCCGCGCTGGCGACATCCGAAATCTTCCTGATCGGCACCCGCGGCGTGATGGCGATCGCGGAACTCGGCCGCAAGGCGGACTGGACCTCGCCGCTGCCCTCACATTCGACGGGCATTCCGGGCATGGCGGACCGTGTCTCCGACGCGCTCTATGCCCGGATCGCCACCGGCGAGATCGGCCGGCTGGAGGCGGTATTCAGCCTTTGGCAGCCGGGCGCGGCGATGAGGATCGAACGGCTCAGCCTGTTCCCGTTCGATTATTCCACTGTGCCGAAGCCGAAATCGGCTGAACCACCCATGATGGATATGCCGCCGGCCGCCCTGATCGACGCGCTGACCGCCGACTACATGCACGCCCAATTATGCCGTGCCGGGCTGCACGCGTTCGCGGCGGAAAACGAGGCGAGGATGGCGGCCATGGCGGCGGCGCGCACGCAGGTGGAACGCCAGCTTGCATCGCTTCAGGCACGGCAGCGCGCGGTGCGGCAGGAGGAGATTACCGACGAGGTGATCGAGCTTGCGGCCGGGGAGACGGCGAGCAAGGGGAGGTAAGAAAGAACTTCTTCTTGGAAAAGAAGCAGCAAAAAAAATCCTCTTATCGCGGCTGGCCTTCAGTTCAAATACGCCATCGGGTGCTACCCGTAACAGACAACAGTTTCTTGCTGCTTTTTTTCAAAAAACAAGGCCTTCCCTGCTTCCTACGCTGCCACCGGCAACGCCGGCACGTCATTCGCAGACATCTGCTTCAGCCCGTAGATCGCCGTGCCGAGCAGCGCCGCGTTAACCGTAATGACCTTGATAGGAATGCCGGCCAGCATGTTGGCAAAACGGCCCTTGGCGGTAAACGCGCGCATGAAGGCGCCATCCTGCAGCAGCGGCACCAGGCGCGGCGGCAGGCCGCCCGCCAGAAACACGCCGCCCCTGGCCAGGACTTTCAGCGTCAGGTTGCCCGCCTCGGCGCCCCAGATATCGATGATGATACGCAACGTTGCCGCCGGCAACGGATTGTTTT
>Ga0116228_10004248_pt1 | contig 12688 bp, 9 predicted proteins | sample S1TSphfallax_2_FD_89694 | JGI IMG/M metagenome (GOLD analysis project Ga0116228, IMG submission 89694) | Host-associated microbial communities from peat moss isolated from Minnesota, USA - S1T2_Fc - Sphagnum fallax MG | ecosystem: Host-associated > Plants > Peat moss > Unclassified | place: USA... | reverse complement strand
AGCACTTTTGGTGCTAGGACGAGCCACGGGCAACACGGACACACAAGACTCACCACGGCCCGGACTTGGGGGAAGCCACCACCTTCCCCCTTATAGTATACTATGCACCTCTCCATGGGGCCTATATCCAAATGGGGCTCCAAAGTCGTGGAAGTCCTGGCTAGCACAATTTCGGGACTCTCACGCGGGAGTCCCGGGAGAGAAAACCTCAGATCGAGGTGCCGTCTAAAGCAAAGTTATAGCTCTCGTCGAGAGCTTTCCAGCGGTATGTCGCACGTCATCTGAAGCTAAGTAAATCGGGTCGATTCCCAACTTTTTCTAGTCAGGAGTCAAATTGGCAATTTGACTCCTGACCTTTCTTTTGGCCATAACTTGTGTTTTAAATGTCCAAATGAGCAATGCGAGCCCATTTTAGACATCTATGTTTCAAGAGCTTTTTAATGATATAAAGAAAGTTACAAGCCATTGAGTTTTGACCCCTCAAATCGCTCTCTAAAGTTTTGGGAGTCCATCGGGACTCCATCTTCCAATGTGGGAGTTGCCTTGGGAGTGTGAAGGTTCACTCCCTCACACTTTACTACACTCACGAGAGTATGTGATGTGACTCCCGGGCTTCCTCTTGGCCCGCAACCTTGCAACCCTTTTGCCTTGGTCGCAAGTGCAAGGTTAGGGTTGCAACATCAACTTGTAACGACCCGTGCGCTCCTAGCGAGGACTACTAAACTACCGTTGGGAACAGTTCCAAGGTCAACGCACATACATCTGACTTGTTTAGCAAGGTTAGTGCATCCAGTTAGTGGTAGATCTACAACGAGAGGCCCGATCAACTAGGAGGTTGGGATCCCACCCCCTCTAGGTTTTCCCCACACGATGTTGAATGTAAAAAGGGTGAAGGATAATATGCGATTGGCTTTCATTGAAAAGCTCTTTACTAATCGCGAGATTAGGACCAGCGTGCAAACAAGATACTTGCGCTTCAAGGGTATGTCGTACGAAAGTGAAAGATACTTGTGTGACATCAACTGTGTCCAACTACGGAAAATTCTGGCCCGGTTTCGATGTGGCAACATGCAGCTTGAGGCAGTGCTAGGTGCGTGGAAGGGTGTGCCATATGCAGAGAGGCTTTGTCGAGGCTACGACTTGGGGAAGGTAGAGGATGAAGAGCACTTGCTCCTTATCTGTCCAAATACACAAAAAGTTAGGGAACGTTTTTGTTCGACCCTACCCCTCACCCACACAAGCACTCTTGCTAAACTCATGTAGACTACGAACACGGTCGCCCTGGCCAAATTTGTGGCATGCTACCAATACAAGAGGACAATCTGTCCTCCATGACCTACTTTTCGTCTAATGGACTCTTTGGTCCCAAACGGACGTAAAATTGTAAATAGTAAACAGTGTAACATTAGGGTGGGGATGATGAAAAGCTCTATTTTGACAAAAAAGGTCTATCCAGTGTGAGAAAGGTGCGTGCAGCTGAAAATTGGTGGTTTTCAAATTGGCTCTCTAAAACTAGAGAGGGTTTAAAATTAGAGAGCCAGAGGCATCCCCACACAATTTTGGCACATCATAGCACCCAATTTGTTGTAATACCCAATTTGGAAGTGATTGGCTGTAGGGACTGTGTATCCCATCCAAGTGTTTGATGGCCGGTTACCACCAAGGGTCCAAGAGTAGGTTATATTCCTTAACCAACCTGCTGGGTCTGGAATGGGTTAAGAACTGGACAGAGATCCTAGGGGTCTTAAACTTACCATCCCCAGAGCACAGGGCTCTTTCCACCTTGTAAGGTGCAAGAGATTTCACACACCTAATTTCAGCCTCAAAAAATAGAAATGAATATTCTGTTGCCATTTCCCCACATTTTTACCAAACTTTTTGAGAACATAGTTTTTGTCAGGAAAAAAAAATTGCCACATTTTGACACACATTTTTGTGTTGGGTGTCATTTTTTTTTGGCCAGTTTACTAGAGTTTTCAACAAACTTTTTCACCTGAATAACACTGGTTTGATTTTGTTAACAACCTTTCATTTAACTATTTTGAACTTTTCAGAATCTCAGAACCTCCAATTCTGGTTCTCTAATGTTTTGAGAAGAACCTCCGGTTCTGGGCATCAACAATTTTTGAAGAATGGTGGTTCTCATGAAAGAACCAGCCAAGAATAAGCCATTTTGGGTAGCTTCTTTGACCCAGTTCTTTGATTTTTTTTAGAACCCTGGTTAAGGGTCAAAACTGTGTCTATGACTTGTAGAACCTCTGGTCACGAGTTGGAACCAATTCTTTGAGCTTGATAGCCATCAGTCAAGGGTATACATAAACCCTACCCTTACCTGCTGGTTCCAAAAATTGAGAACCTCCCAATGCTGGTCAAAATTAGTGTTGGGCAGTTCTTACAATCAGGGACAGAGATACCCACCGGTTATCAACCTGGGTATAAACACTTGCCTCCTGGTTATTAAAAAAATCAAAGAACCAATATTGGTATGTAACCATGATTCTCTACAAATCTGAAAGAGCCAAAGAATCACCAGTTCTTTCATGAAAACTGCCAGTTCCTTGAGGTTTTTGAAATAACCATGACCAGTGATTCTTTGATTTGGAAATTGTTTGAAAAGAAGTGAACCCAAACTGGTGGTTCTTTAAAAATTCAAAGAACTGCCCAACACTGGATAAAACTTAAAACGCCTCAAAACTTCTTGTGCCAATTTCACAACAAGGTAAGCTTACTTGGTACATGCACTTATGATTCGAGAGTGGAACTATTGGGCAAACAAATCACAACTGAACATGTGAATAGCTGCCAATCCAAGAATAAAGTGTAGCTGTGTGTGTATGTGTAGCCTTCTCATCTGAAATTGAGGACAAGACTTATGATATCAAAAGTAGGCAGGCTAGTAGATCTCCAGGTACAATTGTGGATTTTGGTTTCCCAAACAGCTTCAAGACAGAGCCATGGCTCTCAGGAGGAAGAAAAGGGGGGGAAAAAAAGCTTTCAAGTACCTATGTCAAAATGCACAACATGTTGACTGATCAGTACAAGTTAGATGAATGTGGTAAAATGCATCTTCTAACATGGTAGTAGAGGAAACAATCCAAAGGTACAGAAGTTTGCTGATATCTGTTTGTGGGGTTTGGCGGCATGAGATACAACATACAAGCCTATTTTCTTAGGGAAACAGAAACAAAGGGTTTGCCTGTTGACTATGGAAATTAATCAGGATGTAGCTGCCAAGCTCCTAGCTCAGCTTGAAAGGTATATGAGATGAAGAAGATGATGGGTTACTAGTTACCACATGCAGCAAAAACAAACAGAAACATGCCTAAATCTTCTTGTTTCATCATCACAGACGTATGACTTTGAGACCTTGCACCTCGTGGACAGGGGTTTTTTTTTCCAGTTTCCTGAGTAGCATCAATTGGTGAGAATCCCTAGGAAAGTTTAGCACTTACTGGAAGGCCAATTGGACATGAAGGTTCAAATTTTGCTTTGAACATGTTGGGTACAAGAAAAAAACTAGACAGCAGTAAGGCCAGATTAACTCACTTCCAAGTTCAGCCCATGCCATGCCATTCTCACTGCCTCACCCATCCATCATTTCTTGTGCATAGTGCGGTAATAGCAGTGTCCAACATAGTACCAAGCAATCCAGTGAAGATAGCACTAGTGTATTGTATGTTTGTGAACTTCATGGCACTGCCTCTGGGTAATGAAAGATAGAGGTCTCTGTTTGAATGTACACAAATGGACAACTCCAACAACAACAAATGCAATCAGCTGCATCATGGCCCCCAAACTATTGAAGTACTCCAGTGGCATGGCGTGATTCCTAACTGCTGATAGGTGACAGGTACCTCTGCTAAGTATAGGGGAAGGCAGCCAAGTTAAGTGTAGGGTAAGGGCGGGTCCAAGGGGGGTTATGTTGTTTGAAGGCAGGTCGAGGGGGAGTTATGTTGGTTGTGGCATTGACATTGAAGGTGGTAGGATAGAATTGTCCTTCATTGAACATTCATTGGTGATTGAACACTTAGTAAACAAACATATCCAAGCCTGTAACCAAACAAGCATACCCTAAATTTGTCTATTCAACTTTAAGTATTTTTGTTTGAAAATTGAACATTGCCCGCTCATGAAAGAATGTTATGTGTTTGGTCATGGGTGTTACTACACCCCACAACCAAAATAATGTGATGTTCATTTTGAATAGCGTGTTTGTTAATGGGTGGCCATTCGTGGCATTACCCTTCTCAAGGTTTCCAATCTATGATTGGTAATGGGAGGATTTGTAAACTCCAGAACTTTGGAAGAAGAAAGGTGTGCTTACCTCTATTTGGTAATGGGTAGGGGTTGTAAAAAAATTAAAATTTTCAAAACAAAGCTATCCCTATTTGGGAATGAGATGTTAACTTGGCATACAAGGAAGGTGTATAGAGATGGGTTCATCTTTGTTTGGTAAAGGAATCAAAACAACTAATACCATCCATCATCAACCCATAATTAATGGATCTTTACCAAGAAAGAAAGAAATTTACCTAAACCATAGAACCCCATATATCAATAGCTTACAAAGGATCAAAGTACTGAATTTCATAACATGCACATTCAAAACAAAGTTGCACCTTTATTCATCACCCCCCCCTCCCCCAAAGTGTGCATCACAATAACAAGCTAGCTAAGGAGGCCAAATCTCAATTCATTTAGACAAATCTCATTCACTTCTCCTTCTCTATCATTGAATCAAAAGATGAGCTCCCTACCAACATATATGGAAGAGGAGTTTTTTAATTTCCTAGAGTTGCTAGTTCCTAGCTTAAAGGTGTTGAGAGCAACATTTGAACATGTAGAAATGGAACATGAATTTGATTTGACAAGAGTATAAGTGAAAAAAAAGTTTGATCTAGTAGGAATAGAAGTGAAACATGAATTTAATCTGATACTAATTGGATTAGTAGACAAGTTATACATATAAAGGTTCTTGAAGTTCATATACTACTATTGGTTTAAATAATTTGTAATTCATACAACTCCAAAAACATTAATCTGACCAAGATCCCATAGAATTTCATAACTAGCTGGAAAGTATCACACTTTGAAGTTCACCTTCACAACCTACACATCAACAACATATATAGATTTGATTTAGGAGGATTTTCCTTAGTTTTTAACTTTGATTTGATCTTTTACAAAAAAATAAAAAATATATTCATTGTTTTAATGTTACCTAAACCTAAACATTTCTTGATTTTGTGGGAAATGTACAGGAAGGAAAAATGCATATCACTTGTTGGACCTAGATGCATGCTTCACTAAAATAAAAAATATCATTTGCAAACAATTAATTTACAATTATATGCAACTAGTTGTCATTTGCAACTATATTGGTTGTTCCAACAACTAAAAAATTGTATTCGTATAATTTTCAAAATATACAATCACCTATGCAACTAATTTACAATTAATAGTGCAAAAAAACAACATGGATAATATTTCATGGTTTTTTATCCAAGTAGGCTACTTTAAACCCTTATAGTCACATATGTGGCCACCTCATGGTTATGTATGCAACAATTATAAAAATATTGGTCTATAATTTAATATGCAGGTTAGGCTACACTCCCTACCTAGGTTTAAATAAGCTATTTACATACATGTGCTACCTACCTACAAGTAGGCTAACGTAAGCTACGTATATACTTAAATTACTTACCTACCTAGGCTAAGTTCCAACCTACCTATGCACATAGTTAGCCTAGGCACCCTAGGCTTACCCTAGGTTAGGCTAGATGCCACATAAGTTACATAAGTCTAAGCCTAACTTAGGTGTCACATTGTGTGGCCTAAGCCTTAAATGCCACATTGACTAGCCTAGGTTTAGGTCAAGGTGCCATGTGGATTGGCTTAAATCTAGGTGTAACCCTAGGTGTCACATGGCCTAAATCTATTCCTAGTTTAAGTCCCACGTGGCTTAAGTTCCACATGGCATGGCCTAGGTATAGGCCTAGGTGCCATGTTGCCTATGTGGTTTAGCCATAGGTGCCATGTAGGGTCCAAATGACATTTAATGAACCAATGTGTTTACTTTGCATTTAGGAATATTGTACTTTTTGGAGTCCTTTTGCAAAAAAAAACATATTTTCATAAAGAGGAATTTTGAAATGAAATATTTTGAAAAGAATTATTCATTTTATTTATAGTTGCCCCCAATATGTCATTTTTTTTATAATCAATTTTAAATAAATATATATTTTTGGAAGTGTACAAATTTTGCCAAATTTTGTGTTTAATTTTGAAAATTTGTCACAATTTCAAATCATACCAAAACATGTTAACATTTTCAAGTTTAGTTTCTTATATTATAAGCTACAACTTTTTTTAAACAAAAAATACATTTTATCACATTTACAAGTCATAAAATACTCATGAATTTTTTTTAAACCTTAAATTTTGATAAACAAAAAATTGGAAAAAATATGAAAATTTGAATGTTTTTTAGATTTGTCTTATAACACCCTATTATTACAAAATAAATTGAAGGCCAAAGAATGTATTATGAAAACTAAGGGGGCCCTTTGTGAAAATAATGTTATTGAATGAAGTTGTTAAATATCCTTTGTTCAAACCAAACTTTGATATTGAAAGATTTTTTCACTCATTTTATATTTTTCAATATCTATATTATTCAATAAGCATAACTTTCCATGACTCACATGCCATTAAAGTGGTACCACAAATAAAAATGTAATAAGAATTGCAGAAAAATTGAAAATTTTGACATCAATTTTGGCTCATTTGAGTTCATCTGCACCCTATAGCCTAACCTAGGTGCCACATAATCTACTAAACCTTATGTTTGGCTTAGGTGCCATGTATGCTACATGAGTTAATAGTTTAAGTTAATTAATAAGTAATAAGTTAAATTAAGAGGATTTAGGTTAAGCTAGGTAGTAACTTTGGTAGGTAGTACCTAGGTTAATAGGTAGTAAGTCACCATTTTTTGCTAAATTTATTATTTTTTGGTGTCCCCAATGTCATCCCAACATCCTCCATCACTCTCACCTTTGTGTTTGTCGCTGCTTCTTATATTGTCATGATCCTTAGCATCCCAATCACCCCTATTGACACTATTGACATCCTTAATGTCCTTACATCCTTTTGACATCCTCTATTGCCCTTATTGTTGTGCTTATTGACCTTCCTATTTTTTGTCAACATCCATAATGTTTCTTGTCCCCGCTTATGACATAACATCATTTTTAGCAAACAAGATCAAAACATCCTTTAAACTCACATGCCATGGATCTGGATCACAATTTTCTTTGAAATTTCAAATGTTGCAAGAACAACGTCTTGGTCAATCACATATGTCATGAATTTATATCATATAACCTAATTGACTATTAACACCTCATTTTATCAATGACAACCTACCTACCCCAAAGTTAGTCATTAAATATATATATTAATATTTCATATTTAATTACAAAACTAAAATAACTTATTTACCCCTTTTTGTTCATGGATGAATTTCATCTATAAACATCCACATTTTCATCCAATGGATGAAGTTCATTCACCATTACCCTAGTTCCATCCATATACCACCATCCATTTTGGATCCATAATAGGTTTTTTTAATTTTTTAATATTTTATTTATGGTTTGTTCTTGTTTATTTCCATTTTTGTGCACATTGAAAATTCTTTGGTTGTTGTATTTTTGGTCCACATAATACTTTGAACAAACTCCCCATCCAATTGACATTTATTGCAATAAAAGATCATGAAGAAATATTTCCATGGATGAAATGTATTGGTATTAGACATTTGTAACAAGAAAGTTAATCACTTCATGAATCCATTAAACATCTACAAAACAATCAAACATTGACATGGAATGTTTCTACAAACTATGACACAACTTCATCCTTCTTGGCATCTGATCAACTCAACCTAAATTATATTCATTAACACATTATTATTTAGTATAGCCCTAACTTGTTGTGCACCTTTGTTGAATCATTCTTCAAATAATTCAACGTTGTTTTTGAAATTTTGAACACGATTCATACATCTACCAAACTACAATATCTTTGCCAAGGATCTTGTGCAACCAATATGTATGTATAAATGTTTAGGCAATTGACATATGACATCTCATGGGATGAAGTTACATTCATTAATTATTTTAAGATTTGAGTTACATAATGACATGAAGGGATTTTTTCTTATTGTGTCAAATCCTACCTTTTAAATCAAGCCATTACACAAGTTATTCAATGTAACAACAAACTTTTCAAAACTTTGCCAACATAGGCGTTAATTGGAGCCATCACCAATAGAAAGGAATTTTGCATCTCCCATGTCATCCCAACCATTAATGACCACATCAAGGGATACATTCACTATCATAGAACCAAAAGTGTTGCTTTATCCAAAGCTTATGAAGGCCCCAAAATAACTTTTTATGTATTTCAATTTTTTGAATGAAACTTTTTGCAATTTCCCCACTAAACAAATTGGATTTGGGATTTTGTTGGGGGCAACCATTACATTATGATGTGTTAAGCTTTATTTGTTTTTTCAATCATTTGGAACATTGAGGATTAAGCCTATATAAAATTTCCAATTGGTAAGTGCACTATGTTAGAATGGAGATGTACCTAGTATGTTGGAAATTTTGATATCTACATGATTGTCACCAATTAATCTTATCAATATCACCATGGATTGTAGCTTGAAAAGGCTGTTTGAGGAGGGAAATTAACATGTAGATGTAGCTAGATGTAGGAAAGTTGCAATTTTCAAAATATACTTCTTTCAAAGAACAAAATTTTGGGAGAGAAAATAAAGAATATTTTGGAATATATGGAAATATCCATCCTATTTTCAACATGGAAATTTCAAAATTAAGTAATTTTTTGACACGCATTAATTGATTGAAGCTGCCCCTTAGTAAATATGGTATTTATGTCACAATAGATGGAATTTTTTGGGTGACTTTATGCATGTTATGGGGATTTCAAGTTAGGGGGTGCATAAGGGTTTGACTTACAAGTTTTGTTTCTTTAATTTTTTTTTTGTTATGTGTTGTGATTAAGTTGGTTAATCATATGAGTAGCAACAATTAGTGTAGGCATCCACCATGGTGTGCATGGCGTCACATTCACATTTTAACCTATTAGGTTGTGTCGGGTCTTATGCGTAGTCTAGTTAGTCCCTTCCAAAACAACCTTGTCCCCCTTGCTTATGGATCTTGTTACAATACTAATGGACCAAAACCCAATCAATAAGTAGTGGGCAGATAACTGTCCTTTGTGACTGGGAAAAACTTGTCTTTTGTTGCAACTACATAATATTAGGGTAGATATGCCTATCAACGCCTAGCACCTTGCATTAGCTGATCACCGAACACTTTGACAGATCTTTCTCAATTCTTTTCCATTTTGAGTGATTTAAAATGTTATAGGAGTGCCTTTTCAAGCTCTACAAATCAGCTTTGAAATGCAAAGCCAAAGGAGAAGCCAAAAATAGCAGTAAAAAAAAAAACATTTTTTCAAATTGCAAAACACGTTTTTTTCATTTTTCTTCATCTTGACTTCTCCTACTTCATCAGTGCATAACTTTCTCATTTTTTTGGTTCAAATTCAGCAATTTAAACTGCTCTGAAATCACCATCTTAAACTCTACAAATCATCTTGTAAGTCTAAAAGCAACAAGAGTAATATTTAAGGATTTTTTGAACGTTTCGATTGAGAATTTTCTGTAAAAACGACCCCCCCTTACTTTGAGGTGTTGTAATTTTCTCGCCTCTAGTCCATTTTTGCTGATTTTTAGTGCAACAAATGCACCAAGAGGAGGGCTTCATCTACTCTTTGGACACCATAGACAATGGGCCCTCCTGCAAAAACGGCAAGCAAACCTTACCTTAAGTGTTTGGACACCAGCCTGCCTACCCTACGGACCAGGTAATGGCAAGAGGGTTGCACACTGGTTCTTAAAAAGAGTCTGGTTCTTAGAAAGAGTCTGTGATGGGAGAAAAACTTGTCTATTGTTGCAACTACATCTTATGGACAAGGTAACAGCAAGAGGCCCCTGGTTACTAGAAAGAGTCACAATGTATGTGGGAAAAACTTGTCTTTGTTTGCAACTACATATCATGGATTAGGTGACGGCAAGAGGGTTTAGGGTTTAGAGAGGCGACTGGTTACTAGAAAGAGCCACAAGGAGAGAGCACCAAGGCTTTTTCCTTCCGATAAATAGTGGCCTTGAGCCCTTGAGCCTGTTTGGAAGCACAACCGACTATTGTGAGAATCAAGACTACTTGCCATACTAAGTCAGTAGGACAACTTGCTAAGTGGCTTTTCATATTGTGCATTATTAATTTCATACCTATTTTTATCATTGATGAAAGATTTTAGATGGATGTATGATGAATGAATGTTAGTTTTCATCCAAGAAGCAGTATGGTGTTATGAAAGAATGGGGCCAATGAAAGTTGAGAGTGGTACCTAGAGCTGCTACTGGGAGAGTACCAGGTCCCCAACAAAAATGAAGGTTGCAGGTTATTGCTTATAACTCACGATCGATCAAGATAGGTAGCCAATTGGGTCCTCCTCGAGACTCTTTACAATAGTTGATTATGTCGTACTATCCATGGAGGTGTGGGGGGGGAGCTGCCCTTTTGGGCATCCCATTCCCCGGGTGAAGTGAGAGTTGAGCCAGACTATACTATACTATATTATACTATACTATACTATACTGGTGCACCACTTGGGGGATGTGTGGGGGCTGCACTGGGTAGAACCTACCAATTGCTAATGTTCAAGATTGGGGAACTAACTAACTTCCTTCTCAAGTGCTCCCAATTGTCCAAATGTTATCTGTAATCCACATCTATGTCACGAGGGGAAACTAGTTGAAGCCAGAAGTGCACATGGTGAGGAATGACAAGAATCTCTGTCATCTCAGCAGCAGCAGTATGAGCAGCCTTCTTGCCAAGATTGACTGACTGCCATGCACTTTTCTCTCCTTCTTCTCTTTGGGTGATCAAACTTTTTTCTCTCAAAAGCCAAGATACCATGCAAAAATTTGGTCAAGAGTCAAGTCACCATTGGCTTGATGGAATATAGCAATCTTATTAGGGACATCAATCAGATCCGCTTTTTGGTGTATTCTTGATCTCAACTACTGTGTGCTCTTGTTCAGGACAACACAGTTGGTATTTCCAGAGCTAGTGCATAAGTTCGCATGTTTCAGGTAAAGGGGGATCCATCTACGGGAATGACAATTGATAATCCACAGATTTTGTCAAACTATTTAATCACTTCAATAACAAAATAATAATACTGCAACAGGCTCAATTTAAATATTTCAAGATTTTGATGATCAAATATAAGTATGCAAGGTTTCCCTTGTATCTTAAGTCTACTGACAAAATTTTGTCAGAATATCTAATCACTTGAAAAAAAGGAGTCCAACAGCCGCAATTTGAACATTTTGAGATTTTGACAATCGAGTATAACTATGCAAGGTTTCCCAGCTTATATTTTAAGCTGATTAAAGTCACCCTATGGAGGGGATTGCGCTTTGAACATCATAGGTGCAATGCTTCAATTCTTGGAAAATCTGGTAAGGATAAGTCAATTTTTTTGGTTTTTTTCTGACTCATCATCTTGAGAATTAACACGCAGCAAAGCATCAGTTGCAAGTACAAGATGTGGGGGGGCAAGGGGGAAGAGCTTATATCATACTGTTGTGACTTTTCAATATCTGAGGTACACTCAATAGTACCTACTCATCTCTGTATGCATGAGCCTTTTTGCTTTTCCAAACTACGAAGCTGCAGTGCTCATGGAATCATGGAAATTGTAGAGAGTACAATAAGAAAGAACACATATATTATTATGTACATGTTAAAGCACCTTGTCGACCCAATTATCCCAGTCTAGTCTGACTGCTCTTGGCAAATTCCTCTCAAACAAACTTGCAAGTCCAATCTTGGGGTTGCATTTTTGCAGACCCAAGCCTTGAACTTCGTCAAGGTGCATCATTATTTGGACTTTAGCAGTCCTAATTAGGATTTAGGGTTTACATTATCAAAGATTGAATCCTTGTATTTTATCAGCAGATAGATAATTATCTGATTTAGGGTTCTTGCCACCAGCTTAGAGGAACTTTTCACTCATAATTTTTAAGCTTATGCACAGTTCTCCTCATCCATTAGAGATCAAACAAACACTCCAACAAAATGTGGTTTTCCCTACGGCAGTAGGCCTTGTCTCAAGATGCATGTGTGAGGTATAAATTACATTTTCTTAAACCTCACATACCAGAGCATGAGACGTGGCCTCATGTTCATCCCCAGATGGACTGACTAAAACCCTAAAAGTGGTGTTGATCAATCTTGGGTTAACCAAAAAAGGGTGTGACCAGGCTTTGGGGCCATCCATGATGCCACCATTGAATGCAATTTTCAGTTAATATGATTTAATTCCGACACACTTGGATATCAGAATGTGTGAATGTCCCACTGGAGGCCTTTGAACATGTCCATTGGTTCCTTGATTATGTGCTCACCCTTATCTAATGGTGCATATTGGGTAACCATCTTTAATATGGGCGAGTTCCCATTGCAGGCGGGTTGTTCTAGTGCTTGCTACCTTAGGAGTATGATGCCAATTGGAGAGGTTT
>Ga0116228_10004246_pt1 | contig 12688 bp, 15 predicted proteins | sample S1TSphfallax_2_FD_89694 | JGI IMG/M metagenome (GOLD analysis project Ga0116228, IMG submission 89694) | Host-associated microbial communities from peat moss isolated from Minnesota, USA - S1T2_Fc - Sphagnum fallax MG | ecosystem: Host-associated > Plants > Peat moss > Unclassified | place... | reverse complement strand
GTATCCAAAAATCAAGAATGGTCTAATCTATGGTGACTATTCAATCCTTAATCTACATCTAATGATTAAGGTTGTGCTACTGAAGGGAGGAGGGACGGGAGGTGAAGCTCTACTGAGCTCCTATCACACTTGATTATTGTTCCTCACATTAGCTCCCATGGTGATGGCAACAATTGTGGTGGTGTTCATGATCATGTGGTCAACACATTCATGGGTGTGATCATCTTTTAGCCTTTTTATGTTGGTAGCTAGGTGTTGACTAATCTCATGATCATTGAGGTCTTTTGGTCATATGTTGTGATGCCTAGCAAGAACCAAGTGTGCGTGATTAATAGTTGCAGCTCATGTCTTTTTGCAAACCATGTTCACCATGTTGTTCATGCTTATCGTCATTTTTTGGTCTTTGTTTGCTACTAGCTAAATGCTCACTATGCTCACCATGTTCATCATTGTCTTCTAACCTTCTTGTGTTAATCATTAGGTGCACACATTGTGTTGATGTTCATCATCATCTTCTAGCCTTCTTGTGTTAGTCACTAGGTGCACACATTGTGTTTATGTTCATCATCTTCTTGTGGCGGTGTTCTAGCAAGTGTTCAACCCCATGTTTAGTCTTGTGTTATTCACACCAAGTCTTTGTGATGTTCAATGTGTTGATCATGTTCATTATCATAGTCTAATAGTGGGATTAGATAAATGGTGTACATTGTCATGTTATTACTCAAGTTTTTTAGGCCCCCACCCCACCTTTTAAGCATTAATAGGTCCTTGCAAGCATGTAAACACATGCCTTGCAACTCTCATTTTTGTTCATGTTTTTTGTCATACCTCTCTCTTTCATGCTGTTCTTTGCGCATCAAAAATGATGCCAAGGTTTATATCTTGGGACAACTTTGTGCATTAAAAGTGATGCCAAGGTTCATACCTTGGTATCCCATTGGATAAATTGAGACATTTGCTTGAAATCTCCTATTAAACATGTCCCCATAAGCTTTGATAATAATAACATTGAGTCATGATGCCATAAATTGTATTCATTGTTAATTAGTAATGCAGCATTGAATCGTTCGTTTTGTGATGTTTAAAAAGTCTTGCACCTACCTAATGTGTTTTTCTTCTTTCTCCTTTCACCTTTGCTCTTTAATTTGCTCTATTACTTCCTTTTTCAAATTTTTTTGTTGGAAAATACTCAAGCAATCAACTAATGTAACCACATGTGATTAATTTAATCAACTAATTTTTTTGCCCCAATCTTCCTTGTTAGCAAGTGTGGTAATGACAACAAATTGGCAAATGTCTAAACATCTTGTGTCAAACTTGCAACAAGTTAAGTGTCATCTTGATGGACTCTCCAAATTAACCACTAACTTTTGGTCCCCTTATGGTGCATTTGGAAATGTCTATGGAATTGGGGTTGGTTAACATATCCACATAGTAACATTACGGTAACTCACCTAACAGCAAAGGCTTTAATTTTTTCCCAAATATCCTCATCATCATCTTTTGAGTAAACATCTTCATCCTTAGGTGTTTCCCTAAGATCTATGAAAACCTTGGTTGGTGTTGTTTTGTCATCCATGGTCTTAGGGTTCAATGACCAATTAATCCATGTAGTCTTAAACCGTACCATTATTTTTTTTATTTTGACAAAACATACTACAATGTTTTGTATACCCCAACTTGCCAACATCATCTTGAGTGATTCAAGGTAATTATTTATGACCATGTTTCATCTTTTTTTTTTGAATGTGGTCTTAAATGGTTTGAAGCAAGTTACATCTAAAGGTCAAAGGGCATGTGATAGTTCAAATTTTTAAGATTGTTTTATTGTTTATAATGTCACATATAATATGTGTCCATCTAAAATCAGAATGTGATGGTTAGTTTGAAAGATGCCACATGGGATTAGCCTCTTGAAAAAAACAAAGGATTTCTTGAAAAGAAAAGTTGTCATCCATGTTTTCTTTTGCATTGCCATGCAAGTTCATGGCTTGCACAACCTATTGTAATTATCACATATTATATGGTCACCCTTAAAAATGTAAAATGGAGACATAAATTGACCAACTCCATTTTACAATGCAATTAATAATGAACCATTCTTTGGACTTGGGGATGCTACTATAGACCTCATGTGATCCACACCTCGCCAAACCCTTGCACTAGACTATTGACCAACTTGGATGTTAGTCTCATCCAAGTTCCAAATGTTATCTTGGTTGTACTTGTGTTGTGTGTATAAGCCTTACCAATTTTCATAGAATGAATGACAAGATGTCATGGTTAACCCTTGTGACCTACAACTTCAAGGAGAGGCCATATAAGGGTAAAAGCATGGATAAGTGGTTCATTTTTTATAGTTTGAAAACTCCATATTTTATATTACTTACAATTCTTGTAATTATAATAATTATCAAACTATTTTTGTCACAAATATTGATAGGCCACCTTATAAATATCCCTAAACACGTGATTGGTTCTTACTAAAAATTAATGTAATGTGGATAATTAAAATTTTGACAATGTTAATGTTCAATATGGCTTTACATTTTAAGTTCATTTGCAACCCAAAAAAAAATCAATTGTGACAATCCAAACTATCACATGCACATTGAAAATTATGAATATGAATGATGAAAAGGTATACCTAAATCTAAAACAAATACAAAACATAAAAGTTAAAACAAAAGCACAAAATTAAAGACAAGATTGTGAAGTGTGTAAACAAAAGTGCAAATTTTTAATTATGGCAAAACATGAAAACATAAACACAAAAGGAACAAAACAAGGTTAAATAATATCATATTTCATATTAATACTGAACAAACTAAAGATAATGGGTGTTTTACTTTTATTTATATCCCTTTGGAAACTTAACTTAAAGAAGCTTCTATGAAAATTACCATGTGTTTATCAACCAAAAAAGCTTTTTAATTATAAATGTAGTGCAAGTTAACTTGTAAATCCAAAACCAACAAACAATTCAATTGTTTAAATTTAAGATTATGAATCCAATGAAAGTTGAATTTCATGAAAGCATTACAATATATGATGATTCACAACTTGAAAACATATGGTCAAATACCCTATTGAAACAATGCATATCAAGAACAACTCAAGCTTTTTAGACAAACCATAACCCAATTCATTTTGCATTCAATTATGTAAACCACATAACACAATTTCAACAAATAAAGTAGCTTTTGACAATTCAACCTCCAAAAGAAGACAAAGCCCTAATGCAATATACTACTTGTTTTGTGTTGGTGAAGTGTGGGGGTGTTGGGACTTTTGTTGTTCACACAACATTCCCATCAAGTTCTCATTGTGTTCCCCAACATATTCCCAATAGTTCCTCACTTTATTCCATATCCTTTGCCCTAAGTTCTCCTCTTGTAACTTATATAAACAACCCCCAAGGAAGAGAATACAACATGTCTATTTTGGGCTATTTTTTTTCGGACTATACAAAGCTCATTAAATTTTTAATGTTTTTTTTTTTTTTTTGGGGGGTGTGATGGGCCAATCAAAGATGTCCATGGCAAATGAAAAAAAATTGAACTTTGAGGCTCCCGACAACTAATAATAAATATGAGTCACAATATACTACCATACCTAAATAGGACACATAACCCTATTTACATGCATGTAGGTGGAAAGCTGTTGGCAGTTCCATAGATGACATGTCTTCACCAGAGTAATCTCAGGAAATGAACTAGGGTTTAGCCCACACATCAAGGGTGTAGGAATGGGACACGTGTCTGATTTTGGCCACAAGCTTTAGGGTTAGTTGGTTGTTAGTAGGTAGGTAGTAAACACAACAACTGAGTTAAACCATTGTGGTTAAGAAGGGAACTAAAACCCAATGGAAAACTGTTTCCTGTGCACCCAAATCATCCATCATCCATCCCTCATGGGGTTATGGGTTTATGGTTTAGGGTTTGGGGTTTGGATGTTTTTTTCTACCTTCTACCCCACTAACAACAACCCGCAAGCAAGCAGGTTTTTATTAGGTAGGTAGTAAAAACAGCCCTTACCTATGTATAAACCATCTACTTGCCTAGTAATTACCTATTTTCCCACCCTATTTGCCTATGGATCAGACCTATTTCTTACTGAATTGGTTACCAAGGTGAAACCCAAGATTAACTCCAGTTGACGTTCATCCACAACTGAGTAATAACGGGCATCCAGTGGATGGTGCGCTGGTGGGTGCTGGTTTCACCGATGACCGACACGTGACGGTAGGTGCGCGAGGAAAGTGCCCAATTCACCGCTCTCACTATGACCGCAACGTGTCCAGAAAAGTTAGGGTTTCGGAAATTGGAAACGAACACTTCGAAAACCCGCGTTTGTTTTCTTGTTGGAGTTCTTCGTTTTGTTACCTCGCAAGACAAAACAAAATCAAATAAAATTCGGAGGAGATGTTTTACAAAGTCGATCTTTCTTCTCTTCTGTTGTTAGAATTGGTGCGCTGACTATTGGGTCGTCCGCGGATTCCGGATTTGAAGAAGGGAGAATCTTGTTGAAGCTTTCGTTGGTAGCAACAGAGGATCAAGGGGGCGCGGAGGAGGAGATCTTGTAGCATGCATATGACCTGCTTAATAATGTTCTTGGGTTGCAGCTTTTTTTTCAAGTACTTTGATTGCTGAAAGGTATCGGAAGAATTGAAGACTTAAAAAAGAGTTTCGGAAGAAGTCTTTCTTCTCTGAAAGAAGAAGAAGAAGAAGAGGACAAAGGGGAAGACTAAGGGTTTGGAATTACGGTTTGAGAGTTTTGAGCTATGGGAACAGCAGGTGGGGAATTTGATCATCTCTTCAAGGTTTTGTTGATAGGGGACTCGGGAGTTGGCAAGAGCAGTTTGCTTCTCCGATTCACATCTGACACCTTCGATGACCTTTCGCCTACAATAGGCGTCGATTTCAAGCTGAAGATGATGTCACTCCAAGGGAAGAGGTTGAAGCTCACCATCTGGGACACGGCTGGACAAGAGAGGTTTAGAACTTTGACGAGTTCCTATTACAGAGGAGCACAAGGAGTCATACTAGTCTATGATGTTACAAGACGGGCCACCTTCACCAATTTGTCAGACATATGGCTCAAGGAAGTGGAACGCTACTCAACCAACGAGGATTGCATCAAGATGCTGATCGGCAACAAAGTGGATCTGGAAGAATCTGAGCGTGTGGTGACCAAAAAAGAAGGAATTGCATTTGCTCGACAACACGGATGTTTATTTCTTGAGGCTAGTGCAAAGACCAGCATCAATGTTCAACGCTGTTTTGATGAGCTTGTCCAAAAGATTCTGGATACCCCTAGCTTGACTGCAGATACATCGCAGGCGAAGAAGAATTTGCTGAGACCAGGTCCAACTCCAGAGCAAAATCCTGATGTCTCTGCCACTGGCTGTAACTGTTGATATTGTAGGGTCAAAGACTTAGTTTTATGTTATACCCTTTATTGTGCATTTGATGGAGCTTCTCTTTTGAATACTCTTTCCTCTTTTGGTCCTTGACAAGAAGACACAGGGAGGCACTAAAATTCTTTCCAAACAATAGCCTTTGTCTCTCTTGTTGTTCTGGAGTTGGAGCTAGGGTTAGAGGAAGATGAGGTTTTGTCACTTGATGGGTTGAAGATGACGATGAGTTTCTTCTTCACTCTATTGCTTCCTGGGTTTTATTGTTTGCATGCTGTGAAGCTCAAGTTGAATTAGGGTTTCTTGCATAGGGTCAGTCATTGGCAGTTTCGTTTTTGTCTGGTTTTTAGGTCATCAGCTTACTTCTGTAATGATTGTGAATAATTGATGAACAAAAAGCAGAAAATCCAGATCTGCAGGGTTCATGGAGTTGTAACTGCAGTGTGCTTCCTCCACTACTTAAAGAAATCAGAAAGAGTATGTTCGTATGATGGTGAATTGTTATTCATTTTCCAGTTTTTTAATTCTGGGTTTTTAGCATGCTGTGTAGTTGAGCTCGTTCATCGTCAGTATTTTATTCAGCTACTTGTGTTTGTGTCCTTGGATAGACATGGCTTTGGGTAAACTGGATATTGGCTAAGTTTTTTGCAGGATGAGAGAACTCTGGATACCTATGTACACTTTGTTGAAGAAGTCCAAATGGTTAAATTTTCTGCACTAGCATGTTCCACAATACCCAGCCTTAAAAACCATTGAATCTTGATGAGTTTTTTCCTTTGCTTCTTCTTGAGCATACTCCTTCCAGCACTGTACCTGGGTTCATATTCAAAAATTCTAGTTGATGCTAGAGGGAAGGTGAATGCTTTCATCCACATTCATCTTAGTTTCCCATGCATCCTTTTAAAACTACTTACCATCTTGCAAGCTCTCTGTATCAAGCTTGGGACATCTTGTGCTCCACCATAACCATCAATCACCAAAACAGTGACAAGGATTCCATGGCTTAAAAAGTCAAACTTTTGAGACAACTTTTCCAAAACAGAAATTTCTACTTTGTGACTGCATCACCAAGGTTTATGTACAAAGAACAAGCAAACCTGTACAGATTGTTTCTGAAGATATGGGAAAAGATGCATTTATTTTGGCTTTTTGCCAAGCAAAGTATGCTCACAATCAGACAGACCTAACCATGCCACCCAAATCTCTTGGTACTAATACAGTTGCCAAGTTCTGGAACTCTGCACATTGGCAATTAAACACATGATAGGAGGTTTCAAACAAGCAACCCATCTATGAATAAGGACACCATATTGGATTCATTTAACTAGTGTCCTACCTCCATGAATACATCATGGAAAATTGGTTATGGATATACCCAAAATCAGTAGCAAAATTCTCTCAAAATGTGTGGATTAATCTACGGACATCCAAGTACTTGGCACAATTTAGGCCACACTAAGCAACTTGCAATGCACCCAGGTTATAATAGAATCCACCTCCAAGAAAAAGCCCTGGCCTTAAGGATGAAGATCAACAAAGCTTGTAGAAGATGGATTGTCAATAGTATCAGTTTTGAAGTTGGTTCAACTGTCCTTGCAGCTGATGGGTGAATTGAGATTTGGCCCACATTTTCAGTATCATTCCAAGAGAAATAGTGAGCTTCAGCTTTTAACCCATGCTGATTGAAAATGTTTGCTAACATCTAAATAGTACTCTACATCAAAGATCAGATAGAAATCTGCACATTTTTCCTTGTCAGAGGGGACTAAGCTTTTTCCAATTGCATGTTTCCCCCAAATTTACCACAAGGCTGTCAAGCTTGGGTTGCATGATCTCTTCTATAGATTTGATAGGATGTGAAGAAGACAAAAATCTTGTTCATTGCCAACCCTCTTCATCAATGAAACAAAAGTTCACATTCTGGATGTTCTTGTTGCCATATTTCATTCTCCCTCAATGCCAATTGTTAGGGATCAGCTTCTTTGTATGGACTCTGGGTTTCCAATGTTGGTATACCATTGCTAATAGTAGCCTATTCTCTGAATTTGCCTCTTGGAGTAAGAAACATTATTGCACCCTTGATGAGGAAGTGCAAAAAAACTGGAAGGAACAAAGACCAAGCTCCAAGGCTATTTGACCTTGGTAATGATGTTGAAAAAACACCACACATTTCCTAAGACTTGAAAAGAAAACAATCTCTTGCTTTTCCCCAAGCTCCACACTAACACAAAGACAATCAAGAACCAGAAAACTACACTCAAAAAACGTTTTGTTCTCAATATGTTTGCTTTTTTTGACAACCCAAGGTCAGTTCACTTTGTGTGCAGCCGTCAACCCTCAAGGGCTGCAAATTGCATCCTCTCTGCTAGTTCCATCATTGCATTTTGTCGATCCACTTCAAATAGCATTCTCAAGGTAGGATGCATCTACATTGAGGTGGCAAGATGAGTAGCTTTAGTTCAGATCAAATGAAATATTTTTATTGGATCAGACTTTGAATATTCAAAATTCTAAGTACATATTTCAACTCTGTTCCTCACGAATCTCACTATTGGACCCTTCTACAATTCCTCTCCAAAATCAAAGTCATAAACTCTATCTCACAATTGCATGTTGAGAAAGACATATACTAAATCAACTGCTCTAGAAGGAGATGAGGAATTTTTCATTATAGAATGAATAGAATGTTCTCCAATTTCTTTTAACATGAGGTTGCAAACATAATTTGAACAAGAACTCTAATAATAGTCTGTTGAAGCTTTGGAGTTTCAGCTCCATAAGACTCCCACCAAACATGACCTGGAACTTTTTTTTGGCCATGATTAAGGCAACTGAATCAGAAAACAATCCTTCAACATTCCGAAATGTGGACAATTGCCTATCCACTAGAACCTGAATCTTAACATCAAGATATAATTTATCTCATATTATGCAAACTCCTTTCATAAGCTCCTTGTCTCTGTCTTAACCCTTTCCTCTAATGTCCAAAACAAGTCAAGGTAGTCAACTATGGATACACAGCCACCTCTCAAAATGTCCATCTTGCTTCTTCTCTTGTGAAAAATTGTAGCATGAGATGCACATTCACAATCAATTGATTCATTTTCTTGTAGATTTTCCCATGTTTGGCATGCTAACATCAACCAACGGGCTTTGACACTTCAACAATAAACTTTATATTTTTCCAGATTTGGAAGGTGAAAATAATACCAGATACCATCTCTGCATTTGTGCTTCAGAATTGGTCCAATAACATCATTGCCTACTAACTTACATTGTTTTACACTTACACAACCCACCATGTACATTTACACTTACACAGTTTGTAGTTGAGTAGGAGTTGAGCCATTTACACTTACACAGTGCAAGTCCTAAACCATATAAGCACATAACACTGGTCCCGTTGACCAAAATCACTTTTTCATAAAAAGAAAATTCCAAATGAAAATATTGAATACTTGCTTTGGTGTCCATTTGGCAAGATGTTGTGTTGCACTCATATCTAATAATCCATGCCTACAGAAGTGCAAGTTTGAAGTAGAACTATTTTCTCAAGTGGGTTCATTACACAGAAGAAGAAAATCCAAAACAAAACCTTTGTTCACTGTTACTAATGTTTCAAACTTCCACCTAAATCTTTATTTCTGGGTGGAATGATCAACAGTATGAATTCCAAATTGAGTTTATATTTTTTTCAATTTACAGTGGATTCATGAGTAAAAAGCCAATCTCAATCCCAGCCCACAAGCAAACACTTCGGGAAAAAAAGTATGTGAGTGGTTCTGAGCAATTCAGAATTGAAAGAATCAGTGAATTTGTTGAAGAATTTGGAATTGAAAGAATTTGTTTCTCATCACTGAAACCAAAAGGAGTCATAAAGACCAGCCAGTGGCAGAGAAATTGTCCAAAGCCAGTCACAACACCTATGATTTCAAAATAAGAGAAGGTCTGCCAAATGTAGGCATGACTTGGATTTGCTTACAAGCTGCGAGAGACATCAGATTGTACAAGCCTAAACTACTCAACTCTACCTACTGCTTTAGTAAGATACAGCTAACACCTCACTCACAACACCCACTACAACAGAAACATCCAGCCGATCAAAATGAAACCCACTGCCATCTAGCCACTGCAACCCATTGCAGTGCTTCTCATCTTGCAGTGAAACCGCAGAAGATGTGTAGCCTTTTGTGAAGTGAAGGCTGTCTCTATAGGATGATCCTTCAGATGGATGAGCAGGGAATGATAACACAGTGGTAAGTTGAAGGAGACAGAAAAGCAATGTGTATGACTGATTTGGTTCACATAGGGTGTCAAGAATCTGGCTCTGTGCCAAAGTCCACATCATGCTCCAAGCACTCAAAAACTTCTGGTGGGACCTGTGGGGTCATAGTCATAAGCCTGACCTGCCTTCACAAACCTCCCCTTCACCCTCTTCCGTATATCTGCTCGTGCTTTTCGGGATTCATATCGTATCTTCTTGTCAAACCTTTACAATAACAACAGATGAGGGGGAAAAAAATTAAATCATATCATTAGGTCAGCAGCATAAGCCTGAAAAGGTGTAAAGAATATTGCTGCCACCAGTGAATCAATAGTGGGAATGATCATGACAAAAAATTACAAAGATACGGAAAAACATTGCAGCTTATGAATCAAATCATGGTTTTGAGTTCATTGCATACTTGCGGATTTTCTTCTTCTCCTTGTATCGAAGCATTGCCAAGTCCCGTGCTTGGTGGGTAAGTGCTACCCTGTCAGGGCTTGTAGGCACCCATGATGAATCAGTATTTATTAACATGGATGAGGCTGCAGTGCATTCATGGTAATCGCTACTGTCACCACTCACTCCAGAGAGTGAGCGGGACAAGCTTGACCCTGTTGGTCGCCGCTGCTGCACTAATTGTTGCATCTCCATGTCAGGACACCCATTTAGACCTGTTGCACTCATCATCTTCCCAATTTCACTTATCTCTGGAGGTGATGGAGGTGGACCAGGCCCCTGTCCAGCCAAACCCTCCTCCTCATAGACCTGCAATTCAGCGCCATTCATGACACCCTGCAAGAACCAAAAAATATTCCACTGGTAAAATCAGCTTGCCATGTCCCTTATGAAATAGATAACTGAGAGAGACAAGTGGGAACCACCCAGCAAAGAATGCATCAGACATGAGAGGACATGACAAGCTCTCCTATTGAGATTGCAGACACGACCAGAAATGTTTCTGCCATGTTTGCATCATGTGAAAGAGAAAAAGGGAAATTGGCAACTCTCTTTGGTAATGCAGACCCCACAGAAAATGTGACAAAGAACAAGCTGTGATGATGATAGAGGAAATTTTTACATTGGTTGATTCAAGAAGCTTTGACTGTGTGATGCTTTGCATGTTTGCCACACACTGGTTCTTCTCCTCTGTTACAGAGTCTTGGTTCAGGGATGTGCACCCTGCATGTATGTCATTAAAGGATGAAGATGAAAGATCTTGTGTACTTGAGAAAATGTCCTCATAATTATCAAATGAAAGATCAACATCCGCCATGCTGAAACCACCCTCACACAGACCCCCCACCTCTCCTTCTCCTTTGCAAATTCCAAGATCCTGCATGTTTTCTCCCCATAGCTGCTGCCACCCACCCACCAATCCACCACCAGAAGCATATAACAATATCAGATAACCAAGTCATAATTTGACACAATCTGTGATTCACATCTAAAAATCTGAATATGTAGAAATTAGGGTTTCACAATCCTTGCTGCTGCAGTTGTTGAGAATGCAAATGTTTCTCCAAATCTTGACAAAGTTACACACCTGACTCATGTTCATACGCCAGAAAGCATCCCCTCCTTGCATCATCATCAGGTTGTCATTGCAATCTTCGGATTTCAGCTGCAGTGTTTCACAAGTGGCTAATAATAACTGGGAGACTTGCGATGTCTGTTGTTGCGAATTCTGCAAACTTGCTGTCTGTTGTTGATGATGTGAGAGCAGCAACTGATTGGAAGGTGTGTTTGGCTGTTGCTGCTGTTGCAAAAGTTCTTGTTTCTGATACCCTTGAAATGTTGTTAGAGTTGACGACAGTTGTTGTAATGGAGGTTCAGATGGGAAAGAGATTGGATGTTTCTTTGATGTTTGCAACAACATAGCTGGAGGAGGAGCCTGCTGCATTTGTGGGTCTAGAACTCCCAACTTTTGAAGCTGCTGCACTAGTGCTTCCCTGGACCACTGCTGCTGCTGTTTGCTTCCATGTCCTCCTCCTTCCTTCCCCATCATCACTGCCCCTGTCGGCATGGAGGTCTGTTACCAATCCCACCAGGTCCGAGTCAATGGAAGCCCCATGAAACAAAAGGAAATGGAGAGAGAGAGAGAGAGAGAGATGGGTAGTACCTCTGCACAACCCCAGAGGCTGCCAAGCTCCTGTGCCGATGGGCAACCCGAGAAACAGTCGAAAGGGTGACGCATATGCTGCTGCAACGCCGCCGCAACGGCAGGAGAGCAGCTGCTGCTGTTGCTTCCTCCATGGCTATCCCAGTCGCAACTGTGACACAGCGTCACATTCTCTACCGTACATCGAAACGCCGCAGGTCGAAGGTTGCAAGCATCACAGAGAAGGGTTCTTTGATGACGACGCGAGAGCGCGTTTGCACCGTGCACGTGACGGTCACATAACAAACACAGACGCGCCGAGTCTGCTCTACAATATAGAGTCGCTCGACTCTCTCCACAAAAATCACAAGCTGAAGAACCTACTTCCATTATTTTCTTCTTCTCCAGATCAACAACTCATTCCCAAAACCACACGCACTTACATCCTTCTCAGCTTCTCCCTTTCCCTCCCCCTCCCGTCCCCTCCCCTTCCTACTCACTCAACTCCTGACTTTCCCACTAAGACATCCATCTCCCAGAGAGCTTCTGAAATTGGGACCTTGAATTCTGCAGCTAAAAGGACAATCCACTTCTTTGACACCACAATCTTTCAGAGAGAATCCACTTCTTTGACTAAAATGCGAGAGCATTCCCTCTCGGATTCTCGCTTCGCCTGTCTCTGTACGCGTGCGTAGTAGTACTGTGTGTGTGTGTGTGCAGTGGAGCTGCTTCTTGAGCGTCTTTGCGGCATCCTCTTCTCTATCCTCCTTCACTGGTCGTCAGTCGGCGCAAACTCCAGGTCCCCAAAAACTGAGGATTTTATCTCACGTCTTGAAAATCCATGACCTAAAAATTTCCAGGTCCTGGGTCATGGAAACCACCACCCCCAGTGCGAAAATCCAGATCC
>Ga0116228_10004245_pt1 | contig 12688 bp, 10 predicted proteins | sample S1TSphfallax_2_FD_89694 | JGI IMG/M metagenome (GOLD analysis project Ga0116228, IMG submission 89694) | Host-associated microbial communities from peat moss isolated from Minnesota, USA - S1T2_Fc - Sphagnum fallax MG | ecosystem: Host-associated > Plants > Peat moss > Unclassified | place... | reverse complement strand
TTTGTCATTTTGGCTCAATAGTTTGATTATTTTTTTGTTTCTGAATGTCTGGAACTTTGTGATCCAGGACATTTTCAGTTTTTCTGTCTTTGTTTGTTTGTTTGTTTGTTTGGGGTTTTGGTCATTTCAGCCAACAATGGCCTTGCAAATTCATTACCATAATTGGGACATTCCCAGAAGTGGAGAAATTTCCTGGTGTATTGACAGGGGACCTTACATTTGTGGATATCCTTCAGAGAAGATTTTAGTGTTGTCATGTCTACTCCTACAGAGTGGGAGGGATCTTATGGTGGGAACAGTTTAGTGGAACAGCTTCTCTTGAAGAATGTCTTGAAGTTAACCCATATGATGCTACAAGGATAAGGTCAGTACTATATCTGCACATTGCATACAGCTTGTTGATACTGAAGATTTGGTCGATCAAAAGGGATGTTTAACAATCTGAACGAGATTGGCACCCTGTGGGTAATTTGTACCAGAATTCTGTGTTTTGCACCCTAGATAATGCAGAGAATCTGTGATGATCTTTGTTTTGAGCACTGGACAACAATGCAACCCCCCCCTGAAATTTTATATAATACTTGGCAAAGATTTTGTGCAGATGATTGCCAAGGTGAGCTCTGGTTTCATGGCTTCTGGAATCCAGGCCATTTTACAGATTTAGGGGCTGAACAGAGAATTCTGAGTTGTGCAGGAAAAGCATGCCAACTTCCATGCTCTTGTGCGGCAAGATATCCATCATTCGAGACATGAGATGGGATGCAAAAGATTGTGCTCTTTGTTGAGGAATTCAGTGCTCAGTATGAGACTGTTTAGATTCCAGAGCCTAGAAATTGAATCATTGTTTGTGTTTCAAGCTGGACAGGATGTGCTATGAACTGCCAGTTTTGTTACACCACAAAAATGGGTTTGAAAGGAAATCTTCGTATGGCTCACATAGTAGAGCAGCTCGTGATTGCAGAAAGAATGTGCAGCCAAGAATTAGGGTGAGGTGTAGTGACAAATGTGATGTTCATGGATATGGGAGCCCTTCCACAGTATTGATAAGATGATTACATCTGCGGAGATTATCACAAACGGACAGGGATTGCATTTGAGTCCATGGAAAGTAGCCATTTCAACCTCAGGAGTTGTGCCCCCGATTAGAACATTTTGCCAAACTTCAGATTGTGCTCTTGCAGTAAGCTTAAATGCAGCAACAGCTAAGGTGAGGGACCAAATTATGTGTGAACATGAAGTACAATTTGATGGATTCATTCAACTTTTTTGTGCAGGAGGAGCTTGTGACACAGGCCAGGAGAAAATGTATTCTTTGAATATATGCTCTTGAAAATGTAAATGATTCAAAAGATGATGTAAGGCCACTGGTGGATTTTGTTGATGGAATCATACTGTATATATAGTTTGGAAGTGTTGGAGATAGGGTACTTAAAATTTACTGAATTTAGATGTTCTCACCAACTCAAATAGCCCCCTTTCTAAGTAACCCCTCCCTATACAGCAATCCAATATGCTGCCTCTTCCCAGCAATGGGCAGCCCCTGGGCCTCTAATGGTTCATTGACATTGAGGAATTGGTCACCAGAAGGCACAATTTACAATATGAATGAGATGGCAGCCTCTGAGTAATTTGTACTAGAATTTTGTGTTTCGCATCCAAGAAAATGGAGACAGAATGCGATGATCTTTGGTTTGAGCCTTGTGAGTCACAAGTGCAACAGCATTCTGGACTGTTTTACACAGAAAAGTTTATTGTAATGGATTCAGATGGTAAGTATTATTGTTGTCCTTGACAACAAATTGAAGAAACCATTTGAAAGCTGAAGTCAAATGAGGCTTATTCTCCACCAAATGGATTCCCATGACTGAAAAATGATTACTGCTAACAAATCTGGACATGTTTACTTGTTGAAGTGTTGAGAAACTTAATGAGATCATGCCCTGGCAGCTACTCGAAATAAATGCTGCAAAGTATCCAAATGCACCAAGTTTGAAGTGCAAATCCACTAGATCATGATACTGTGACTCAAAGTCAACCAATACAGGAATGAGTGCAGTCAACTGAACACCCTTTGTCATGAAGAGAGGATGGCCTCCAGGGGTTATAGCATTTCTGAACATGAGTAGAAGATCAAGATTGACAACTTTTCATGATCTGCGGCTCTTGATGATGCTTAAGAGCATAGTGATGAGATTAGTGTATGTGGAATGACACTACCATAAAATCCATGGTTATGTTTCAATTTACAAGAGCAAAGAAGCACACCCCATGACAAGAACGAGTAGGATCACAGCTGGTACCAGTCCCAGTACCTGATGCCCACAAGCTGACATACATCTTTTCACAAGTCTAGCCTTCCCATGAATCATTTCTTTGCATCCAGAAAAGGGCCACACTACAAAGTACTAATCTGGCACCATCACCTGACCCGTTGGATCTTAATCCAATTCCTGCATGAGCCTCTGACAGAAAAAGTCCAATACCCAGTAATACACATATCCACAACAGCTATTGACAATGCAGGTTCATTGGACAACACATTTCCACCACTTAAATCTTTCTTGTCTTGCAAGAAGCATTTGAATTGTCTGATCTTGCCCTCGCAGGGTTTCATCTCTCTCCCTCAGCATCTCAGTTTGCTCACGCACTGTTTGATCTCTCTCCTGTACTTGTTGCTGCAGGTCATGCAGCCTGTTGAAAAGTGTATTGATGTTGTGCACTCTATCATCGGTTTCAATTTCTTTATCGACATCTTCTGGAGCCATGGTAAATCGAGGTATGGCAAAAGTTTGACCGGGTCCTGCACAATCTGATGATTGCATCACGCCACCAGAGAAAAATGTCAAGTTTCTCAAACATAGATGGTATCGGCTGGTTATGGCATACATGCATTGAACAAAATGTGACCACACCTGAGCCAGCAATGGAATGATGCACAAACTTAAAAGTTGGAGAAACTGTGTATCTTAAGGCATGGGTCATTCCCAAATACCAACTATGGAATGTAGGTCTCATTCCTGGCACTCTGAATGGAATGAAGCAAACATTTCCATTGACTAGCTAGAAGCCAAGGCCATTCAACATTAGTCCCCAGGTTCTGCCGTCTACCCAGCTTCTTCCCCACCAACCTAGTACCTGTCAATTTAGTTGCAAGAGTACTTACCACTTATCAAGTAAATGCCTTTCAGATGCCTGAGCTCAGTGGAGATCCTGGAGAAATTTGGCCTCCTTTTGACATCAGCATCCCAACAGCACTCGATCAGGGACAACAAAGAGGCAGGCAGCAAAGTAGGTAAAGTCGGTCTCAATCCTGCCCTGACCTTCTGTCGTAAATCTCTCATAGAAATTTCTGCAAAGGGCATCCTCCCTGATAGGATTTCATAGCACGTCATAGCGTAGCTGTATACATCTGATTTCAAAGGGTAATATTTCATTTGGATGGAATCCATCTCAGGTTCAAACATGACCTCTGGTGCCATCCATCGAGTTGTCCCTATCATCAGTGTCTGTGGAGAAATGGTAGTGGTAGCATTTATAATCTTGGATATACCAAAATCTGCCACTTTGACATCCATGTACCCTGCTTCTGCTATCTCTGGAATTTGTGCAGGATTGATCAGCATGTTTTTGGACTTGAGGTCCCTGTGTGTTATCTTTTTTCTGTGCAAATATTGCATGGCCTCAGCCATTTGTAGCATGATGTCCAGTGCAACAGGAAGCATGAAGCTCTGTTCCCTATGGCATGATGTTGACGTGCTTGTGTCGAAAGCATCATTTATGGCCTGCGCAAGGTCTCCGTGCATGACTTCCATCACGATCGAACACTGATGGGCACCAGTACAAACACCAAATATTTGAACGATGTTGGGATGACAGAGGCCCGCCAAGATGTTCGCTTCTACCAAAAAGCTGCTGGACTCCAAACCCGGGAATATCTTTTGCGCAACTTTTTGGCCGAGCCACTCCACCTCAGCAACTTCTCCAAAAGCCCCTCTTCCAAGAGACCTGAAGTGCCGGAGATTTTCCCGTTCTATTGTTGGCAGCAAGTCGACCGTTCTTTGCTCCATGTTCGCAGGATCGGTATTAACCAACTTCCACAGGTAAGCTACTAGCTCCTGTTTCTTCCAAGCTCTTGTTTCTGTTAACCTTCTTCTTAAACTGTCACGATCCCACGAAGCCGGCTGCTGCAGCATACTACGGATCTCCTCCATCTTGAATGCGCACTCGGCCTCTCCAAACCCGTCGATATTGTCCCCAACATGCTGAAGTTCACTTGCTAGGGCATTCGAGAACACGATGGCGACCACAGCTGTACACCAGTCGAGTTTAAAGAAGATATCAACGAAAGTTTCAAAGCTATTTGCCAACTTCATTGCTGCCGTAAGCCAGTCTTGGGTGCTGCAGCCGTGTATGATTGCCTCTGCACGCTTCACTATCCGGTAAAGCTCCAGCAGAGCTAAGCCTCCACAACGCTGTTGGAAGAGCGCTTGCTTCTCAGGAGGTAGGGAATCCCTGTCCACTCGTGATAGAAGAGACGTGACCGTCGTTTGAAGCTTCTGCTTCAATAACTGGCACTGTATTTCATTGAATTGCAGGGGCTGGTTGTTCTCAGCTCGACCCAGCGCGTCCACCACGTCTCGTGCGAGGTGGAGGTAGTTTTTCGGCATGGTGTTCGATAACTTCAAGATCTTCTAACCCTTCACAATGGACGCGCGGAAAGAGAGATTTCTTTTCTGGAAGGAGGATACGTTCACAGATCCGTTCACTCACAATCTACACACCCATATAACGAAATCAGCGTTTTTCTCTCACTCTGACCCAGCAAATAGATTCCAGTAACTAGTCCTTATCCTTAGCTCTGATCCTTAAGTCAGATTCCCTTCTACCCAGATGTTAGAACCCACTATCTTCATGCTCTTGTGTGAAAACGACTTGTATTTGTTTGCTGTTTGCTACTCTTGTAGGAGGAAGAACTGCAACCGATATCCCTGCACCGACTAGTTATGAAGGAAAAACACATTTTATGAAGACCGACCATCTAAAACTCGAAACTTGCATTATGTACGACATCTCATCAAATATTTTGGTTTGAGACCGTTGCCTAGAGACTTACCTCGCATTGCGCGAAGTTGGCGCATGTGACAGATATAGAGGCCGGAGATCAATTCGGTCTGTGATGGTCTGTGTGCCAAACCGAATGGACGAATTGCATGAGAGCTAGCCATCTCGAACACAGGAGAAGGGAAGAGGTCGACAAGCGTTAAGAGCTCTGTCACATCTACCGACGAGAGAAACCTTGACGGACTGAGGACCTGCTGCTGTGCTAGATGCTTAGCACACAAGCCGCACATCGTTATTAAACGTTTTGTCATTATGTGCCCATGCCTACTCAAGAAAATGTGTGGTCCACTTTGACCCATTTGTGGCAAGCATTAAAATTGCTCAACAGGCTAACAGTGCGCAAATTTGCCAATGTACTTTGTGATAGGCCTAAAAGCACCCCCAACTAACAAAATGTTGACAATGTGGTGAAATCAGCCCTAATGTCAGACAGAAAGAGATTATAAATTGGAAACCTTTCTTGCTTGTGGGTCCAAGTATGTTGTTTTGGTTGACAAAAATGGGCCATGGTGGCCTCCAGGGAACCTGCATCAATACACGTACCATCACCCTTTTTGAATGAGTCTTCACAGTGGGTAACTATACACCTCTTTGCCCAGCACATGTTACATTTAAAATTTGATTGGTACACCAATTTAACCTTATGAAGGCGACACAAAAATAGAAGAGAGAGCAGGGAGGGAGGGACCAAGTGGTTAGTTTTTACAGTGTTTGGGCAGTCATATATTTTCAAGCATGTGCAGCAAACATGCCATTAAAACAAATCCTTAAGTCGAGCCTGGAGGACCTGGCCCTGTTATATATTTCTCAAGTTTAAGTCCTCCCAAGTTCCAACATGGGTATACATTTGTTTACCTTTTACATAAGACATTACGTGTGAATAAGTGACATGCCTCACAAACCCAATTACAGCATGTCATTGATGAGCATATTCACAATCTATTTATTAAGTATGGTTGTTTTTTTGTTTGTTGCTCACATTGAGGTCTCTCAAACCATGACACTCCTCATTAGGCTCTTGGTCTCACTGGACAGCCCTCCACAAGTAGGGGTGCTCCAAGGTGATTTCATAATGTTTAAACCTATGGCACAAGAGTTACTGACTATTGAACTATTTTGTCAAAGAAAATTCTCTAAATTATTTTTTCTTTTTTATGAAAATTGTGACAAGCTCTTGATACTATTGGAAAGCTTTTGATGAATGAGATTTCTTGGAGATGATTTGATAATTGTTAGACCTAATTTGGGGGACATATTGAATTTTAAGTAATTTTCATCACTATAAAATAATTTAAAGTAATATTCTCACAAGTGAGCTTTATAGTTTGGTCACACTTGAAAAAGTTACAGAATCATGTTCACACTTGGGCTATGGGCACAAGCCATATGTATAATCCTTACTATCCAAGAAAAAACACATGGATGTTTCAAATGGCCAAAGTCTCAATCCCTGACTTAGTTATTTATGAATTGAATTTTTTTTAGTTTTCTTGATCATCTTTAAATTGAGCCATATTTATGTTTGTAAAGACCTCTGTTGGCTGTCAAGGCTGGGTCTTAAGTTTTTTCTAAAATGGATGACCGATTTAAGGAATATTTTCAAAGACTAAAAGACCGTCAGTTTTGGGTTCATGTCCAATCATTTTTTGACCCTGGGTTCTGGGGTTTCGGGGTTAATGGTTCTAAACTTTATATAATCCATTGATTTAATGCTTTTATGGAATTTAGGAACATTCAAAAGAAAGTTTCCGCCTTGTTAAGAGTGACTGTTGTAATAACGTTAACACCTATTCTATTGCTATTCAGTGTATATCTCATGATGTTTGATGTCCAAAGGTTTACAATAGTAGTATATGTGTGTGTATTTGAATGATTAGGGAGAATTATTTTGGCAACTCACTTAAAGCAGTGATTTATTTTGACAAATATTTGCTACTTTGCAATTTTTTGAGAAAAGACTTGAACAAGGTGTGAAGTCTAAAATGTTGTGTGTTTTGCAACTTTTGTGAAATCAAAATTTTTATTATATAAAACTCTGCCTCTATTTAAGTGTGGAGGTGACATTTATTAGCAGTTGCAGACTCTTTTCAATCAATGTTCTGTTTTGCACATATACATCATTAAAGACACATTTGTAGAGCTCATAAAAATGAACATTTCTATGTCACAAGATTTGTTTTTGCTCAATACTCAATATATTCTTCAACTGTAAACTTCAAACTGGACTCGGAATGAGAATTTCTTACCATTATGCATACATGGCTTGAATATGATCAAGTCACCACATGAACAATTACAATATTTTAATTACAACAGAAATTTAAAAAGATTCTATATTTGGGCCTGTCCACTGTTGGGCATAGATCTCAAAAATTTGGATATCATACCAGATATCATATTTGATATCTATTGAATATCAAAAATTGTGATATCTGGGTTGATATCTTGAGTATCAAATCTCAAGATTATGACATTCAAACATGTAGCATTTGAATTTCAATCCGGATATCAATTTCTTGCCCATATCTAGATATCATGTTAGATGTTTAGGTTTGAGTTTATTTATTTAAATTCAATTAGGAATTAGGTGTTTTGTCTTTCAAACCTTATGCATCATGCTATTGCTCTATAAAGGGGCCCAAGGTCATGCTTGGGCTTCATTTTTTTACAATAATAATTCTTTTGTGTTGCGTGTTTTCTCATGTTTGTCTCTCTTTGTTGGTTTTTTTTTTCATGTGTGGTGTTAAAGCTTATTGTTTGGCTTCACACAATTGTTGTTTGGCTTCCCTTCCCACTACTATTGTTTCCCCTTGCACTACTACAATTTCCATTCACACTATGGTTATTGTTCCTTTGTGCAACTATTGTTACATGCTTAAGGTACTTGCTTCTTCACACTAGTATTGTTATTGTGCTCTTCCTTAATGTTATTAGAGTTGTATTGTCTTCACTTTTCACATTTTGTAGGTTGGGGTTTAAAATTTGGGGCTTTTCTTGGTGATAAATAAGAACATTTTTTTGTGACATAATTTTAAAAAGATATTTGTGTTTTTGTTTTGTCCTTGCTGTTTTCAATAAAAGAATTAGTTTGTTGTTAGGATTTTATTTAGTTTCATTTTATTTTTTAGGTTTTTTACAAGATTGTTGTGCATTACAGTAATTTTTTTCACATCATTCTTAAAATGAAAAGTGGGCATTATTTTTGCTTGTAAATGTTGTAAATTTTTGCATTAGTTTTTTTAGGCATTCATATTCCACTCTAAACCCTCAATCAAAACATTTTGGTTACTTGAGTTTCTGCACTTTTAGCCTTATTGAATGCAATTTGAAAAATGGAAGGTTTTAGTCAAAATGAAAATGCATTAATCCAAAATGAAGGATGTGCAATGTTTTTTAATGAAGTTAAATGTGAAAATGATGTAATGAAAAAAATTCAAGAGAACCAAAGTTTGGAAACGAAAGAAAGTAGAATTTCAAAAAAATAAGAAAAAAAAAAAAAATTGAAATTATTGCAGATTTCCCCAAAGGAAAATTTGAAGTCTTCATAATAGAAATGCCTTTTGTTTGTCACTTTTTTGTGTGAATGACAATTCAAAAGTGATACTTGATGTATTTCAAATAATGCCTTTCATGTCAATGTGTTATATTCCAATTCTATGTTTTTTTTAAAACTGAAGAACAAAATTAATATAACATATATTTTCATATTATGTTAACAAAACATCTAATATCTTGTTATAAGACTAGTGGAATAACAAGATTAAAAAAACATGTTGCTACATATCATTTAAAAATGTGGACAAAATTTGAACAAATTGTCAATTTTGTAATGAAAGGAAGTCAAAAAAAAACCTTGTTAAAAAAAGGATAAATATATCAAATTCATTCATTTATGATATTCTTACCTTTGAAAACCCTTTCCAAAAAGATGATGCAGAGCACAAAAAATTTGGAGAATTTTGCACTCTTGCTTGTAAAAAACCATTTGCCTTTACAATTTTTGAAAAGTGTATGGTTAAAATGTTTGATCTTGAATTTTTGTATTCAAGTTTAATTCCCTTCATGAAAGCTTTTTTCACACGATATTTTTCCTAATAGAGTGGAAAAAACCAAACAAACATATGTTTTGCCTTTCTTCCAAAAATGTTATTTCAGCATGACTACTAATTTTGATCTCTAGATGTCAAGGGGTGCTCATAATGTTTATGCCCTAGTTATAATTTTTAAAGAATATTATTGGAAGTCAAAGCATGTAACTATTGATTTATTTGAGGCTTTAAAGATTACATGACATTCATTGGTAAAAAACTTGATTGATATTTTGAATGAATATGGTTTAGGAAATAAGATTATAGCATATGTTAAAGATGAAGGTTTCAATTCAAACATAATAACAAGTGTTTTCTTGTATATTGTGAAATATTAAACTTTAGGTTTAGAAGACAACTTTCACGAGACATGTTTTGAGCATGCTTTCTCCAAAGCTTGTCAATACTTATGCCACTAATGTTGAAAAAGTATATAGTGGCCTTAAATATGATTTTATAGAATCCACCAAAGCAAATCTATAGAAGTGCGTCACTTGGCCAAAAAAATTTAATAAAAACTAGCAACAGTGGAACAAACCTTACATTGAAGTTGGTTTGAGGTTAAACATTATAATGAAAACTATATCAAATTTTTTTTCAAACATTGTGTGTTTTTCTTTATTTGTGTGATTTTTTTGTTTGTGGAATTTGCAAATTATTTTGTTGACACATGATTTGTTTCTATAAGTTTGCAAATAAAATCATATTGTTATAAGAAGCATTGCAATTAAAAACAACAATTGTTTTATGTTAGAATTGTCAAACACGAGTGAGGATTACTAGTCATGTGTTTTCACCTCTAATTTGGAATTTTTTCAAATCATTGTTGATATTGTTTTTTGGGTTGTGAGTGCTTATGTGTTTAACCAATCCCATGGGCATTGGTTACTTTCCAATACCTTGCATGTAGCAATTCCCATGGCTTTGCAATTAAAAACAAAGTTGGAAAGGCACCTCTTTAGCTAATTTGATGGAAGATGATATAACTATGGCTTCAAAGTTGTTGATGTAACATTTTAGATGGTTTTTTTTCAATTCTAACAAAATATGAAAAGAGAAAAACCCCACAACATGTTATCTCTAATGTTAGACCCAAATTGTTAGACCCAAGATTCAAGAATCTTAGTTTCATTTTTTCTTAGATTGAAAACAAGTTGTTTTTATGATGAAAGATTATGATAGACGATGTTTGTTTTGAATGTTGTTGAAATGCTACCATGTACTTCACCTTATATTAGAATTTGAAATTGTGATGAATTTGTTAAATGATGGATATTCTTGTCTTCACGTTTTTGAAATGCTTGTTAAAACAAGTGACCTACCCTAAAAGGTTGTGAGTAGAGGATTGCAAATGTTGTAAAAGTACCAAGTTGCTAAAAAAACATTGAATGTCCTTTGGAGTGGCAAGGAAAACATAAATCTTTATTTCCAATGACATGTTAGATCTTTGAGATTACTAGGCCCCAAATTGAAATTGAGAGGATTTTTTCCTTGGCTAAGATATTGATGAATTTGAAAATATGTAGGCTACAAATAGGTAATTTAGATAAGTTCATATTTACAAGCAAGATTTGGCCAAATGATCGTAAGGTGGGTTGTTTTTCACCTTCTAAGTTAATGATAGAGTTGATTGAATCACCTTTGAATGAAATAAGCTTTTGCACATGTAATGTGTAATTTATAACTTCATCCTTTTGTATACAAAAATTTTCAACATTGTTACTGGGGTTGTGAGAGTCACTTTCAATATTCAATGAATGTTAGTTATTAGGCTATTCGAAAGTGTGAATCCAAATTTTGATTTTGTATTAAAAACATTTGATGTCCTTGACAAATATTATAATTGGAAAAGAAATTTAAAATCCAACCCAATTTTTAGAAATCATTTAAAAAACTAAAAGTGCCAAATATTTTTAAAAAATTAATATTTAGGAAACACTAGACCTGACCAATGTTTAAAAAAAAAACTCTCTTTGGTAAACTTGAAAAATAAGAAAATGTGAAAAAGTTATTTTTGACAATGTTATTTTTTCAATTTCGTGATGTTGCCACAGTAAGTATCATCCACAAGGAGATATAACCACGGTTGACTATAGACCACCTATGAAAGTAGAAATTTAGTGAAATGTTTTTATATCCTAGCTACTTGCTGGAACAATGTGTAGCAACAAGGCAACTTCTAAGATTTTATTTTTCATTTTGACAAATTTTATTGAATTTTTGGGAGTATTCAACAGGATGTTAAGTTTTTGAAAACAATTCTCCAAATGACGAAAATTTGCCACCAAAAAGAACTCTGAAAATTCTTGGTGTTTTTAATTATCAGATTTTGAGAAATAAATCAAAATCTATTAGATTTTGATCAAGGTTTTATGTTTAAATTATGTCATATAACAACTGGTTGTGGTGTGTAATTTAGCTGCTTTTTGAATGGGTTTTCCCACGTAGGATAGCCAACTACTTGCTGGTTCCACTTTTGGTGTAGTCAATTTGCCAAGGGCAGCACCGAATTCTGGTAATCCGCCCATGTAAGGGTCTTATCTTACCCTGTGTAATGACCATGTCGAATGAAAAAGAAACAATAGTGGGCCATTGCAAAATGTAAGAGCCTGCCCAAAAATGTAAGATGACCTCCCGTTATGGATTTAAGGTGCCCTCCACCTGCACTATAAAATCTCTTACCAAAATCTTGTAGAGGTCATTACACTCTAGAACATGCATTGTAAGCCAATTGGAAGCTGCAACCTTACAAAATGCCACTCACACTCATGAGCTTGTCTCATTAGTGAGGGTAGGGCTGAAAGGCCATATTGCAAGCTTATCAATTAGAGCACCATGTGGCATGCATTTTGGTGTTAAAAGACATCATTGGAATTTTCCTAGTTTGGACAGAGTTTTCAAGGTAGGTTGATTACTCACCAAATGAATGACCTACTCAAGGTTTAAGTTCTGTAGGAGCTGGTTCACTCAAGTCCCACCAAAGAGGGGGGCATTAAGTGTAGCATTACATACAGTAAAGGATGTCGTGGTCGTTTTTCATGAAGCTTTTTTCATCACGTGACCCATCTGTCCATCCATCCATCCATCCATTCATCTTATCATCCATCTATGGATGGCATCATACAGGGAAAAAGCCCTTGGCAGAAATAAATAACTCCCCCCCTCTGCGCATGTGTCACTGTCTAGGAAAGACATGCCCGGCCCCGGGGGGGGGGCCACCTCCAAGATTTTGATATCAATATCAGCAACAAACACAACATATATTTTAACAAAAAATTATATATATGGATTCCAAATTGCATTCATTTCAAAAACATAGTTTGACACATAAGCAAACTTACTTCACATATGAAGAACAAATAATTGGTTTAAAAGTGTAGATGTAATTATGAAATTAATGTTTCATCTTGAAAATATGGAAATGCATTGGTATATCATATACCCTATATTAATAACCAAAAAATCATATATCAATCACA
>Ga0116228_10004243_pt1 | contig 12694 bp, 13 predicted proteins | sample S1TSphfallax_2_FD_89694 | JGI IMG/M metagenome (GOLD analysis project Ga0116228, IMG submission 89694) | Host-associated microbial communities from peat moss isolated from Minnesota, USA - S1T2_Fc - Sphagnum fallax MG | ecosystem: Host-associated > Plants > Peat moss > Unclassified | place... | reverse complement strand
TTTAAAGAGAAGGAAGGAGGATCCCCACTTGGTGGCCAATGGAAGGAGAAGAAAAAGGTTCTTTTTCACCTCTTCCCACTTTTCCCCAAAGCAACTTTACTTAGACCTTCATCTTTTTCCTTTGATATTAAGGTTTTACTTTACCATGGTTCTAGGCCATTATTTACATCTTTTCCCCTTTTCATTTGGCCTATAAATTATAATTGAACATTTTAATGTCACAAGTCCCCCACACATTCATTATCGATTCGATTTGGTTAAAGATTTTTTATTTTCCCTTGAAATTATGGTGTCGCGCATGGCCACGTCTTACGAGCCTTAAGCTACACAAGCAAATGAAGAGCTGGCCCCAGAGTCATTTTTAGATTTGACGTTGACACAACATCTTCGTGATGAAGAACCCGAATCGCAAGAAGTGCGTGCTCGTCTTGAAGTCGATCCCTTTCAAGCTTAGTATTATCGCATTTCCCCAAATTCTCGCACCATGCTAATTTTGTTGCAAGTCAACCCCGCTTTTGGTGATGAACCTGAAATCATCTGTAAAGGTTGTTACGAAATTGAAGACACCTCCATCTTCACATGGTTTTCAATTCCTAGAATTGGACACTATCATTGGTTGTGCAATCTGATTCGCGCACTATTTCTTAATAGTAAGGTAGATTACCTAGTTCGCACCATTTGACGCATCCTAGATTTCCTATAGTTATGAACTATCATTACGACATACACTAGGACTCTGCATGTAACTACAATTCCTTGTTGAGCTACATCATAATCTAAATAAATGTTCCATTCATCATGAAACTCAAGTTGCCATTACCACCCTATCCCCCTTTTTTATTTAATCATTAAATTGTTTTGAATTAATCGTATGCTTATAAGGCTTGAAGATTGTTCTATTGCTATTGGACCTTTCATTGATTCCCTCCCACCTGCTTCATAAATTTCCAACATCCTTGCTATTCACCAAATACTATAATAAAACCATTTTTTTGTCACACACCATGAATTCTAATGTTTGTTTCTACCCTTAACCCTTTAAAGATTTCTCACCCCTAATTATGCCACTGAGGTTTTAAAACTATGGTTTACCGGCTTTTAGTTGAAGAAAAGAACTAACCTAACCAATATCGTATTTCAAAAAAAAAAAAAAAAAACAACCCCTCACATAACCGTGTGCATTCATCAACCCCTATTATAACACGAAGTTGTTACAAACCCCTAATAACCTCACCACACTCAAATATCCCTAATGTAGTTTTTAAAATTGAGACTACCAACCATGGCTATGTCGGTATGGCTCACACAACACATTTGAATGTGCCACGGAAACAACAAAGTGACATTTCAAGTACCATTTGTGCAAAACAAGAAAATTAACCTCCACAACTTGTCATATGAATCACCTTGGAACAATGTAAGAAACTCTATAGTCACAACCAACTCAAACACCAACATAATAGCAATGTCATCCTCCCATAGTAGAAATACAAAAGTCAGTTAGAACTAATAGAATACCTAATGTAACTAAACAAAATGGACAAATCGACATCTAGAAGATGCCATGGATGTAGTGGAAAGGGAACACACTTCTTTGCAAAATATTGACATGTATTAAAACATCCCATTTACCTCACTTTTAAATCATCTCAATGGAAGAACCAGAAGTAAGAAAACAGGACCCCAAGGTGTATAATAGAACGTAAGGATGCAACAATTGTCATTTGGGTTTTAAACATGCAAATTGCTGGATTATTTATCACCTTACAACAATTGAAGCTAAAGGTTGTTGAAGTCACACAAACCAAACCTACCCCATTTCGAAATGATGTTCCAAGAGCAAACTGGTGGTACTGGTTTAAAAGTCGTCATCAATAAATTAGTATTTGACTTACAAAAGGACTAGAAGTTTTTAGGGCAAAAGGACTTATTAAGGAAGCATGCCACACCTTCTATTCCAACTTGGAAAACATGTACACACAACGCAAATATGCATTAGATCACATTTGGAATTCAAACGAAACAAGAATTCAAATAGGGTGTCAATTTAGTGCTAGGGTTTTGTCTAGGCGAGGTTCATGAGATGTTTACAACACCACCCTTAAGTCTTAGGAATGGTTGATTGTGAATTAACGCGCTCCCAGGCTCCTTAAGGGATTCAAATGTGAGTCTAAACTGAAAACAACGAAAGAACAAGGAGTTGGGGCACGTTTTTTAGCTTGTAGCACTTTGGGGGTGGAGGGGTGTGTTGGAGCTCCGGGATGGAACTAAGAAGAGTGACAAGCATCAACTACCCACACGGACTTGCACAAAACCAAACATGAGGTGGTTAGTGCATAGTTGGAACACTTTTGGTGCTAATACAAGCCACGGGCAAACTTTAGACTCATAAGATTCACCACAGCCCGAACTTGACGGAAGCCACCACCTTCCCCTTTATAGTATACTCTATGCCTCTCCACAAGGCCCACATCCAAATGGCATTTTCTCCAAGGACTCATAAACGGGAGTCTTGAAATTCCCAAAGTTAGAACTCTTGCCCCATAACTTTGTGTGCAGACTTCCAATTGAAATGAGGTCTAAAGCAAAGTTGTAGCCCTTGTTGAGATCTTTCCAACGATATATTTCATGTCACCTGCACGTAAGGAAATTGGGTCAATTCCTGACTTTTATTGGTCAATAGTCAAATTGCCAGTTTGACTCCTAGATTTTCTTTTGGCCATAACTTGTGTTTTAAGTGTCTAAATGGGTCATGCGAGCCCATTTCAGACATCTACATTTCAATAGCTTTTCAATGATACAAATAACTTTTTAAACCAATGGGTTTTGACCCTTGCAATCGCTCCCTGAAGATTTGGGAGTCCATTAAGACTCCAACTCCCAAAGTGGGAGCTCACTTGGGAGTGTGAGGGTTCATTTTTTCACACTCTCATGCACTCCTAGGAGTATAAGACGTGCCTCCCATGTTTCCTTCTTGTCCCGCACTCTTGCAAACCTTTGCCTTGGTCACGAACCTAAGGTTAAGGTTGCGACATGAATTGTGTTGTTAATGTTGCAGGGGCAACATTGCTTGCATTTTACATTTTTAAAGGATCAACGATGCAAGAAAACTACATTTGATATTGTAGACCAAGAATATGCGTGGCAATGCATAAAAAACTTGGATGATAACTTACCTTTTTAAATAGTGGGTGGTTTTGTTTTTTGCAAATATGTTTTAAAAGGGGGTTTATGAATAGAATTGACATCTTTTGATTATAGATGGGCATGGTCTTCATGTTACAATACAAGAATTAGAACAAGTACCAAAAGTTGGGTTAAACATGGTCACTTCATTTGCTCATACTTCATATGTGCTGCAACCATTGGATGTCACCTACTTCAAAACATTCAAGATAGTTTTTAGAAAAAAGAAAGATTTTACCATGGTGAAAAATAATTATCTTGAACTAGACAAAGCTACATTAGCAACATCGGTGGAAAATGCGTTGCAACAATCCTTGAAAAAGGAAATAAAATTAGGGTTTAGGGTTTCTATAATCTAACCACTAAATCCTACAACCATGGTTGGAAAATTTGGTCCAAGTGATGTATTATTACAATAAAAGAAGAAGAACATGAACTTTCATACCATTAAGATGCAACAAATGAGTCTAATGACAAGAATTGCCACATAATTATTGAACATTACAAGGACCTTTCAAGTAGAGCTTCCAACTACTCCTAATTGCCCCCCTTCACCCATGCCACATTACTATGTCAAAATACCAAATAGTCTTGGCACAATAACAAACAACCATGAAGAAGATTAATTGGTGGTGAACTTGGAAGAAATTATTCCAAAATTATAAAACCTAATTAGTTCAAATTAGAGTGAAGAAGTTGGATTGGCTCATCTGCTATCACTACCTACATTACCAATTAGGAGAAGACAAGCCAACGAACCATTAATGGATTAGTCCAATTTACATATGGTAACATTAGACTAATATATGGTTGTTTTAAAACAAAAGGTTGTGGACAAAGAAATTATAGATAAATTGAGGGAACAAAAAGCTAAAGAAAGGGAAAAGAAATGGTCTATAAAGGCTAAAGGTATACAATTCACCTAGGTTGAGTGAGCAGTTCAAAGGAAAATTGAGAAAGATGATAAAAACTAAGTTTATTGAGGCATGGTCTACTATTTCTATAAGGGTTGTTGGTGAAAGATTTCACAATAACTTTATAGCAAGTTATCAAGTTCATCTTTTAGGCTACATGGGGTTTGGATTAGGAATACCCTCTACACAACAAAAAAATGGTAAACAATAAAGAAGGGAAAAAATGCAGCTTGTTGGCCATGTCTTAACAAAATTACAACCTTCCATTCAAGTATTGTAAGTAAAGGAGGGTTTGGGGTGGGTTCTAATGGCCAGTTATTGAGGAGAGATTTAAAGAACAAAGTGAAAAGACACATATGTCAAGGAATAAGAAAGATACATGGAGTATGGTAAAAACATGGGGGCAAGGTAAAAATAGAGAGAAGTAAATACTTGTTGAGCTATTAAATTGATCACACACAATGGAAGTAATTACACTGATGTAGATGGAGATAAGTGATACTAAAAACTAGTACATCTTTGAGATTAGGCATACTGATTTGACCATTATCCAATAGGTTTCAAGGCTTTGAATTCACCCATAAAACAACTAGGGTTTTAAAAGATGATTTACATACTGCATCAAGGAGCATGGTACCAAAGGGTCTACATGTTTTAATTCATAGAAAACAAGTATGTTGGCATATTGGCAAAACCTTGATGTAATGAGCAATGTTAAGCCCAAATGTAAAATCGCCAACGAAAAATTAATTGGATTGGTGTTAGTAATGCCCAAAATACCACTTCAACATTCTTACTATTCTCATACGTGTCCATAGCCATCACCATAAAAGAAATCTTGTCCCTTTGACGATTGTCCATTAATTCAACATCAAACTGTACATCATTAATGATATTGACTGATGATGGCCTTTCACACAATTACATTTGGTCAAGGCATTAATTTTGTCATATTCTATGTCTCCTATAGATGGTCAACACAACACTACAATAAAATGTGTCCTTGTACATTGAGTGCATTCACTAGTCTTAATAAATAAAGACTAGTTGGAAAGTAGTGAATTCATTGGTCTAGTGAATAAGGACTAGTGAACTGCACCCACATTTTGTAATAGTGCAACCAAGAAGGTCAACCATGAAGGTGTATTGCTTTATTTTTATAGAAATTGTGTAAATTGGGCTCATGGCACCATAACAATGCTTGCTTTCATCTAATCTTCGTCCACCAGACTTGCATCACTATAAGCTGACAAAAGACAAACAACATCATTTCAAATAGATGTGCTAAGAAAGTGTAAAGCCAAGGGATGTTTCCATGCCAATGCACGGCAAACCCTACAAGTATGGAATTCCAGGAAATCACGTTCTTCAAGGGCATCTTGCTGAACACGTTGCGTGCATCCTCCATGCTCCCACATTTTGCACATTTGTCAACCATGCTACTCCCCACAAAGACATTTGAAGTGCTTTCAATAATCTGCTCATGAACACACTACCCTCTTCAAATGCACCTACACTAGCTTTTGCATTCAACATTGCCATAAGAGTTAAAGTTTGTTTACAAACCTTCTTATTGCATATATTAAAATAGTTCAAGATCTAGGTTGGCTATTTGATCCAACATTTTTTTCATTACACACTATGTAAACCAAATCTTAATAAAAACCTTGGGAAGAAGGCCAATAGGTATGCACACAAGACAAAAATAACTTTCATTTTCAATTGCAAGCCATAATCTAGTAACATGCAAACACAATAAGTCAAGAAATTTTTGGTTCATGGTAAGAAATAGTTGATTGCCTTGGTGACTTGAACAATGTTGATGATGGTGGCGTTGACGACGTCTTCTTGGAAAGGTGCAAATAGCACAAGAAGAGCAAACGTAGGTTGGTGATGGTGGCATTGACGTTGTCTTTTTGGAGAAACGCACATAGCAAAGGCACAATGAGTGTAAGTGGGCGAAGGCGGCATTGATGTTGTTTTCTTGGGGAAGTGCATAAAGTAGAGGCGCAGAGAGCATAGGCGACATCAGATGTTGTTTTCTTGGTGAAGCACATAGAGTAAAGGCAATGGTTTTTTAGACTTGGACACATAGGCGATGGCTTCTTGGACCTAAACACACATAGACTTAGACACACAGGCAATGGCTTCCTAGACTTGGACACACATAGACTTAAAGAAAGACGAGAGAAAGAGCAAGGAGAGGTTTGGATTCTTGAGAGAACTGCGATGGCAATGTGAAAACGTTTTTTCTTAAAATCCAAGGAGAAAATTGTAGATTACCCCAAGTGGCATCATTGGGATTGTCGATCTTAAGGTATTATGTTATTGTTTGAAAGATCCCTATTTCAAAACCCTAAAAGCCCTTGTGATTGTGTAGCTGCTATTACAAATATTTGGGCTTATTATAAGTTTAAAAAAAAATTGAACAATAATATAAAAAAAAGGTCTACACTTAATTAAATTATTAATCTCATGTTTATAGGAGACATGTGTCATGGCATAAGGTTTCAAGTGTTTATTCATCTAGGTAGTAAAATGCATGAAAATAAGAGTTTAATGCGTTTTATCCAACATTTTTCAAAACAAGAAGACCCCCCTTATTTTGGGGGTTCATAACTTTCTCATTGGAGCTTAGAATCAAGTGCCATAAAGGCCTAGTTGTGCTATGGTTGAAGGGGCATCTAAACTCTTTCAAGACCTATTGCAAAAAAATGCACGGTTACTAAACTTCAGGAGATTTAGCTCTTAAATGTTCGCTCACCGACCTTTCTACCCTACGTTCGTGTTTAAATTTTTACTACCTACCATTTTCCGTTGCAATGCACGCTGCCGCTGGCACAAACCCTAACACCGCACATACATAATTGTACACAATACACTCGGGAGGAGGGTATTCGGTGCTCCGTCCGTCGTCGAGAATCCCCGACGGAGATTGCTGGCGAGGCCACTTGGAGCTTCAGACACGAAGATCGGATCCTGAAGAACAAGGAGAAGATTAAGAGGAAGGAGGAGGATTCTTTATTGCCGGTAATGTTCTTTTAGTTATTTTCGTCGGATTTTGTGGAGCACGATTTTGACAAGATAAGCGATCGGGGGATTTGTCTCTTGTTAACAGTAGGAGGAGGAGGAAGAAGAAGAAGAAGCAGAAGACGAAGAAGGGAGTGTGTTGAGCTACAATTATATCTGCTGCATGCGGAAGGCATTTTCTGTTTGCGGCTTGTTTTAATCGTAGTAGTATTGGCGCCGGTGGAATTGCGGTTTACAATTGGAACCGATGCGGGATCTTGTGTTCTATAGAAAAGCGATTGATTGATTGTATTAAGAGGAAGAAGGGTTGAGAGAGAGAGAGAGAGAGAGAGAGAGAGAGAGAGAATTTTGTGGTGGAAATCATCGTAGGAGTTCTTGGGAGTGTCATCCAGGATAGGTATAGTCTAGATGACAGCAAGCATGTCTGTGTGTATAAGAAGAAGATGTGCTCTTTTTTTCTTGTTAGCAGTGTTTCTTGCCTTGTTCCTCTGTGTTACATCCAGCCCTTTGTCTCCTCGCTTACCTTTTGGTCAAGCGGAGCGCATGATCAAGGCCCTCAATCTGTTACCCGGTGTTGCGGAAGAAGAAGAGTCCTCCTCTCCTTCTTCGCTTGAAGGACCTCAACTGCTGCAGGAGCGGCGTATCCATCTGGATATCAGAGGAGGAGATTCAGATGTTACTGCCGAGGAGCTAGGCCACTATGCGGGGTACTTCAAACTCGCGCGCACTCATGCTGCCAAGTACTGTTCACCTCTGATTCTCAAACCCTCCTTGTTGTGGCTCTCTTAGTAGGCTGGTATCCTCCCTATCATCTTCCAAGCTGTCTTCACATTGCCATGGCAGGTTATTTACAACTGGGGAAACCTCAGCTTGCTTGTAATTTCCAAAAGCATTTCAACAAGTGATCATCCCCTAAACACCACAATGTGTTAGGGTAAGAGCATCTCCACCAATGATTGGCATGTGGCCTTCCAACAGTAAATCTCACATCCAGGATACCTGGATTACTGTTTCCCATGCCCCACCCACAAAAATGAAATTGGCACTGTAAAAGGTAGGGTACCACTAATAGCAAACCACCTGGACCAATCAAATCAGTTTGGCCAATCAACTAATCAATCTGGCCAATAATAGCAAGAGTTGGACAATGCAGTCCCTTCTGCCTGCCTCCAAATCCTGTGTGAAAATGCCAGTTGAAAACCATTTTCCTGCTGCAAACTCAAATAATGAATGCTCTTCCTCATCCATGATCTGCTGTACATTGTGTTGGTTGAGATGCTCTAACCAATAAGTTTTGGCACTGATAACTGGATATTGCTGGAGAGATATTGTTTGCAGAATGTTTTACTTCTTCTTTGAGTCACGAGGAAACAAATCAGAAGATCCATTAGTGCTTTGGATGACTGGAGGTCCAGGCTGTGCTAGCGAGCTTGCATTGTTTTATGAAAATGGGCCCTTCAAGATCACGAACAATTTGACTTTGGTGTGGAACAACTATGGATGGGACAAGGTACATTCTGTCTTTTTCTTACTGTCTGTTTGAATATCTGTTCAATTGAAGGTTGCAAGGTACCTCAATTTGAGAATTTCTCAGTCAAGAAAGTGATGTCTGGTAACATGCTTGGGACTTGGGTCCCTTTGACTCTGTCCATAAGAGACCTGAATGTTTCCCAGATTACAAGTTAGCAAAGCATATAATCATTCCAGACCTTGGTTGTAGTTCACATATAATTCTTCAGTTCACTATTCCTCTTGAATGTTAGCCAACATCATGACTGAGGCTTCCTGTCGCTTCCAGAAATGTGATTAGAAATTCAGGACAAACATATTTGTGTAATCATTTGCCTAAGATTTTTGGTGATTCTTTTATACTTGACTGCACCTACTGTCAGGAGCTGATGAAGCCAGTGGTGAGTAATGGCAGGTTGTCACTGTTATTCAATGTCAAGGTGATGGTCTGACACTTTGTGAGTGACGCTCATAAGGTTATGACCACAATCATTTTTGTTATTTTACATTCATAATGTTCTAATGCAGTTTTCTCTGTAATCTCATAGATATGTAATTCTTCAGTCACTCGTGGGTGATTATGCTGGTTGTGGCTATTGCAGGGGAGTATGTTGAGGTTTAGTGACCACTTTGTGCCACTTTATGCAGGAATCAAGTCCTCTCATGTGACAACTGTGGTGGTACCATCTCAATAGGAGAAATTTGTTTATCTATCTTCACATGGGGGTGTAAGTGACTTGACAGTCACCCAAGTGAAATTTAGTATTCATACTAGTGATTAATCACATCTGAGCCTGCTATGGGAGCTTGTTTGGTAGGTCTCAAATATAATCTTTGTGGATCAGCCTGTTGGAACCGGCTTCAGTTACAGCAGTGACTTGCGAGACATTCGGCATGATGAGGAGGGAGTCAGTGAAGATATGTATGACTTTTTCCAGGTTGTTTTTCCTGAAAACAAATGATGTTTAGGGGCCCTCTCGTGATTTGATAACTGCTTTTTCATTCCAAGGGATGGTCTGGTCCATCAAATTGATTCTGCAGTTTCTACATGGTGTTTCCCAACAGTAGTCTCATCTCATTTATGTATGTTGGTGGCTCCTAATGGCAGGCATTTTTCGAAGCACACCCCGAATTTGCAAAGAATAACTTTTTTGTGACAGGAGAGTCATATGCAGGACATTATGTACCTGCTGTTACTGGGCGCCTACATCGATCTCTGAAAAAGAAGGAGGGTGTACCTATCAACTTAAAGGTGAGGATTCAAAAGTACTTTATTGAGCTGGGGAAGACAGGGTTGTCACTTTTGGTTATATTTGAGAAGGATCATGAGTAATGGTTTTTGTGTATCGTGGACAGGGCTTTGCGATTGGCAATGGCATGACTCAACCAGACATTCAGTATGAAGCGTATGCAGACTATGCTCTTGATATGGGTCTCATTTCAGAATCTGATCACACCAAGCTGAGCAAACTTTATCCAGCATGTGTGAAGGCTGCCAAGATCTGTGGTCAGCTTTCTTCCACTTCTATTGTGAAAGCAGCAATTGATTCATCCACTGTGGACAGTAAATTTTTCTCAATGACTTGTTACCTATTTTAAATGTTTCTGAGATGGGAACCTCTGGCTATTGCATTGGTGCAGAAAAGAAAGGAAGTATTTCTTGTCTTGCTGCATACATTATATGTGAGAGTATTTTCAGCTCAATTTTGACTATCACAGGGAACATTAATGTAAGTTCACTTGAACTTGCTTATGTGCAAGGGTCCCTGAGAATTTCTATCTTAATTCAGAAAGTTATTTTTCAGGTGATTTTCATGATTAATTTGTGGAGTGGGATGGTATAAGACAAGATTTCTTCAGAATTTGAAATGTGAATTCACATTCAGCAACTGTTTCAAACATGATAAAAAAGTTAGCATTTTGTGATCTTGCTCTATAATGAGCATAAATTGGATGCAATGTCTCTTACATAGACTTCTTTGGGCAGTACTATGATGTGAGGAAGGAATGCAAGGGTCAGCTTTGCTACGACTTTTCAAATCTGGAGAGGTACCTGAACAATGAAACTGTTTTGGAGGCATTGGGGGTTGGAAAACGGAAGTTTGTATCATGCAGTCCGTTGGTGTTTGAAGCTATGCTTGTGGATTGGATGAGGAACCTTGAGAAGGGAATCCCTGAACTCCTAGAGGATGGCATCAAACTTCTTGTCTATGCTGGGGAGTATGATCTCATCTGCAACTGGTTGGGTGAGTTGAGTCTTTGGCTCTGGTTTGTGATGGTGGAGAGTTCATGTTGGTGCTTGAGGATAAGACCAATTTAACCAGCCACATGTTGTCTTAGAACATTTAATTCCCTGTTAAACCTTTAGTTTTGAGTGAGTGAAATTTTGTTGGACTTCACTTGACACAGGATGGTCACCACTAGCTGCCAATTTTTTTCTAGGAAGCATCGTGCAGCCAGATTGGGCATATGAGATGGTCAGGTTTAGTTCTGATGGAAGCTTCAGCTAACATTTCAAATTTTGCATTTTTTTTTTTTCCTGTAGGGAACTCCAGATGGGTGACAGCAATGGATTGGTCCGGTCAAATTGAGTATGCCAAAGCAGACTGGAAAGCATTTGAAGTTGACGGCAAAGAAGCGGGTGTTTTCACTGGCTATGGTCCTCTCAACTTCCTTAAGGTGCATTTCAGTCCAGTTCAATGTGTGAACTGTCTCCTCAGCAGTGATTTTCATTTCAGCAACTTCTAGAAGTAGTCAGAACCATTCAGCAAGGTATTACCAGCTTTGTTCCTTACAAGAGCGGAGGTAATGTTCATGGTAATAGGTAGCACTTTCTGAGATTTCAAATAGACATTATGTGCTATTGTACAGTTTACAGCCATTTTCTACCCTTTTGCTTCTAGGAAGGGGGAAGAGGGGATTTTGTTCTGTTGTTTCTCCTCAGGCTCTGCCTGCTACAATGCATGATACTTGGCTGAATTTATTCCGACTGCCATGGCTGTCACTAAATGATGTCATGTATTTCAGGTACATGATGCAGGGCATATGGTACCTATGGATCAACCTAAACATGCATTAGAAATGCTTTACCGCTGGACACGTGGCAGCTCTTTGGACAGGGATGACCCAAGACTGCATATCTCAGAAAGAGTTGCTATAGATTCACAAAGTGCAGTCTCAATATAGAAGCCCTTGCAAACTACAGTCTACAGGACCATGCTGGCAGAGGTTGTTTGTGATGCCATACCGTTGAGCATCTTTGTGTCGTACATTCTGGGGTAGATAACATCTTGATTTTCTTGTGCACTTCATTTATCATGCTTAGTTTGTGAATTGCCAAAACAATCTTTCAACATTGTAAATTTGTTTTGTTACAAATTTTCATGGATTGCAAACTAGTTTTCAACCATGTTGGTCTAGTGTGACTCACATTGAAAGTTGTACATTGTTCAAACTATTGACCACAAATCATCTAGCACTTCTCTATTGCCCCTTATAAATAGCAAGAGCTTGGTTTGGCCTACAGTCAAAATAGTTTCTCTACTATTTTTATAGTTGAATTATATTTCAGAAGTATGAAGCAATTATGATTTGTAACAATGATTACATAGTGTGTGAGTGGCAAGGTGATGCAGGTGGATTGCTAGATTGAAATTCACTTTGGTTCATTTTGTAAGTTTAGTAAAGCCAAGGTTGTTAGCTAACCATCTTGTTGGCTACTTTTTGAAATTCAAAAATCTTTGTTTTTTTGTGTGGAGAGAACAATGTAGAGTTCATTTGGTCCTAGTGGTCACAATTTAATGAAATTTTATCAGCTTATTATGAATTGTGAATTCATTTTTTGGGATATTCATGAAAACATGTTTTATTTGAACTCTTGACAATTTGAACTTGCAACTTATATGATGAGGCCTGCTTGTTTTAGGTTATGATACACATGATTATGGTATGATCCATTTTTCAATCATTGTTGGACTATTCTTCTTTAGTCAAAAGAACCTTTGATGATCTTACAAATAGATTAAAATGATGTTCTCTTTTAATTCTATTCTTCA
>Ga0116228_10004241_pt1 | contig 12699 bp, 12 predicted proteins | sample S1TSphfallax_2_FD_89694 | JGI IMG/M metagenome (GOLD analysis project Ga0116228, IMG submission 89694) | Host-associated microbial communities from peat moss isolated from Minnesota, USA - S1T2_Fc - Sphagnum fallax MG | ecosystem: Host-associated > Plants > Peat moss > Unclassified | place... | reverse complement strand
TTACTTGAAATCCACGTATATTCTATTCCCAAGACACTAACATTTGTTGTGTTGATTCTAAACTTTAGATTCCATGTATTTATAGGGTTGGAACTTATTCACATTAACCAACACATGATTGGTCTTTCATTATCTCCTTTCATGGTTTTGAATGCACATAGAACCTTCAAGCTTTGTAGTTATTACAAGTCATAATTTGCATTGTAGCATTTGAAGGATATAACCTTTGTAATCTTTTAGTTAGTTAATACAATTGTTCCATTTCATGAACCTTGAATGTTTCATTTCTTGCTTGATTTTAAGTTGTTTCCAATACAAGGTACGTTGCAAATGAAATTACAATTCGGTGCAACACCATCCAAGGAAGTGCTTGGATATTGTGATGCGGATTGGGGTGGTGATTTTGAAGATAGGAGGTCCACCACAAGGTTTGTTTTCATGATCGGAGGTGGAGCCATTTCTTGGAGTAGCAAACGACAACCTACAATAACATTATCCACCACAGAGGCGGAATACATGGCAAACATGCAAGCCACAAAAAAACCCATATGGATAACAAAATTGATGATGGATTTAAGATACATGGAGGAAAAAAAAGTGATGGTGATTCAAGGCGACAATCAAGGTGGGATATCATTGACCAAAAATCCCATGCACAAACAAAACAAATTGATGTCCAACATCATTTTGTTCAAAAACGAGTTGAAAATGGAGAAGTTCAATTTGAATATTGTCTAACAGAACAAATTGGGGCGGATGTCTTTACCAAGGCATTATCCAAAGATCGACATCTTAAGTTGATAAACATGATTGGATTAGAAATTTCATAAAGTGGGACTGTTAGAAATCTTATTTGATTCTAATCTCCAAAGTTGGTGAATGTGATTTACATTCATCAAAAGGATGAATAATATTCACATGCTTATAGTAGTTAGGTTAGGTTGAATAGTGGTGGCTAGAGTTTGGAAGTGGAGGCTACTTTAAGGTTAGGAGATAATATATAATGAAGTGGTTTTGAGTAGTCATTCATTCTATCCTTTCATGGTTTTGAATGCACATAAAACCTTCAAGCCTTGTAATTATTACAAGTCATAGTTTGCATTGTAGCATTTGAAGCATATAACTTTTGTAATCTTTTAGTTAGTTAATACAATTGTTCCATTTCATGAACCTTGAATGTTTCATTTCTTGCTTGATTTCAAGTTGTTTCCAATACAACCTAACTCTAACTATTACCAAACCTTAACCCTAGCCATTGCCAAGCCCTAAGTAGCCTCCACCTCCAAACCCTAGCCACCACTATTTGACCTAACCTAACTACTATAAGGATGTGAATACTATTTATCCTTTTGATGAATGTTTAAAACATTCATCAACATTGGGAATTAGAAATGAATAGTATTTTTAACAATGGGCAAGTTGTTCAAGGACAAAAAAAAACGAGTTAAGCATTGAAAGTTGGTTTCATTTGTTGCCAAAAGTTATGAGTGTATTCGAAGTTTTGGAAATCACAAAAGCATGAGCGAAGATAGTGCGATTGATAAACTATAAAGAATAACAAAGGAATAGGAAGAGTAGAAGAGTGAGCATAGACATATATAGGAGGAGGAAGTGGAATTGTTGAGAAAAAAAGAAGTAAAAAAAAAGTTATGAAAAGTAAATAGTGAAGGAATGTTGAATATTTAGTTGTTGGCTATAAGGGTGTTGTTGCATTCTTCATCATCTTTAGAATGCGTAAAAGGAGAAGCGTACAATGAAAAGATATAATTTACTTAAATAATAATTCTTGATATAGATCAAACTGGAACATCTATAATTGAATTTTTGCACAAAAGCAAAAGACGTTAGTGTGCAAGTGCATAAACAGGATTAGGAGCTACATCAATGGATCCGGTGTTCATCGAAGAATTAAAGGAAGACAAAACTATGGAATAAGAATTTGTGGAAGCACAAACAATGCACATGGACATAGGGGAGAAAAATGTTATTATGGCATGACTACAACCATCCATTGTTGATAATAGCACAACTAAGGGCGATGGAGATCAAGATGCATGAGTTGTTAGAAATATTATTAGATTCTAATCCCCAAAGTTGGTGAATATGATTTACATTCATCAAAAGGATGAATAATGTTCGCATCCTTAATAGTTATAGTTAGGGCTTAGAAGTTGTGTAAACTTTGGGGTTAAGTGGTGGCTAGGGTTTGGAGGTGGCTGATACATTAGGGTTTGGGTTAAGATGGCAATTACTTTAGGGTTGGGGTTTGAAGATGGTGGCTACTTTAGGGTTAGGGAGTTCTATATATAAAGGTGTTTGTGAGTGAGTTATTCATTCTCTCCTTTCATGGTTTTGAGTGCACATAGAACCTTCATGCGTTGTTAGATGTTGTAAGTCATAGTTTTGTGATTGTAGCATTTGAAACATACAACCTTTATAATATTCTTGTTAGTTAATACAATTGTTCCATTTCATGAACCTTGAATCTTTCATTTCTTGTTTGTTTTCAAGTTGTTTCCAATATGAAGAAGATGTTATAACAAAAAGAAGACATCATGGACAAAGCTAAACTTTTGAAGAAAAGTATTCACATTCTAGATCCTAAGCGATTCATGTGGATATAAACAAAATAAAACTATGATAAACATGTTGAGAGGATGGAGGATTGGGAGGATATTAGTGAAGAAGAAGATTGGGCTTTTAAAACAAGGTTTATTCTTGTGTTTTTGATGAATTGGGAAGCACCGATGCTAGATGTCATGTAATAATTTTTTAACACATTCGTTATCAAAGGCACATATATTTACTTTGGGCATAAAGATAAGGTGTATGTCATTAGCAAATACTTGATTGTACATGTTTATGGAATATTCACAAATGGGTATGTAAAAGACCTAAAAGGGCAAGTCAATAATCATTAGCATTACAGAATTGTAGAATTACACCTACAAATTATGTAGCAAATTAGTGGAATGCAAAGAGTTTAGGTTTGCCATACTTAATAGGATATCATGTAATCATATTTGTGATTTATCAAAGAAATAAAGATATTTTAGCAACAAGCACACCATTACATTGATGAAGGTAAAAAAAGGGCAGAAGGTAAATTGGGCATAGATTATATACAATAGTTAATGAAGTGAACTAGATTGGTGGTATAAGTATGTCAAGGAAAATAAGGGAGATAAGGACACTTGTTAGTTTGCATTTGTATTAGCAAAAATCTTTCAATATTTGTTTGTTCACCAAAAGGAGAATCCACATAAACAACCGGCTAAGGTGAAGAAAACTAAGGAGGAGATGCAAATAACATTGGAAAATAGAAAGAGGGATATAGCAGAATCTCCAAGAAGTGCTCTTAAAAGGAAGATGAAAGTTGAGGAAGGTGAAGCCTTAGGCTTAGGTAAAAGGGAACATAAAAGCATAAAAGTAAGGGCATAAAAAAATAATGAGGGTAATGTGGCACCATTTACAATGCCAACAATGGTATAAATAGTGCCAACAATGGTGTAAGTAATGCCAATAGTGGTACATGCAACCAAACATCATGTAGAGGTACCACATATGACATCTCCATAGGAGAGACAACTAAGGGAATAGAGGCAAAAAGTTAAAAGGGAACATGACATTAGGTTTCCAAAGGGTGAAGAACATCTGCACTTGGATGGGGACATATATGAAAACTAGATGGAAACCATTGGAAGTCCACAACATTTTCAACATTTACAACATCATTTGCAGCAACAACAAACACAAGAAGGTTTTCAAGCTACTAGACTGTAGATAAAGAAAGTGGAAACACAACCTTCTTTTGCAATGTTTAGACCACCAGAACTACAACTACTAGTTAGTAGACCATGATTTATAGAAGGAGAACCATTTGAATTTGGGTTAGGGGAGCATATTGGTGTAGGAGATGGGAATATCTACATAAGGATTTAAAATTCCTACAACACATAAAAATACACCAAAGTTTGTGGAAAAGGTAGTTGTAGAGGTAATGCAAGTAGATAAGGTAGCTGAATTATTTCAGACCATGGCAATTGTGAATATGAATATGGGGAATTTGAATTTGGAGGTGAGTAGTGTTAAGAATAGATTAGTCACAGAAGAGAAAGAGAAGGCTATTTTACATGTGGAATTGGATAAGGGGAAGGATTTCCAAAAGGAATATAAGCATAACATAAATTTTTTGGAAGAAAGTGGTTAGATGCATTGTTGCCTTATAAGCAACAAAAGAAAGTTTTGGGTAGTCAGGTGGAAACATTGATTAAGGAAAAGAAGGAAAAAGAGAATGGTTTCACATATTTGGAATTGGTGAATTTAAATAATTCATTTCTATTGAATTATGAAGAGCTTAAAAGAAAGGTAGTAAAAGCAGGAAAAAAAAGGTTGGTGGAGGAAAAGGAGTATTAGAGGAATTTGTAACAATTGTGAGCATAATTGGAGATTACATAGGAATAGATGAAGAGTATGGACCCAATTTGTGTCAAGAAAAGGTTGATTATGAGCATATGGTGCAATATTATATTCTAATGAGGATAAAGAACAAGATGAAGGATTATGAGGAAAAATTTGAGGAATGGTGGGAGATTATAGAGTGTTTTGCAAAGGAGTTAGAGAAGAATCTAGTTCAGTAAAGAACTGATGAAAGAATCCTAAGATACAAGTTGGAAGTTTATCAAAAGAATTTTCTAGACTTTGTCTATGGTAGTCCAATAAGTACAAAGGCAGTTGACAAGGATGAGGAGGTTAAAGTAGGGTCTAGTGGAATAGCTCAAAGAGGAGGAAGGGTAGACAAAAAAGTCACGTACCCTAGGAAAAAAAACTCAAGAGGAGGAAGTATTGACAAAAAAACCACAAGACCTCATATGAGGGGGCCAAGAAGAGAAAAAGTCACAAATGACTCAAGAACAAGAGTAGGTGGGGACTTTTCCAACAATAGAAAAAAAGGTATCCAAGATACATCCCCTAAAAATAGAACCACACATTAAGTTAGTGGAAAAAGAAATCAGAACTATATAGCCAGAGGTGGATACACAACCACTAGTTGTTAAACAAGTCAAGAGTACAAAGATTATAGTGTAAGAAACATATGATTAAAAGGTTGTAGAATGCTTTCATTTCATTTTCTGTCATTTCATAAAGATTTTGAAGATAGAATCCAAAGTACAAAGGAGGTAATGTTAAGGGGGTAGGATGATTACATGGTTTGGATGAACAAGGCATTTGGGATATAAACTATTCCTAGAACATTGTAGGTTTGAATTTCGAATTCTTGTTGGTTTTGAATCATGATGATGTGACTTAGAACTACCCAAAGAAAGAAAAAAAAAATCATTATTTATTGGAAACAACTTGAAAACAAGCAAGAAATGAAACATTCAAGGTTCATGAAATGAAACAATTGTATTAACTAACAAAAACACAAAGGTTGTATGCTTTAAATGCTACAATCACAAAACTATGGCTTGCAACATTTAACAAGGCTTGAAGGTTCTATGTGCACTCAAAACCATGAAAGGAGAAAATGAAAGACTACTCAAAACCACTTCACTATATACTATCTCATAATTGTAAGTAGCCACCACTTAACCCCAACCCTAGCCACCACCAAACCCTAACCCTAGTCGTTGTCAAGCCCTAACCCTAGGTGACACCAAGCTTTAACCCTAGCCGTCGCCAAGCCTTAACCCTAGCCGTCACCAAGCCCTAAGTAATTTCCACTTCTAAACCCTAACCGCCACTATTCAACCTAACCTAACTACAACAAGGATGAGAATATTATTCATCCTTTTGATGAATGTAATTGAATAATATTTCTAACACTCCCATTTTATGAAATTTTTAATCCAAACATGCTTATCAACTTATGATTGTTAGAAAAACTATTCGTTTTTTATTCCCAATGGTGATGAATGCATTAAACATTCATAAAAAAAATGAATAATATTTTCATCCTCGTAGTAGTTAGGTTAGGTTGAATAGTGGTGGCTAGGGTTTAGAAGTGAAAATTATTTAGGGCTTGGGGGCGGCTAAGGTTAAGGCTTGGCAACGGCTAGGGTTAGGGTTTGGCAGTGGCTAGGGTTAGGGTTTGGTGGCGGCTAGGGTTAGGCGACGGCTAGGTTAGGGTTAAGTGGCGGCTACTTTAAGGTTAGGAGATAGTATATAGTGGAGTGTTTTTGAGTGGTCTTTCATTCTCTCCTTTCATGGTTTTTGAGTGCACATAGCACCTTCAAGCTTTGTAGTTATTACAAGTCATAGTTTGCATTGTAGCATTTGAAGCATATAACCTTTGTAATCTTTTAGTTAGTTAATAAAATTGTTCCATTTCATGAACCTTGAATGTTTCATTTCTTGCTTGATTTCAAGTTGTTTCTAATAATGATGTTGTTCTTTGGATAATGTTTTGGCAAGGACATCCGCCACTATGTGTTCTGTTGGACAATATTCAAATCTAACTTCCCCATTTTCAAAATCATTCTTGAACTAAATGATGTTGTACATCAATGTGTTTTTTTCATGCATGGTGACTGGGATTTTTTATCAATGATATCGCACTTTGATTATCGCATCGAATCACCATCACTTTATTCTCCTCCATGTATCCTAAATCCATCATCAATTTTGTTATCCATATGGCTTCTTTTGTGGCTTGTGTGCTCGCCATGTACTTCGCCTCCATGGTGGACAATGGTATTGTAGGTTGTCATTTACTACTTCAAGAAATGGCTCCACCTTTGATCATGAAAACAAACCTTGTGGTGGACCTCCTATCTTCAAGATCATCACCCCAATCTGCATCATAATATCCAAGCACTTCCTTGGATGGTGTTGCACTAAATCGTAATTTCATTTGCAACATACTTTGCAAATATCAAAAGATTCGTTTGATGGCCATCCAATGTTCCATGCTAGGATTGGCCATATGTTGATTCAACACACTTATTGGGTATGTCTATTGGAAACAACTTGAAATCAAGCAAGAAATGAAACATTCAAGGTTCATGAAATGGAACAATTGTATTAATTAACTAAATGATTACAAAGGTTATATGCTTCAAATGCTAGAATGCAAACTATGACTTGTAGTAACTGCAAAGCTTGAAGGTTCTATGTGCATTAAAAAACATGAAAGGAGAAAATGAAATACCACTCAAAAACACTCCACTATATATTATCTCCTAACCCTAAAGTAGCCGCCACTTAACCCTAACCTAGCCGCCACCAAACCCTAACCCTAGCCATTGCCAAACCTTAACCCTAGCTGTCGCCAAACCCTAACCCTAGCTGTCGCCAAGCCCTAAGTAATTTTCACTTCTAAACCCTAGCCACCACTATTTAACCTAACCTAACTACTACGAGGATGAGAATACTATTCATCCTTTTGATGAATGTTTAACACATTCATCACCATTGGGAATTAGAAACGAATAGTATTTTTAACAATAATCCACCTTGTGAAATTTCCACATCTATTAGACATGAAATCTACTTGGTGCCATTAAGTTTATGTTGAACCTCATGAAGATTAAGAAATAACTTAATGGCCACCAAATAAATTTTTGATTTCGATAAAAAGGTTTTCTATTTCGCAATTGACTTATATCATTTGGGGGTGAGCCATTAGGTGGATTTCGTGTCTGATGGAGATCAAAATTCCATTGAATGGCCACCAAATGGATTTTCAACTTGTTCATGGGTTTGTCGAACAAAAATTTGTTGGAAGAAATAAGTGGAAATAAGATCTTTTGACTTTTGACCTAATCTATTTTGGTATTACATCAAATATTTTTTATAGTGGTTGGTTCCAAAATCGTCATGAACATGGCCATTATTGGTTCAAGTGTTGTACGAATTCACATTTATTTTGTGAATCCATTCATTTATTGAGACCAAGTAATGGCTAGGGGATTAAATGTTGGTGACAATGTTGATTTATGTAATTCCATGTCTAATATATAAAAAATGCAAATTGGTTTTGGGAAATTAAAAGATGCCATGCTTGTTTTAATATTTGGTCTTTTTGGAATTGAAAATCATGAACGTTTCACCATCAATTGGTGTTAAGAAAAAACAATATACCTTCCATAAAGGAAGATAAAGTTGTCAAACTTAAAAATCTCCATTTCAAGGATGGATAGATTGTTGTATGAGGAATCAACTTGAAACATTGGAGTTGTTTGTTGTGTTTTGAATTATAGTCCACATTTTCCTCATGAAAAAATTGCATGGGTGAAAGAGGAGTTTTGGAATATGTCTTTTGAAGATAAAAGAGTTTATGGTCTAAACATTCCACATCAAATGCATTTGAGAGCTAATGTTAACAAACATAAAATTTATCATTATTCAGGGGGTTGATATTTATGAAAAAGCTTGGTACAAAGTTGTGAGTTTGGCACAATCAACATACATGGTGTATTGTCATGAACCACTTGATGGCCACCAAGTTGAAATTAAACATTAATTACATATTGTCAAAAATGTTCAATCAATTTGAAGGTTTAAGATGTTGATCTTTTCATAAATTTTTTACATTGGTCCTCTTTTAGATTGCAAATTAGCAAGGCATTAAACATTGAGGGAATCTTTCATTCAATTATAAGTTGCTTGAGAAGGAGACATGATCATTTGAATGTTGATGTTAGGAAATGGGGTTCAACATTGCCAAATGTATTGTTCAAGAAAAATTGTAGGATTTGATATGAAAAGTTGAAAAGAATAGTGATGGTGCAAAGGAACACAAAATGAAATTTCAAAAACAAAACATTCACCATAAATCACATGGACGACTTTTTCATATGTGGAAATTTAAACCAATCCAGTTCAATGAATAATACATTTGTATCATCCATGACAAGATGGATTATTTCAAATTTGTTTTTCCAAGGCTTGTAGTAAAAACAGAATGGTTTCAAGTCTTGGTCAATTCCCAATCACTTTCAATGGAATGATTACCCATGGTCACGGAGTTTCAACCTTTGATAAATATTCCAAATTTTTTTGGCCAAATGATCCCAATTTTACAATTGGCTCGTTGTTGCAACTTATTTTAACCTTAGAAAAGGAGCTTGTTAATTAATGAACAAATGATTTTGTTTGAACATGAACCACAAAATGCATTCTTTCATTGATGAATTTTCATTGGTTGCTTACATTGAAGGTTTAAAAAAACTTCATTGGTGTTAAACCATTGCCAAGTTCAAGATGTTTTTTCAAATGGACAACTATGTGAAGTATAATAAGAATCATCACTTGCATGCATTCTTATCTTTCCTAATTGTAAGAAATACATTCAAAGAAGTGCAACTAAGGATTTTACATAGATGGAAATTTATATATCTTTCAATAGATTGAAAAAGTAGGATAATTATGTTCTGGCTAAGTTGATGAAAACATTTATTATTTCACAAGATCATCCTTTCATTCCCCAACTTATCCAATAAATTCCATGTTAAAAAATTGAGTCAAAAAATGTTTGAATGATGGGCCACAAATCTTAGTTGGGCATATGGATATGCATTCATTTCATCTTTTTATGGATTTAATTGGGTGGCCTATGATGCATTATAAACTACCCCCTATTGAGTGCTATGGAATCTCTAATTCAATCATGGCATGCAAATGATTGAGGTCAATTGAATCTATTTATTGGACTTCCAAATTCTATTCCTTTTCACCCTACATAGGGGAATGATGCATCTAAGTCAATTGAGAAAGAAAATCTATTAGTGATGGGCTTTTTAAATACATAGAGTTTTGGAGGCTAAGGATGTGCAAGGATGAAACTTATGTTTAAAGCTTGGTCCATATGTGGATTACTAGAAAACATTTTTGAGTTATCAAAACCTTTGCCAACTCAAAGTTTAACACACTTGGATGGTTTAAGCAATTGAAGATCTAATTAAATGTGAGGTTTCATTCTTGCCATTGTTGATGTTAATTCTAGAGACCCAATCATCATTGCATATTGTGGTCTTATGAACACACAACCATCCTTGAAGATAGCCACTTGCACCCCTTTTCAAGACTTGGGCCCAAGGGCTCCAAGATAAATAATAATTATATACCAATAGTCTCACACTCTAGTTATTATTTTGAGGTCTATTATTTTAAAAAAAATGCAATTCAATGGTTATTTGGCTCTAAAGAAGAGTATTTTTTATATTATTATTTTTTATGTTTATGTTGACTCATTTCATATTGATATGGACCCATGCTCTATGGTAGTAATCTAACTTGCATATATGCAAATAACATTATTTTAGTTCATTATATATGTAATAATGACCTATTGCCCACTAGTCCTTTTATTCCCCTTATTGTATTAAGTTCAAATTATGTTATTTGTTAATGTTTTGATAAATTGAAGTTTTTATAAGTTGTACTTGATGACCACCAAGTGACCTTCCTTGCATTCACCATGTTTAGTTAAGTTTGAAAATTAACATTTTAGTGCAAAAATTAATTAAACACATGGTTGTTGTTTGTACAATGCATAGGGTAGATAGATTGGTACCAAACACTTATTATCTTAGAAAGCTAGGGTTGAATGACTATGCATTTGATGACCTAAATGTTTCAATACTTTTTGGTAGGCACTAGTCTAGACACCAACAACCCATAGAACACATTCCAACCTTATAACAATGCCCTAAATGCCCCCAGAACATGTCACTGTACACCTTATACATGACACAATACACCCTCCTCCACAACCACTAAAGCTTGAAATATTAGACAATTATTTGCAATTACCAAACACATTTATATTAAATGGCCAAAATCTCCAAATAAGTCCATCCCCTCCCAAAATGACAATATGACTTTATTACCAATGTGGCTTGAGCGACCAAATGTACCCATTACCAAACACAACGTTGTACACACTAGTCATATTCATCTTGATAAAATTTCCCCATTATCTAATTCCAAACATCAAATTACCCATGACTGACTTGTCCTTCAAAATCTCCAAACCAATAATCAACTATTGGACCTTTGGTAATATCCAATTTGTTGTGCAATTATGAGCAATGAATTTGGGTCATGAGGTCTACCTTGAACTAGAAGGATGTTCAATTATGGACCTTGATTTGGTTGTGGGCCCACTTACCCTACTCTACAACTTTCTAATAAAAACATAAGATGCATTCCAATTGCATTGGATCTTTTTTCTCGAGAACAAATTTTTCTCTTCATTATCAAGGTGTGGGCCTAATTGTAGATCCTGTGAATGATGTGTGGTGTTGAACTATCACATTAAGAACAAAAAAATGATCGAAAATAATTTTATTTAAAATGTATATTACTTTTGTGTTGAGTACTTGTCATATTTTGATGTGTTTTAACATTTTGAAGGAAAATATCTTTTGCATGTACACTTCTCAAGGATGCACATATTAATGTTAAGTGGATTGACAACTTATTGTCAATATGAATTGGACATTGGACTTGGGGACATTATCATGTGATTCTGAACCACACCCCCTTTCTGATGACATTACAATTTGCCACAAATCAGATTGATTATTGATACACAGTGACACTTTTGTAAATTACCTTCAAATTTAACAGATCACCATAGGTTGCATGCAAATGAAAATACAAAGAAAAAGATAGCAGTTTTTCATTGTGACCCAATTTCCAAAGAGGTGATGGTATTTGCCATCAAGGATCATAGAATTTTGTATTGGATAGCATAAGTTTAGATCAATCATTGAAACATGCATTAATTATAGTTGATCAGGATGTTGTATTTCTTGAATTGAAAAGCCTAAGTTATATAATAGTCAAAAGAAAACAGAGGTTAAGTTCATGGTAGAATGACAAAATTCTTAACATGAAATTATGTGTAAACATATAGGCTAATGGATCAAATACACTTTAAAATGATATTGTTTATGTTTATCAGAATGTAATGGCCAAGGAAGAAGTGAATGAAGAAGTTTTTGACAAAAATTAAACATGATTTGTTTAAATTGTTCAAACATCATCAAGGATAAAAAGCAATGGCGAATGGGAGTTATTCACACAAAGATTATTGTTCCCTTAAACATATTACTCGAAATTGTACACAAACCTATTGTCATTTTGGAATTCCAATAATTTAAGCTAAAAACCCTTTTTGCTGCATTTAAGCAAATTTTATATTGATATTCCATTTTCAAGGTTTGAATTTCAAGTTAATTCAAGATGGTTTAATATTTTTGCATGAAACAGAATTATTGTAGTTTAACAATACATTTGTTTTGGCAAAATCTGATATGTCTATTTGAACGTTATGTGTTGATATGACAAAACCATATAAATAGTATTTATTCAAAGCTAGACATGATGAATACATTTGTGAAGTGGATTTGCAGGCATTTTTGAAATGTTGCATATGGTCAAGATAAATGAAGCATCGACAGAATGGAAGGTATAATTTGTTGTCATATTAAATTATTTGCATGGTCAGGATATTGAGTTGTTCCCTCAAAAAGGAAAAGGCTCCAAAGTTGCCAATAAACTTAATTGAGTGATTCTTCACCTTCAAGATTAGTTTGCCTTTCCAAGGTGGAAAATGAATAATATCATTTGGGGGGGGGGGGGGAGGGCAAGCAAATTTTACCACCGCCCGACACTGTTTATTGATGGTTTGTAAGCTCCTTCCCCCCCATCTAGGAGTGTTAAATTTCTTCGCTAACTAGGGACACT
>Ga0116228_10004240_pt1 | contig 12700 bp, 10 predicted proteins | sample S1TSphfallax_2_FD_89694 | JGI IMG/M metagenome (GOLD analysis project Ga0116228, IMG submission 89694) | Host-associated microbial communities from peat moss isolated from Minnesota, USA - S1T2_Fc - Sphagnum fallax MG | ecosystem: Host-associated > Plants > Peat moss > Unclassified | place... | reverse complement strand
TTACAATTGGGTGTTCAAATAATGCTGGAATTTTTTGGGGATCTGTGCTACATAAAAACAATGGAAAGGAAAAATAAATAAATAAAAATTATGGATTCAAACTCAGCTTGAGAGAAGTTAGGTGTGCTAATATCATTTGGCAGAAGATTAGTCAGGAGAAAGGATTGGGAACTATTGTCCAATAGCTTCACAAATCAGCTTCCACAATGTCTTGTACAATTTCCATTCTTTTAACACCATCTCATAACCACACTCGCAGACTTTCCTCGTTGGTAACCTTAAAGGGGGAGGGTGTAACAAGAGTCATGTTTCCTAGATCATTTCTCCACAAATTGAAACTTTGACTGAAGTGCAAGAGCAAAATATGAGGTTACTCAATGCAATTCCTAACTATTTGGCCATTGACCCATTGGACCATTTGGCAATGTTACATAGATGTGAGGATGTTTAGTATTGGCAAATCAACTAAATTTGCTAAATCAACTCATGTTGTGTTGAGATATGGGATTTGAAGACATAACACACATTTTGTTTAAGTGGGAGATTTTTGTAGATGTTTCATGTATGTTTTTCAGATAAACAAAATAATGAATCACACATAATGAAAGTAATAGTTCATACCTCTCCCCTCTACAAAATAAGAAGGGATTCTTACAATAGTGCAATCTCTTTCCATAATGAGGATCATCTCGAGTTCATCATCTATGTGGTACAAGGGGAAGATTATTTTTAAAGTATTATAATATTGGGAATTTCAATTCAATTGGGAAGGATAATGATATTGACCTCCCACTCTATTTAATCTTTGCAAGATAAACCACAATCACCATATTCACCCAATAATAGAAGCAATAATGTCTACTTTGAAATTGAAACTTGTTTTAATCTATGTGCTACATTTTGTAAACAATGATCTTGAAACAAACCCTTCTAGATCTTTTGTACTACCATATATATGTTGATTTTATAATCTCCCAAAAACAAGACGGTGAATCAAATTTGGTTGATCCCATGGAAATGTTCCAAGCCTTTGCCATCTTATTTTACATTTTCAATCTTGCTATGTATTTATAATTATGAACAAGGTTTACTTGATGTTGTTAGGTAATTTATTATGACTTAATGATTTTGAACTTGTCAACTTGAATATCAATAGGTCTAAATCACCAAGATCCAAAGATGCAATTACCCGCTAGGTGAATGCAAGGTATGGTGGCTCATTTTTGGTGTCACAATGGTCTTTCTTTGTTGGGTGCCCCTTGTTTAAAGGCATATGGTGAATAATATTTTCTTAATTTATTAATTGGTGATTGAATGTAAACTAACAACTTTATTATGAAGATATTTATGTAGTTTTTATTGATAAAAAGTTCATATGCTAGTAGTAATGAACTTTTGAAATTCAAAATTATGGATTGGTCAGTTGACTATAATGATAAAAAATTGAAAGGTTCATCTTAAATTTTATTCAAAATTAGTTATAATGATTTAGCATATGAGTTAAAATGAAATAATACATTTTTATGTGAAAATTTTCCTTAAAAATCATAGCCAAATTCTACCTATGAACTTTTGAATGCTCTAGATTAACTTGTATTTTCATAAGTCCATAACATTGTTGTTTTTCATTCATTTTCAAATTTTATTTTCAAAGGTCCATATATTTGAAATCTCTGCTTGGGCTCCTATTAATATGGACTTTATTGCTTTTAATACATGAACTTTATTACCATTTAACCAATGGGACCATAAAAAAATAAAAAATTAACACTTGAACTTGAACTTTTGTGGAAAACGATTATTTTAAAAATTGAGCCACCATACTATGCATTTACCCCACTTGCTTAATTTCATCTTTGGATGGATAACAAAAGGATGGAAGTTTTTTCTTAATATGTAACTATTTGACTTGTCAAATATTTCCTTTTTCAAATGATAATGTTTAATCTAATATTACAACTACCACTTCTTACTTAAATGTAATTTCACAAGTATTATGATGGGCCCTTAAGGTGAATGTATGATTGGTGGACTTCACTAAAGACATAAGATCAAACCTTTGAAAGATGGATGATCAAACAATTTCTCCAAAACATTTTGACCATATCATATTTCCCTTACCAACTAACCATTCGCAAAGATACTTTGTGGTTATGAATAAAATTCATAATTAATGAAGAATTCTTGGACAAACTTACTTCAAAAGTGCAAAAATATTATGCATTCAAATACCTTGCATAATCGTAGAGTTTGTAACGTTGAATTCTGTGTTTAAAGTTCACATCAATTGAAAATTTGAATTGTTCATGCCCCATCAAATTAGGGGGTGCAAATGGGATAACACAAACCACACCCACATGTTTTTTGACTGCTTTTGTCACACTTTTGGGAAAATATTCTTGGAATATTTTTCAAAAATCTTCAAAACATTCTTTAATAAAAAAAAAATCATATTTTTTTTATCAAGGTTCATGTTAAAAATTTGGCAAAAAATTTCATTTTCAAAAAAATAGAAATCCATTTACAATTCCTTTTACTACTTAAAAACAAATCTTACAATGCTTAATGACAGTTTTTGTTGTTTTATTCATTGGATTAATTTCAAATTAATTCACATGTTCCCATGATATATAAAAAATACAATTATATACACAAATCTTACAATTTCAACATCAAATTAAATCACAACTTTAAAACATGAAAAAAACCAATCAAGCATTACACTTGTTATGGTACATGATATTAATCATGTTGTAAAGCATTTTGAATAGTTATTAATAGAATAGCACCACACTTTTCTTTTAAATAATGTGATATTAATTTACTTTTGTGTTATGTAGATGAAATGTTTTTGCTCAAAAGGAATTGGTGGATGATTTGGACAACAATCTTACATAAAAACAATCTAGGATTAGAATTTTCACTAACAATTTATCCTCTTCTTCTGATTGTTGCAAGCAAGATCAAGCTTCACTAATGTTATCTCTATGATGATGAACTTGTTACAATAGTTAGCAACAAACTTGGTATAATTAGTAAATTAATAACTTTTGTGAATTTTATATATTCTTTATTGAATATTTTTTCCCCATCTATGTGGTGGATGAAACCAAGAGGAGTGGGTTTCCACATGGTAAAGCTTGAAGGGTATTTGCTAAAAAGTGTGAATGTGGGGTCTTGATTTTAGTATTTTTCCCGTCTTTTATTATCTAAAGCTAGCTTTGGTGAAGTGTTTGTTACTTGTATTTGTTGCGTGTTAGAAAGTGAAAATTTCATGTGACAAAGATAGAAATATTTTATAACTTAAAGACAATTTAGTGTGTTCTATTTTTTGAAAAAAAAATTCATTTGTCATAGTTGAAAGTTGCTTCCATGGCAACTAATTCGCTTTGTAAAGCTTTCAAGATGGATGGAATGACCTATCAAACCTAGAAATTGAGGATGAAACTTTTGTTCATGAAAGAAGACACCTAATGTTTTGTAGATCCACAAGGGGGCAACCCTCTTATGTCCAATGAACTAGCCAATATTATTGTTGAAAATTTTAAAAAGACTTCACTCAATTTGCACATGTTAATGAAAGAAAATGTGTTTTCAAATATGTTTGGATGCACAAGTCACCCATTATGGCATGGACTATGTTGGCTACATTCTATGGACAAAAGAACAATGCTAGAAGATTAATGTTTAAAAAACAAGTTTAATACCATAACTCATTTACATGAAGGAACTTTTATAAATATATATATATATTCGTCAAATCCAAGAGATCCAAGCTAAATTGAGAAGCATGTAAGCAATCTCATGCTTAATGTTGAGTTGGTAGAACAAATTGTTAATTCATTTCCTCCAAGTTTTAACTTTGTATGTCAAAATGTCTTGAATCTTAATGTTTTGCCATCTTTCATTGACCTCATTACTTGTCTTTTCAAAGCGAAAACCCAAGTTCATTTCTAAGGTATAACAAACCCCACTCAAGAAGATGTTTTAATAATTTGCATGCAACAATTAACACTTCTTACTCCAAGTCACTACTTAGGAAGGTAACATGGTCAAAACTCATATCATTACCCATACAATTAATCATTAGTCATACAACTAGAATAAAGTCGAATGATGCATTGTTGGTCCATGAACTTTTGTGGTAAAGAAGATCATTTCATGCACAATTGATTTGACCTAGTTTGTGAAATGGCCAAGTGAGCTCAAGAGTGTCACAACAAAAGCAATGCGATGGATGTGGATTTGGTTCCAACACCTTTCATTCCAATGTGGTGATTGAAGATTATGTGGAACCACCTATCAACGTTGAAGAGCCCAATTTGTTTAGCATTACATTATGCAATGTAGATTTAGAACAAATAGACAATTTGATAGTTGATAATGGGTCAAAACATGGTTGGGGTACTGAAAAGGACTGTCTCATTAAATATCTAGTGGACCCCTTCATTTGAACATGTTGTTGAAACTTAATGGCACATTCATATTGAAGGTTTGTTTTTTTTCATAAATACATGGATTACTAAAATATTACTTTATACATAGCATTTCAAATTTGAACAAGTTTGGGGATTCCTAACGAGTCTTGGAAAAACTTTCCAAGACTTTGTTTCATGAAAAAAAAAAAGGTTCAAGGACTCATATATAAGGAATGTTTAAACAAATTATTTTGCCTCAAGACTCTTACCACAAACACCTTTGGTGCTAATGTATATAAAATATTCAAGTGTAACAAAAACCAAGTGCCCTATTGCAATGTACAAATCTTTGGGAATTTTGGGCTATTGACAAAACATGGCCCACCATTGCTAGAAAACATGTGGTTAAACCACTATGCAAACCACTCAATTTGTGGTGGTACCATTATAGTGGGTTTCTAGTAAGTTTATTGGTTTAGGGTAATACATGCATTAGTCAAATGCATTTATCTTGTACTCCTTTTCCAACAACTTGTTTAGGTTCCTTGTACATAAGGCTTTAATCTTTATTAAATGTAAGGATTAATCCTTTGTTAACCATGCATCCAACAAACATGAAATTACTTGTGAAACTAAGCACCTAATAAACATTGTTATAGTTACTTCACTAGTTGTAAAAAGGTTGATGTCCTAATCCCCTTTATGGGTAAGACTTGGCTTGAAGTGGTTTGTATGGTGTTAGTCACTTGTTTGATATAAGGTGTTCAACATTTTGTGATCTCCAATAACATGTTTTGCAATGCCATTAAGGTCTAAGCATGAGTAGGGTATCCCATTTAAATCATAAAAACTCACTCTTAGGATTCCCAAATTCATTTTTTTGTTCATAAAACCTATGACTTGTCTTAAATTTCCTTTTTTCTTTGGGATGTCAAATGAGATAAATTTGATCCAAATTTGATATAGGCCTTTAGAATTTTTATTTTTTTCACTTACGAAAGTGAGAATAGTAGAATTTATCCAATGTGTACTACTAAAAAATGTGTGAACAAACCACTACAACCAATCACCCAATTCAACTTTGGGTGGTTTTCACATGACACAAACCATTCATAATTTTGTTGAATGGGCAAATCTCATTAAAAACTCACCAAAATGGTCACATAGTGGGAGGCAATGATGGTTTTAAGGAAATTTGCCCAAATTCCTTTTGGGCATGGTTGAAAATTTTTCACTCCACCTTTTCCAACCACTTGGGCTGTTTTTCCTATTGGTCATTCCAAGCAATGTGCATAAGATTAACCACCTTACAAGGTAGGTAGGTACCCACCATGTAATTTAAATGCCACATGGCTTAACTTAACTAGCCAATGTTTAAATGTCACATGTTTGTACTTGTAATCACTAGGCAAATACGTAAAAACGAATATTAGGTAGGTATAGGTAGAAGTATACCTAGGCTAAACTAAGTATGCCTAGGTCGTGTTTTGCTAACCTAACATAGGTATCATGACCTAGTTAGATATAATCCAAATTTGATATAGGCCTTTAGGATATATATTTTTTTCACTTATGAAAGTGAGAATAATAAAATTTATCCAATGTGCACTACTAGAAAATGCGTGAACAAACCACTACAACCAATCACCCAATTCAACTTTGGATGGTTTTCACATGACACAAACCATTCATAATTTTGTTGAGTAGGCAAATCTTGTTAAAAACTCACCAAAGTGGTCATGTAGTGGAAGGCAATAATGGTTTAAATGTTTTTTGCCCAAAACCCCTTTGGGCATGGTTGAAACCTATACCTAGGCTAAAATAATCAATCTATACTTAGGTTAAGTATAATAGGATATGTACCTAAATTATGATTGTTGTAGCCTATAATTAGGTTAGGTATATCAAAATCTATACATAGGTTAAATATATCATAGACTTTGTACTGAAGTTACATACTAATATATGATTTTTTATGTACCTACCTAGGTATAAATAATGATCTAAACTTACATTAAGATAGGCTAAGCTTATAGCTACTTACATACACATAACTAGCCTAGATATAACTTCACTTATATATACATGGTCTATACATATTTAGGTTATATGTATTTAATTTATATGTACATAGCCTTTACATACTTACTCTATACATACCTAGCCCTATATATAAACTACACTACTTAAATACCTTACCCTACCTTGTCTATACCTACATATACCTTAGCCTTGCATATAAACTATACAAATTACATAAATACCCTAGTTTACATATGTAATTTAGATGAATATTCTAAATATCCTACCTATACCATACCCTTTGTACCCTACATATACCCTATACCCAACCTACCTATGCCTTTTTTACACCTTAGTTTTACATATAAGCTACATTATTTAAATAGCTAACCTTACATATGTAGGATAAATGAATACCCTAAATACCTAGCTGCCTACCCTACCCTACCTTACATTTGTAAAATAAAGTGAATATGGGCTAAATATTTAAATACCTTACCCTATATATACCTTCTGTTAATTAATAACGTACCCTACATACATAGGCTAAGTGACTTAATTTTGAATATATGTACTACCTATTACAAGGTGAAAGCATGATAAAGTATACTGAAAAAATTGTTCAAAAAATATCAAGTTAAAAAAAAGGCAGTTTTTCATGAAAACACAATAAAATAGATTCAATTTTTACTTAAATTTCATTTTGAAACTATTTGAGCCCTTAATTAGGTTTATTATAAATCAACTACAATTTTTTTTTAAATTTGGAATAATAAAAATAAGGAATAAATAGGTTTGAAATTGACTAGTCAATATGTTGTTCAAACCTACTTTTTCATTAGAAAATTTAATGAAATATACATGTATGAAGTTATAACATAAAGATCATTGTATATTCAAGGGCTTCACCAAAAAAAAGTCTACTTTCTTTTTGGTAGAATATACTTGACACATACTTGAATCAAATGTTACATTATAAAAAGTAGCTTTTAAAAGCTACTTGTATTTAGAAAAATCTACTTGAAATCTACTTTTACAATGCAAAATTTTAAAATAATGCTTAATAATGAATAAGTATTTTGTTATTTATCATTTAACTAAAAAGATTGAATGTATAACAATTTTGTGATGGGTTTTGGTATTACTTTTTGTTCACTTGACAAGTAGATTGACAAGTACTTTTATTATACACTTTACTATACTTTCACCCTACAACTCATAACTCCCATTATTTACCTAAAATATATTAATTAATGTGTAAGTAAATAGTTAAATATTAATTATCACAAATACATTGTTAATAATATAATATAAATTAGGTCAAATTTGTAAAAAGTTATTTACAATATGATTGTAATTATTAATCAACAATATAATTCATAATAATTATATTTATAATTATATAATTTAATTTCAATTATTAGTTGCAACTATATAACTAAATATTATTATTACAAATTAACATACCTATTTACTTACCTCCTTATTTATTTATTTATTTACTTCATTAATGTGTATTACATAATTACTTAAAGATAATGTTGTATGAACTAAAAGGCTCTAATGTTGTATGTCCATATGAAAATGTTTTTCTTGCCCAAAGTTTGTCCCATACTATTTGTCATCCTTTTCAAATCTTGAAAAGTATAAATAAAAGCATTCCAAGCGTCCCAAACATAAAAAGTATCAAAAAAGGAAGGCCATTTGGGATGAGATGGTTCAACCTTAAAGGTTGTATTCAAAATAAAATAGGATTTTCTTACCTAGGTGGCCTAGGTGTAGGTTTAATCTAGGTAGCTTACATCTAGGCCTAATCTAATGGCCTAGCTTTAAGTGCAACCTAAGAAAGGACATAACACAGGCTCCCAAAATAAGCCTAGGTTGTTTAAGCTTACTTTAGGCTCCTAAACCTAGGCGTAATTGTCTAGGCTTAAGGTTTAAGGTTCCTAGATCTAGGTACCTAGTTTTAAGCTTAGCTGCCTAAGCTTAAAACTCTAGGTTCCTAAACCTAGACCTATGTACCTAGTTTTAGGCCCAGTTTAGGTTTAACCTAAGTCATTTAGGTTCTAACCATGTGGCATATCCTAAGTGGCTAATGTTTAAATGCCATGTGGCAAAGTCTAAATGGCCAATGTTTAAATGTCACATGGCATTTAACCAATCAAACAAGGTTTGACCAGTCACTTTAATGACCACCACTCAAAACACCCATAGAACCATTAATGAATACACCTACTATTTAGGCACCTTAAGGCTAGGGTTATGACATATGACATAGCCAATTACTTCACAAACAAATCCCCAACACAAACCAATGGTGGTGGTTTACCTTAACAATGGCTTTACAAGAAACCACCAAAATTCCACCATTTTTGGATCTTCAAATTCATTGTTTTTATCCATGAACTGAATGAATGAAAAATTATTGATCTTTATAGTTCAATGGTTTGAAGGTCTTTATTATTGATCCCAATTTATATGTTTTGATAGAAGGCAATCTTCTTATCCTCTTGATCACTTACATCAATGATTTATTAATAACTTGGAGTCATGCCTTGAAAATTATTTGGCTAAAATAAAAGTTGAACACCAAAAAATTTAAAATGTCACTATTTAGATCCTTGGCCATGTATTTAGGCTAGTAACTTTAACATTTTAATGACTCATGCATTCCATTTTCCAATGTTTGGAAGATTACTTGATTACACTGTAGTTAAAGTGCACATGGAACCAATAGTAAAATTGTCATTACACATGGATTCCCCATTTGTCAACCCAATTTATTGTTACATGATTATCAACAAGCTCTTCCATTGTAACAACACCCATTTTGACATTATGTTTGCTATCGGAATGCATCCAAAGGTTAGCAACAAAGGGGGTTGGTGTCAAATTGTTGTAAACAATTAGCAATAATGGTATCAAAATTTCATGGTCATATTCCATTGCAATATGTCGCAACCCCAACCTTGGGCTTGCAATCATTAGAAAGTTCTTGGAATGAAGATGTCTAAAATGGGTTCACATGACCCATTTGGGTACTTAAAACATAAGTTATGGCCAAAAGAAAGGCCGAGAGTTAGAGTGCTAATTTGACTCTTGACCACTAAACGTCAGGAATCACCCTAATTTACTTGCGTGCAGGTGATGTGCGACATACTATTGGAAAGTTCTCCATGAAGGCTATAACTTTGTTTAAGACCTCACTTTAATCAAAGGTTTGCACAAGAAGTTATCAATCTCCAAAATTGTGGGAGTTTCAAGACAAAATGACATTTGGTTGTTAGCCTTGTGGGTAGGCACAAAGAAACCTATAAGGGGGAAGGTGGCGGTGTCCCCAAGTCCGGGCTATGGTAAATCTCATGAGTCTGTGTTTGCCCGTGGTTCATTTATGCACCAAAAATGCTCCAACTATGCATTAACAAACTTGTTATTTGGTTTGTGTAGGTCTGTGTGAATAATTGACCTATTAGTCATTTATATTAGTCCCCATCCCAAAGTTCCAGCACGCCCTTCTACCTTCGAAGTGTTACGAGCTAGGGAGTGTACCCCAACTCCTCATCCTTCTGTTATTTTCACTTTGGACTCATAGTTGAGTCTATCAAAAAGCTTGGGGTGCATCACAATCTATATTGCCCTTTCAAGTCCCACATAATTTTGAATAAATTCTAGACTTTTAAATCAAGTGTTCAACATAAGGACCAACATATATTATGTGCATTGTTAGGTTAAAATGAAGATGTAAAAGCCAAAAATGGTTTCAACACATTCAATACTTCAAACTTCATGTGATGGCTAAAATGTAACAACTTAAAATCAAAATCCCCAACCTATAAGCAACAACAAATAACAAGTTAAACAAAATCAAATCTAAAATAAAAGAAGTTCAAGTATAAAAAACATCAACATAAAAAACCAAATAATAAATCACATACCTACATAAATTCATTTGTTGTAACATTGTTATTGTTTTCCATCATATAACATATGGTTATGGTGGCAACAATTGCATCAAATAATAGCCAATATCTTTCAAGTTGGTTCAACACACATTGTGTGACCATTAGAGTAAGAACATTAGCCACTTTTTTTACCACAACCCACATTTGTGGGCTAGGAGGTTTGTTTTGCAAGGTAATTGTCTACTTCAAATAACATAAATTGATCACATCCTTAGACTCCAAAGTTTTTTTTACAAAGAATGACTTTGGATGTGAAGTGAATATTCATGGGTGTCTTTAGTTTTCAAGGGCGAAAAGATGCATTTTTGCAAAATTTTACCCATTCCTATCCTTCCTTTTCCACTTTTTTTAATCCATGTAATAATTTGGTACAAATATGTTCTTTCATATTTGATTGACACCTCCTTCATGGAACCACAAACATTCACATCATTGGTTGCATATTGGCAACATATGGTTTTGACAACATTAAAATTTGGGGTTGCAAGAGTTGTTGTTGTGCATTTATTTCAACTTGTAAGATCTCTTCATTCCTTCACAACATTTAGCTCATTAATTAAATCAAATTCAAATGGAGCACCATTGCTATTTTCAATTCCAACTTTTCCAATATGAACATTGACAAACTGAAATGAGCATTGGTTGATAAAAGCTAGTGATATTTGTGGTTTTGTTCCCTTCAAGCCATTGACCCATTCACCTTCCATTGTAACAACTAAAATCAAAACACAAAAGCACTTAATCCACTGAAACCTTGAATCGATATTAAAATGATGCAAATGTTAAATGTTGAAAGTCAACTAAATTCAAGAAACAAAAAACAAAAAATCGTGATGGTTTGTTGTTCATGAATTCGCAAACAAAGAGAGTTTGAAAACAAAATGTTTAAGAAGAAATATGAAACCAATTGAACAGAAAGACATTAAAAAAAAATAGAACTTGAAAACCAAAGACAAAAATTACAAAAAAAAAAGAAACTTACCTAAATTTCTAAAGCTTATTTCCACTTGTAGATTACTTGACATTAATACAAAGACAATTGCTTAACCAAATTCAATGATCACATCAAACAATGCAAGTGCTTGAATTTTTTCTGTTGGATCATAAGTTGTAGGCTTGTTGACTTTGAGTTAATGCACTTTCATCATTTCTCCACACTTTCACAAAGATCACGTGTAACCTTAGAAATCTAAAAACCCTAATCTATGTGCCCCAACCCTAACCATGTAAAAAACCAAGAAGCTTGCCAAACTGTACATTCATTGGGCTTGACATATAAAAGGTCCATTTGTGCAAGGGCCTCACATGTGTATGAGTGTGAACATGTTTGCCCAAGTAGGTCATTTTTGGATTTTTTAAAAAAATTACCCATTGATTGAGGCGTCACATATCTTGGTAGATACTCACCCCTAACTTACATACCTGCCCAACATTGGTAGAAAAACAAGCTCTTAATGAACTTGGTGGGTGTTAGTGCATGGTGTCTTGCATGCATAGTTTCAAAATTCACAATCTTCATTATCAAACTTGTTGTCTTGCATGTCGTACCCAAAAAGAAAATTAAAAAAATTGTCAATCATGTTGTGCAATTGTTCAACGATTTCAAACCCACAACCATTCAAGAAATATGTCACACAATAGCTTAGTTCCATCCATGTCCATTGGGCTAATGTGATGTGGTAAAATTATAGTGCAACCATGCAACAGAACCATGCACGGTGCCACGTAAAGGCGTCCCGTTGACACCCACCCACCACCTCTTTACGTGAGAACAAAGATTTGTCCTATGAGCCTGCCTGCCTGCCTGCCTGCCTCTCGGGCATTGAGCAAAATGAGTGCAGTGCTTTTATTTATTGGCCTTGTCTGCCAAGGCAAGGATATTGTGTTTAGATTCATTATAGAGTATTGTAGCTTAAGGGATTTTGGCCTCTAGGTAATAATAATAGGTCTATTTTTGTAGAAGGATTTTTTAAAGATAATATATTGGCCTGTGTTGAAAGTTATAGAGTTATAATATTTTGAGGGATTTTGGTTTCTTTTTTAGAGGATTTTTTTAAGATTATATTTTTTGCATGGTGAAATATTTAAGTTTCTATGATTCTTGGTTTTTTATTAAGACACTTTTTGATGTAAATGTCGAGGCCACAACACACCCCCTTGTTAGCATCCTGCATGAAACAGCAACTGAGTTAACTTAACCACCATGGTTTGGTAGGGAACTGGAACCCGACGAAAATTGTTGCCCACCGGTCCACTTGTCATCCATCCCTGGTTGACACCAGTGCACAATCAAGGATG
>Ga0116228_10004239_pt1 | contig 12700 bp, 5 predicted proteins | sample S1TSphfallax_2_FD_89694 | JGI IMG/M metagenome (GOLD analysis project Ga0116228, IMG submission 89694) | Host-associated microbial communities from peat moss isolated from Minnesota, USA - S1T2_Fc - Sphagnum fallax MG | ecosystem: Host-associated > Plants > Peat moss > Unclassified | place: USA... | reverse complement strand
TTTAAATTATAAAATTATAAATATAATAAAAAAAAATAATAATAAAAAAATATTAAAAAAAAAATATAAAAAAAAAAAAAAAAAAAAAAAAAAAAAAAAAAAAACTAAACTACCAAAATGAGTAGAATTTACACTAGAGAGGAGAAAAAAAACAAGAACTAAATCTTCCCAAGTTTTTGTCAAAAACTGACAAAATTTGTCAATAAAAAGGAACACTGGGAGTCACACTTGTGTTGATTGACATGAGTGAAAATGAGTTAGATGGGAAGAATCTGTTTGTGTGATGTGTTTTAACTTTTGCCATTGGAACTTTGCCCATTATACTGAGTGAACTAACAGACCACCAGCAAAGCACAGTCCCACTTAGAAAAACAAGAGCCCAATCAAACCCAGTTATTACTACTACTACTACAAGTGATTTCTTTGGCTCAGGCTCATCATAACTTGGATCACTATGGATCACTAAGTGCAACATGGGAACACTCATTGCATGTATGTAGCCAGGAAAGGCTGCTGCTGGTTTCAGTTTCACCTCCCAGGGATTTCCCACCTTTGCCTCACTTTCTCCAGTCTTTTTATTTTGGGGCCAAATTTTTTTTTGTCGTTTTTTCCAACAAAAAAAATTGGCCCCAAAAAAAAATCTGAAAATTCCAATTTTTTTAATTTTAATTTTAATTTAATTTTAATTTTTTTTTTGGGAAAATTCACCAGGTTTTAGATATCAAACTCCAGTGACATAGGAACTGATTTATATGGGGTTCTTTGCAAAAAATTTCGTATGTCACTTTTACATGACCATTCTAGTTGTATGTTCGTCCTTGGACCATTCCAAAGACAATTCAAAAAATAACTACCTCATTTTCAAACTTGATTATTTCATAATTACTTTTTTTTTCTTATCAACTTTCATAATAACTATCTCCCACCTTTCCTTATAATTATCTCCATTTTATAACTATTTCCCTCCTTTTTCCTATCCATGTTTATGAACACCAACATGGATATGAAAAAACAAATTAACATGTGTCTTTTCATGTCCATGAAATGTATATTAATTTAATTTAAATTTGACATTGACATAAATATTTGAAAACATAAGAAAAAATTAAAATAGTTGATTGTCACTGGTAGTGCGCAGCAATGTGGAGCTCAAATTAGTTTTAAACAAAAGAAAATTTTGATTTTATCCTTCCTTTTTTTCCCACTCTAATGCAACATTCAATAAGCAAAATATTGGATCAAGTTTCTTTGCACTTAAATCAGCATTTAGGTATACCTTTCGGTTGGTCAAGTTCCAATCTAATTATTTTTTGATAGCACTACACTTCTAGAATGACCAAGTGGGCAACTGCCCAAACACAATTACAATTCCCCTCCCCGCCCCCTTATGCCCCTTTGCTCATCCCTTGTGCTCCCACACCACCAAGCTCCTCAGATCACCCATCTATGCATCCCACAACACATAGGGTTAGGACTGAAACTTTTGAACCCATCTAGACATGGCTCACAAAATAAATCTAAATTTGCTAATACAAGGCTAGGACTTAGTTTAAAATGTGGACTTCCCAAAGTCCAAGGCCTTGACACCCACAACACCATTTTTGCTTGTGCCTCAATTGCAAAAATCACTTTTGAAACAACTCTAAGTCATCCCAAGGTGTCCCACAAGACAACATTAAGTTGTCCTTGCGACAACCCAAGGTTGGGTTGTCCCCAAAGGAATGGGCTACACCAAGTCTCACCTCATGACAACATCAAGTTGCCCAAAAGGGTTTTGCAAGGTGACACCAAGTGTTGCCTCAAGACAAGTCCCATTTGTCCCAAGTTTTGATCCCAAAACCTCACAACCTGGTCCATGATATGAACTAGGGAATTGAACCCCCAATCTGCCATGCTTTAGACTTCCCATGTCACCATGGTGATCTTTGGCACGCGTTTTGCCTTGTGCAAGTTGAACTCACATGAAAAGGGCATGTCAACTCACCCCCACCTTAATCACAAAGGTTAACATTGCCTTTGATGCTTTGACATTTTGTCCTTGATGACAAGCCCCTATTTGCCATACTCCCATCACAAGGCATCTTTTGGGATTAACTACTTTTTAATTTTGGCTTCATTTGTGTTGTGTCCTTTTGGTCTCAACATGGGAGGAATTTTAGATATCACTTGTGCTCATTTATGTCATCATTCTAATGGCTTTTCCACACACCCTAGTATCATTCCTCTTCTTGGGCCTCTTCAACTTATGAAGTCTCTTCTTGAATCCATGTTTAGGTTTTATTTTGACAGCTTTGGCCACTGTGTTGAAAGTAAATTGTCAATTGAAGCTATAGAGAATGCTCAATTGGGCTTCTACAGTTCAAACCCTCTTTACCTCTAAAAACGTGTTTGTGACTCCATGCACTAGAAAATTCGTTCTCACAAGTTTATTTCTTAAGTTAGAGGCATGCCATTTATTTCTCACACATCATTACCCCCATCTTGCCTAATTAAACCTTTAAGAGTTTTTCTTTAAAGTTCAACTCCTAAAGTCCATTTCCATTGGTTGCTATCATTTCATGTCAACTTTTCACTTCATCTTTCCATAGACTAGCTTCTTGCACAACTTAATCCAAGTCATTTTCCTTTGAATGGACTTTTGCGCTCTCATTCCAAGCATCCATTTCACTAAAATCTCTTTCTTTTTCATTTGGTATTGGTTTTTTCTATAAATACATAAATTATTTTGCCTTCATTATTGAAAAAAAAAAAACCACATATTTTTAATGAATTTTCAAACATAAATTTTAAACTTTCAAAAGCCCTAGATTCAATTGATGCATAGCAATATCATTGACCACAAAAAAATTCACCAAAACATTCCACCCACAGCCCTAGTTTGTAAATATGTATGCAATTTGTCATATTTTGTGACGAGTATTATTTCATCACAAATATACTCAATATGTTGAAATTCACCAACGTTTGTTGGATTTTTTTAAAAATTGATTGTCTAAAGTTTAAATCTAATCAAATATACTTGAAAGAAACAAAAATAATCCAAGATGTGATGGCTATATTTACACAAAAAAACCAAATGCAGAGATGCAATATTTGTGACTACAATTTTTGAGGGGTGTAGTGTGCTTTTACCCCTACATACATTACTTTGATTAAGGTTACAATATGCCTTAATCACCAATCACTATGTCACTCATCTCATATTGTAACGTGGCTTATGTATCATTAAGTCATTGCCACTTTGACCATCTTGCTTCATGAATTAGGACCATGACCTCCCTTGGTCTAAAGGAGTAACCATTTGATTTCATCTATGCTTGTTGCCAAGCCACTAACCTTCACCTCCATGTTATTCTACATAGCCTAGTCCATAATATAACATTGGGATAACTTGTCGGTTTTAGACTACACCCTTATTCTTTATTTATTTTTGGGTTGGTTACGTACCATAGACAGTCAAAATATAAACTATCAATAAAAAATATTGGCCTCCATGACACATCCAAACACATGGTAGCAACACTTATATCATCCATGTGTTTAAATCACAATATTTTCACTAAGATAATATCATTCAAAATTATTATTCATGACTTGCTTCTCATCTTACAATCACACCTAACCTATTTCACTCAAGCTTGTGTTGAAGATGTACTACATTTGTTAAACAAATGTATAATAACCTTGTTGATCCATTCCACTTCATACACTAATACCATTAAAGTGTGGTGTAAATGCCACCATTGCACATGCCATTATGAGGCCACCCACTTGTCACCCCACGTGCTATCACTAAATTTCCAATCACATAAAGTTATAATGATGTCTTATCCTAATGATTTGATCATGAGCTAGTTTGATGTGATGTGCCTCATTAGGGCCTATGTAATCATTAAAATCTATGACATCAAGGTTAGTGTCATTAAGGCTTATACCACTACTAGCCTATGTGATTCAACACATGCCACTTAATATCACTCGTGACCTAGGTCACTCACTAAGACTTAGGTCTATCACTAGGACCTCTATCATTGAACCTGTTGTTAAAATGTCATATGTCACTTATCACTATGCCATGAAGGTTGATGTCACTTAGGGTTTGGTGTACCATGTGATTGGAACATATGCCACTAAGGCCTATGTCACTCAATTTATATTAGTCAAGTTCATAGTATCATTAAGGTTGGTGTCATTTGAGTTTGATGTAAATGTCATTAAGGATTCAATATGTCACTAGGGTTTGTGTGAGTTGGGCCTTTTTCATTGAATTTTATGTCATTTAAAACACTATCCTTGTCATTAGAAAATTAGGCCCTAATCACCAAGCCCATGTGACAAGAAGTTATTACTAGGGCATCAAATGTTTGCATTCACTATTAGATCATTCTAATAGGATCACTTGTATGTCACTTAATGTCAATTAAACATTATTTTCCATAATGTCTAACTAGCACATTAGAGGTTCACATCCACTATATTAAACCACTTTGGTAAATTGACTCAAGTATGTCACTTGGATGCCATTCACTATCACTCAAGAATCAAATAACAACACATCAAATGTTTGATTTAATTCACATCCATTAAATTAAACTAGCACTCTAGTAAATAACTCAAGTATGACACTTGGGTGTCATCCAACCATCACCTTTAAGAATGGGTGATAACACTAATAGAAATTGGCCAAAATGTAACCACTCAATTTGCAACTACATGCAATTATTAGTTATTTGCAATTACATTTGGACATTTTTACAACTATTTCTTGGGTTGGTCATATTTACGACTACATTGTAACTAATTTGTGACTATTTTGGTATTCGTCCTTCCATGTGAACAACATTTAGTTTGGTTTTCATCTAATAAGAACAATTTATGTCCCATTAGTTGCAAATGTGACCAATTTAATTACAACCCTATGGGTATACAAAGCTGTATTTTCTGAATTCTAAGGAATATAGTTAGGTGTATTAAGATTTATAAATGTATATTTTGAACTTATACGAACAACCATATTACATGTGTATTCAAGTAATATTATTAACATAAATGGCTCAAAATTATGGTTACACTAATTAATGTATATTTCGAATATATTAAAATTTTATGTAAAATATTTGTTAAATATATTGTGCCCATATTACAAGTCTATCCAAACCTTCTTATTATACTTCTTAAAATTATTACAAATGACATTTATTATTATTATATTATATGTTTATATTAATTACATGTAATAAAAAACTAAATTTCAATATTATCTTACATTAATTTTAAAAAAATAGTAAACATTGGTTACCAACTAGCTACAATAATAATTGAATTAATGTTATTGTTACTATTAAATATTTAAATTTATAATTAGTATGAATTATAAAAATGAGAATAATAATGGTAATAATTATAATCAAATGGTTAACATAGGCTAGGTTTTAATTATATTACTAGATAAAAAACACTTGTATTCAATTTTTATAATCAGTTATTATATTTATTTATTTGGTTATGAAATAATAATAAATTAATTATCAATAATTAGCTAATTATTTCAATATTAGCCAATTATTGATTAATGAAATTGGTTGATAGATGATTATAGTTCATATAATTAAAATTAAATATAATTACTATTTATTTTGCTAAGAAATTAAGTAATATATGATAATAAATAATTATATAATTAACTTAGTAATCATAATATATTAATGATTACTATAAATAATTAGTTAGTTGGATAATTTATAAAATGATTTAGTTAGTTTCTAGTGTAGTTGTTAATTAATTAACAATCTTATTAATTTATTTGTCTATATTTTATTCATTACATAATTAGTAATTTTATTAGTTAACTAGTAAATTTTCATTTACCTAATTAATTGTATACTTTTCAAGATGAGAATGAAAGCCAAAACATATGGGATAAACTTTTTAGTTGCAAGTAGTTTGGGACTAATCATTTTTAGTTGCAAATCATTTGCAACTAAAAAGTTTATCCCATATGTTTTGGCTTCATTCTCTTCTTGAAAAGTATATAAACAAGACCTTTTTTGAAATTTGGCCAAAATAAGTTTAAATTAATGTTTAGGCAAGTAGGTAGGTAATTAGGTAGGTTGGATTAGGTAGGTAGGTGAATATCTTGAATTTCTTTTAGGTTTAACTTTAACCTTTAGGGGTAAGTTGTTTTGATAATAGGTTTGTTTTTAAACAACAAAATTATATAACTAATTAGATAAATAAGTAAATAACCAATTAGTTATAGATTATGAATTAATAATTCACATATTAAAAAAAGTATGAAATAATAATTAATTAACTAATTGATTAAATAATTGATTAAATAGTTCATTGTATTTTTCAAAAACTAATATATTGAGCAATAAATAATAATTATAACTAATAAATCATTAATTAATTCATATGTAGATAAGCTTCATTAAAGTCGATAGGTAGATAAGCATATATAAGTAGGTGGGTAGTTAATTTGCCTAAATACAAGCTACATATACCTTTATAAATACAACAATAAAAATATACCCTATTATACCCTAGTATTACAAACTTCCATTTGTAATGCATGTGACATATGGGCATCATCACATATGAAAACAATCATAGATTGTAAGATGAAAAAATCATTACTTGCAAATGTAGTTGTAGCATAGTTGTAAAATAATTGTAAAAACAATTAGACTTAGTTGAACTTGACAATCAGTTACATAGTTGGAAATGCATTGGTTGCAAATGCATTGATAACAACTTGAAAATTTCGTAGATCCAAACTTGTGAAACAAATATAGCTTTAGAAACAAAAAAAGAATAATACACTTAGAAAAGATGATTTCAAGAATAGAAAAAAACGTTGAAACTTTTCACAATAAAGAAAAATAAATCATTCTTCTCTTCTTTTGTTAAATTTCCACCTAGGGGTCAAATCATGATTAAATATACATTTGGTGATCCTTGCACCCCAAAAACAAAAGGCAATTTAAAGTAGATTAATGTTCAATTTTTTTCCAGTTAATTGTCCACCTTTTAAGGTTCAAACATTAGAGGAAAACTATATATATATATATATATATATTTTTTTTTTTTATTTATTTATTTATTATTTATTATTTTTTTATTTGCAACTATTTTCTAGTTGCAAAGGACATTTGTTGCTAAAAATTGCCTAGTTGCATTAGACACTAGTTGCAAATGTGGATGAAGTCAATGGTCAACAAATATTTCACCATCCGTATACTATTGTGTGCGATTCTACCATAAAAATCAGCAACTTACATAATGACATGTGACAATTGAAAAATGTTTAAAATAATTGTTTTAAAAATAGATAATGGATCCTCATCGTCTAATTTAAATGGTTTTAAATTGTGACACGTGGCATAATACCAATATGTGATGCAACATTTTTAGATTTTGATCAAAATGAATTAAAAATATATATTTAGGAAAGTAGGTGGGATTAGGTAAGTAGGTAGGAAAATATTTTTTAGGTTTAACTTTTGGGGTTAAATTTTTTAATGAGTTAAGTTCCTTTCGCTCATCCTAATTGACACATTGTGTTTTTTAATGTGCAAGTGTAGGACAAAACTTTTTCCTTGTATAGTTCTCAAGATGGAAGTGGAGGATAAAACATATGGGATAAAATTGAAGTTACAACTTAATTGCAAATTAGGTTGGAACTAAAAAGATTATTTCATCTTTTGTCCTCCTTTTTAATTTGTAAATTATATAACTAAGTAGATAAACAACTAATTAAATATTTAAATAATAAATAATTATTCATTTACTCATAAACTATTAATTCATAATTCATACATAGAAAAATAAATCACTGAAATAAAAAATAATTAACCAAAATACTATTTATATATTTTCGTTATTAAATTTTAAATTTTAAAATAAATAACTGAATAAAGTATTTAAAACTATTATTTAATTATGCTTAAATAATAATAATAATAAGTACAACTTTATAAATACACCAATGGAAACATATCCCCCTTATACCCTTAATATAAAGCAAAAGTACATATACCTCTTAAAAGTTTCCTAATACACTTATATATACCACTAGGATTATCTTGACATTCTAAAGGTGCAACTATGTTTGGTTCCATTTGCAACTAATGGGACATATGGACATGATCATGGGATGAAAACAATCTTAGAGTGTAGAATGAAGAAGTCATTAATTGCAAATGTACTTGTAGCATAGTTACAAGAATGGTTAAGGGTGCAAAATAATTATAAAACCAATTAGAGCTAATTGCAAATGCATTGGTTGTGTTTTGGGAGATTTCTTCTAGTGAAAAAACACCTAGGGGTTAGGGGACAAAATGTGAACTTGCCTTTTAGGGCTTGAAAATCTCACAAGGGTAGGGGAGCAAAACACCCAAAGGGGGAAAGGTTAGCTAGCATTGCCATTATCATTGAATTTTGAACGCGAACTTTTAGCACCTTGCTATGTTGTACTATTGCTAAGCTTGTACTTCAAATTTTACTATCCAAAGAACTTTGAATGTATGATTTATTTGGAGCTTTGTGTTTTGATTTTTTTATGGAATTGTGATCTTTGGTGCAAAGTTTCAAATAGTGATTTGTTGAAGTGTACTAAGTTTTTTCCCTTTAACATGCATCAAGTTCATTCTTTGTTTTTCATTAAATGGTGTCATTGATTTTCAAGAAATAATCATTGGCTTTCAAGAATGAAAATGTGGGAGATGATATAGTGAGTAAGAAGGAAGAAGAAAAACAATACATGTAGTTGATTGAGATGGGAAATGTTTGACTTTGCTAATAGTTTATGGTTGTGTTGTGAAAATTTGAATCCCAACAAGGAGATCATAACATTTGTAATGGTTTGTAAAAAACTCACCTATGTTTTTGGTGTTAGGCAACAAAACGAATGGAAAGCAAACTTTAATGAATATTTGACTGAAGAGGACTATGAAACACTTTGCAAGTTGTATGAAAATGTTTATGCCCATCTTCCCTGAATGGTGATTACTTAATTATTTTCTTGTGTAGTTGGTTGGTTCAACGTAAGGGTTTTCAAGTGAATTAGGGCTCAATATGCACATGATATAACACATCAATTATTGAAGAAGGCACAATAAAGCGTACATTGTGTGGAAGACCAAAATTAAGTTTGATTTTAATGACAAGGTGACTATTGAACTAACATGCACCTTTGTTGACAAAAATGGGCATGATGAGGAATGTTTACTTCTAGAAGGTGTGAAAGAATTGAAGGTTTTCACACCAAATTACATAGTGCTAGTGAAGAAGTTCTTCAAAAATGTAAAAAGTGCAAAGCAAAACCGCTCTCCCAAGAAGTCAATTATGTAAGCAAAGGAAGAACATCTATAGTCTAAAGTGAGCTCATGGGTGACAACTTTAATTCACCTAATGAAGTGCTTAGAGAAGGATGAAAGCAAATTATTAATATTGTGCAAAAATAAATATAAACTTGTCATGAGGTTTTTATAAGCCATTCGAAGTGTAAAGATTCTATAATCTCTTCTGATCCCATTGATTTAGAGAAATACAAGGCAGTGGTATCAACAATAGTTGTTAGTTTGAAGAAGTGTGAGTAGGATTTTGAACTTCAAAACTTTTTGGTTGAGAACAAGCATGAAATAGTGCGAGAAGGCCAAAAAAACATGACTTGGCATTGACACAATTGGAATCTCTGACTACTAAGGTCAAGTTGCTTGACCATGAAGGTAGCCGCAACAAGATCTAAATAAAAGGCTTATTGCACCATATACATTTAATGTTGAATGGTGCAAATGTGTATAACATCCCATTGCCCATAGACAATTTTGCCTTCATGTTGTTAGGAAGTTTTGGAGTGTTTTTATTATCGAACTATGTTTTGTTTGTGGTTTATATTTCTTTTACAACAACATCATTATGTCATCATTGTGGGTGCACATATCACCCCTTTTGCATAGGGTTGTATATGGAGACTAATGTTACTCATTGTGCTAAACCTATGTGTGGGAAGTTATTGGAGTTTGACTAGATCACAACCTTGGGATTTAGGTAAGCTTTTGTCCAATTGAAGAGGCCCAGGCTCAAGAAAGGATGCAATGTAATCATTAGGAGCACCTTTGCAAGTTTACAAATATCAACTTCCACACATTGTAATGTTTTTCTTTTCATATAGACCATGACTTTTAGCTTTTAGGTGTGCATGATTCAAGTGGTTCACGTGTGTGTGTTTGCTTGAAAGGTTTCTATGGCTTCATTTCTTGCTGTATGTGTGTTGACATTTGGGGTTTTTTTGTGATTTTATATTGAATGATTATCTTTCTATTTGTTAGAAACATAAGAAATTTTTATTTTTATTTTTTAAGTTTTGAAAATTGTTGGTCAAATTTTGTTCAATGTAGTTCCACACATCCCATTGGTAATTGTATTTATTTGTCAATTTTGAACATACATGCATTTGAATTTTGCTCAAAAATTGAATGCAACTAGCTTTGGTGCAACATGGATGACCTTTATGTAGATTTTAAATATAGAGTATGAACAAGATTCAAGTCATGACAAAGAAAAATACTTGCCCTCATGTCTAAACCATATGGTTGGATGTATGATTTTTTAGGGCATTAGAGTTGGTTGAAGTTTGTTTTGCATGTAGATGCACATGTCCATTCGGTAACTATATGTTTTGAGTGTGGAGAACTATGCTTTGATGTAGCCATTACCTTTTAAATGTGGATCAAAAGATGTGACTAGTCCATAATCTCCATTTTAGGTTGTTCTCTGCTTTGTTCATGTCCTTTGAGCCATGACCCAAGAAATTTGGTCCATCATTTCAAAATCATAACTACATAAAGACAATTTTTTTGAGGTTGGTTGGAATATGATTTGCACAAATGTAAATCCATTTTATAAGCTCAAATTAGAATCATAACTTTATAAATGTCATATATACTGATTGTGGTTGGTTGTCAAAATTTGTTCTATTCATAAATGTAGATCCATTTTGTGACTTAAATTCATTAAATGCAAACCCTAGATGTATTGGTTTCATTCCAAAACGTGTGCAACTACTTTGCATGTAACCCTTGCCTCACCAATGTAGATTTTGAAGAACCATGTTATTGCCCAAATTTTCATTTGCAAGTGCTTAGCTACTTTAATTTTTGCCTTTGACCTGCACTTTTAGGGTTCGACCTTTTTTTTCACTTTCACAATGTCTTCATTGTTTCAATTGTAGGTCCAAAATCCTGCTTTGATACTAGGTATGATGCGGTTTTGCTCATCCTCGATGCTCTTGTGCCATGGAGCTCCTCACACCACGTAACTTTTAACTATCTATGTACCATGAACATGGGGTTGGATGGACCCATTCAAAACCATCCGGACTTGATTTGTTAACTAAATCTAAACTCACTAAAACAAGGCTAGGACTTGCTTTAAAATGCAAACTTCTTGAAGTCCAAGGCCTTGACACCCTCGATCCCTACCATGGTTTAGGCTCCAATTGTAAAGAGTTATTCCCACAACAACCCCAATTGATCTCAAAGTGTCCCAAGGAACAACATTAAATGATGTCCTAGGACATCATTTAGTTATTCCTAGGACAATACTAGGTTGCCTCAAAGGGAAATGTGGGGTTTAGGGTTTTAGTTTTGTGGGGGCCAACACCAAGTGTTGCCTCGAAACAACTCTAGGTAGTCCCCAAGGAACAAATCAAGTTTGTCCTCAAACAAACCTCGCTTGTCGCAAGTGCCAATCCTGAAACACCATAGCTTGGTTTGTTAGACAAACTGGCAAGAACCCCAATCCACCATGACTTAAAACTTCCCATGTTGCCATGGTGGTCCTGGTGCGAGTCCAACCTTGTGTGAGCTGAAAACAAACACACGAAAGGGGCATGTCACTCCCTCTTTCACCTCCCCCTTGCCAAATGCTGAAATTGGGTATTTCAGAAGTTAAAATTTTCTCCCCTGCCCAAAACAGAAATTGGGTATTTCGGAAGTTAAAATTTTCTCCCCTGCCCAAAACTGAAGTTGGGTATTTCAGAAGTTAAAATTTTCTCCCCTGCCCAAAACTGAAGTTGGGTATTTCAGAACTGAATTCTTTTTCCCTACTGCCCAAAAATGAATTTTGGTATTTCAGAACTGAATTTTTTTTCCCTACTGCCCAAAAACGAAAATTGGTATTTCAGAACTGAAACTTTTTTCCCTACTGCCCAAAAATGAAATTTGGTATTTCAGAACTGAATTCTTTTTTTCCCTACTGCCCAAAATGAAATTGGTTAATTCAGAACTGAATTCTTTTTTCCCTACTGCCCAAAAATGAAATTTGGTATTTCAGAACTGAATTCTTTTTTTCCCTAGTGCCCAAAAATGAAATTTGGTATCTCAGAACTGAAACTTTTTTCCCTACTGCCCAAAAATGAAAATTGGTATTTCAAAACTGAAACTTTTTTCCCTCCTGCCCTTAAATGAAATTGAGTATTTCAGAACTGAAACTTTTTCCCCTACTGCCCAAAAATGAAAATTGGTATTTCAGAACTGAAACTTTTTTCCCTCCTGCCCTTAAATGAAATTGAGTATTACAGAACTTCCTCCCCCCCCCCCCCCCCCCCCCCCCCCCCCCCCCCTCCCCCTATCCCCCCGTTCCTCATAGGTTGCAGTAATTTACTAACACTCAAACACCACCAAAAAAAGATAAC